>JAABUP010004287.1_pt1 | contig 23553 bp, 29 predicted proteins | sample 5559201 | NCBI WGS metagenome assembly JAABUP01 (sample SAMN10711887, study PRJNA513373) | rock metagenome | isolation source: Antarctica rocks | place: Antarctica
CCCCCGGGACCTCGGGTGGCTCGTCGGCGCAGGTACGGATGGTGATCGAGTTCCGCAGCAGCGGCGATGGCTTGGTCGTCGAGATGCCCTTGATCCGCATCCGGTCCCGGGCCGGTTTCAGGTACCGGTCCACGGTCGCGGCGCTCATCGCCTTCAGCTCGGCCAGTGCCGGCTCGGTGGCGAACGGGCGGTCCAGATCACCCGCGGCGGCCAGCAGCGGCAGCCACAGCTCGAGCATGACCACCAGGTACTTGCCACACGGCATGCCCATCAACGCCCACACGTGCTCCAGCAGGCCCTGGCGTCGTCGTTGAAGCCCCGCGGCCGCAGCGTGCGCCTGTCAACCTGCTCGGCCGGGTCCGGCAGAGCAGGCCCGGTCAGCATCCGCCGCGCCGTCGAGCGGCCCATCCCGGTGGTATCCACCACCCGGTCCAGGATCTTCCCCCGCTCTGTCTTCGTCGCCTTGCGGTACTGGGTCCGCAGCTTGTTGGTTACCTGCCGTCTCGCGGCCATGTCGATCTTGCCTTCCACACCGGGCAAGCCTTCCGGGCCACGCGCTCAAAATAGGTGAGGCACCACCACCCGCCACGCGCTCAAACAACCTGAGGCACGTCGACGAGTTGGAGAATGATCACCCGCCGCGTAGAGTGGGTCCCTGGCGCGCCTGTCGTGCTGGTTGGCTGCTGTGCGGGTTGCAACAGCTGTGCGGTTGCAACAGCTGTGCGGTTGCAACAGCTGTGCGGTTGCAACAGCCACGCCGGAGACGTGAACGCGCATCTCCGGACAGGGCGAACCGGCATCGGCCGGATCGCCGCAGCACCGGGTATCGACTGTCGAGCGAACCTGCCGCTCGCACGGCAGACGATCCGAGCAGTCCGGAACAACGCAGGCGAACGGGTCGGCCGGTTGCCTCGCGTCACCCTTGAGATGCCCCCCACTAGGGAATATCTCGCGAGCACGCACGTTGCACGGCCGGCACAGTTTCTCGGCCGGCACAGTTCACGGCCGGCACAGATGCACGGGCGGCACAGTTTGCACGGCCGGAACGAGTACCGACACATCATCAGATTGCGGAGGATATGGGCAAGAAGGACGGAGCCATCGAGGTGGAGGGCAGGGTCGTCGAACCGCTGCCCAACGCCATGTTCCGGGTGGAGTTGGAGAACGGGCACCGCGTGCTCGCACACATCAGCGGGAAGATGCGCCAGCACTACATTCGCATCCTGCCCGAGGACCGGGTGGTCGTGGAACTCTCGCCCTACGACCTCACCCGTGGCCGCATCGTCTATCGCTACAAGTGACGGCTCGCCAGGAGCGTCGGCACCGGCCGACGATCCGACCGAGCCGCAGCCGGGGAATCGACTCCACTGACCGAGGAAGCGCACATGAAAGTTCAGCCGAGCGTCAAGAGGATCTGCGACAAGTGCAAGGTGATCCGCCGGCACAGTCGCGTCATGGTCATCTGCGAGAACCCGCGGCACAAGCAACGTCAGGGTTAGTTCGGCCCTGAGGTGCCCGGAAGGGCACCACCCATCGCGTCACCACTCCGCCGAGCGGCTGCAGGGCAGCCGGTGGATCACCCCCGGACTACAGGCCGGGGCCTGGACCGATTCCGGGACGGGACGCGACCGACACCTGTAGCGCCATTCCCGCCAGTCGGGAAGGAATGGAGAGGTTGCCTGATGGCACGTCTCATGGGCGTCGATCTACCCCGCGACAAGCGGATGGAGATCGCACTGACCTACATCTTCGGCATCGGGCACACCCGCTCACTTGCCGTCCTCTCGGCCACCGGGATCAGCCCGGACCTTCGGTCGAAGGACCTCACCGACGAGCAGGTCATCGAGCTGCGCGATGCGATCGAGACCGGCGAGTACAAGGTCGAGGGGGATCTTCGCCGCGAGGTCCAGGGCGACATCCGCCGCAAGATGGAGATCGGCTCCTATCAGGGGCTGCGGCACCGCCGCCATCTCCCGGTCCGCGGTCAGCGCACCAAGACCAACGCGCGTACCCGTAAGGGTCCGAAGAAGACCATCGCCGGCAAGAAGAAGGCCAGGTAACCCGACAATGCCTCCGAAGACCCGCACCGGCCCCGGTGTGAAGAAGGTGCGCCGCAAGGAGAAGAAGAACGTCTCCCACGGCCACGCCCACATCAAGAGCACGTTCAACAACACCATCGTCTCGATCACCGATCCCACCGGTGCGGTGATCAGCTGGGCGTCCGCCGGCCACGTCGGTTTCAAGGGCTCCCGCAAGTCCACCCCGTATGCCGCCCAGATGGCGGCGGAGAGCGCCGCCCGCAAGGCCATGGAACACGGCATGCGCAAGGTCGACGTCTTCGTCAAGGGTCCCGGCTCTGGCCGGGAGACCGCCATCCGCTCGCTGCAGGCCACCGGCCTCGAGGTCGGCGCAATCTCCGACGTCACCCCGCAGGCCCACAACGGAACCCGGCCGCCCAAGCGGCGCCGGGTCTGACGGGGAGAAGGTACACACAGATGGCTAGATACACAGGTCCGATCACCAAGATCTCCCGACGCCTGAAGACCGACCTGGTCGGCGGCGATCAGGCCTTCGAGCGCCGCCCGTTCCCCCCGGGGCAGCACGGTCGGGCGCGCACCAAGGAGAAGGAGTACCTGACCCAGCTGCAGGAGAAGCAGAAGGCCAGGTTCACCTACGGGGTGATGGAAAAGCAGTTCGCGCGCTACTACGCCGAGGCAACCCGCACCAAGGGCAAGACCGGCGAGGCCCTGTTGGTGATCCTCGAGTCCCGGCTGGACAACGTGGTGTACCGCGCCGGCCTGGCCCGGACCCGGCGGGCGGCCCGGCAGATGGTCACCCACGGCCACTTCCAGGTCAACGGTGTCCGCGTCGATGTGCCGTCCTACCGGGTCGAGCAGTACGACATCCTCACCGTGCGCAAGCAGTCGCTGGAGAAGCTGCCGATAGAACTGGCCCGCGCCACTCAGGGCGATCGTCCGACGCCGGCCTGGCTGCAGGTGGTCCCCGATTCCCTGCAGGTGCTGATCCACCAGCTGCCGGTGCGCGCCCAGATCGATTCGCAGATCAACGAGCAGCTGATCGTCGAGTACTACTCGAAGTAACTGTGCCGCCGATGGGCAACGGACGTTCCGCCCTTCGGCACGAGCCTTCGGGCTCGAACGGCAGAGTCCGACCTACTTGTCGGGCTGGTTCACCTCGCACCGGAGCCTCCGGCTCCGTGCGCCAGACCCTCGGTCTGGTGGCCTTCGGCCGGACTCGTGAACAGTGAGCGCCTGAACAGCGAACGCTGCGAGCGAGTTCGACCGGAGGCCGTAAGCACCACCCCCCGTGATCGCAAATAGCGGCGGTCACCCGAAATCGGGAGAGGATCCCTGTGCTGATTTCCCAGCGTCCCAGTCTGTCCGAGGACAGCGTGTCCGAGAGCCGTTCGCGGTTCGTCATCGAGCCGCTCGAACCCGGATTCGGTTACACCCTGGGCAACTCGCTCCGGCGTACGCTGCTGTCGTCCATCCCCGGTGCGTCTGTCACCAGCATCCGCGTCGACGGTGTGCTGCACGAGTTCACCACCGTCCCGGGTGTCAAGGAGGACGTTACCGAGCTGATCCTGAACGTCAAGGAACTGGTCGTTTCCAGCGAGGACGACGAGCCGGTCACCATGTACCTGCGCAAGCAGGGTCCCGGCGACGTGACCGCCGCCGACATCGCGCCGCCCGCCGGCGTCACCGTCCACAACCCCGATCTGCACCTGGCCACGCTGACCAAGAAGGGCAAGCTGGAGATCGAGCTGGTCGTCGAGCGCGGGCGCGGATACGTCCCGGCAGCCCCGAACAAGGTGGTCGGAGCCGAGATCGGCCGCATTCCGGTCGACTCGATCTACTCCCCGGTGCTGAAGGTCACCTACCGGGTCGAGGCCACCCGGGTCGAGCAGCGCACCGACTTCGACCGGCTGGTACTGGATGTCGAGACCAAGTCGTCGATCTCCCCACGGGATGCCCTGGCCTCCGCCGGCACCACCCTGGTCGAGTTGTTCGGACTGGCCCGCGAGCTGAACCTGAGCGCCGAGGGCATCGAGATCGGCCCATCGCCGGCAGAAGCGGATCACATCGCGGCGTTCGCCCTGCCGATCGAGGAGATGGACCTGACCGTCCGCTCCTACAACTGCCTCAAGCGGGAGGGTATCCACACCGTCGGCGAGCTGGTCGCCCGCACCGAGGCGGATCTGCTGGACATCCGCAACTTCGGCCAGAAGTCGATCGACGAGGTCAAGGTCAAGCTGCATCAGATGGGCCTGGCGCTCAAGGACTCGCCGGCCGGGTTCGACCCGACGGCCGCCGCCCTCGCCTACGGCAACGACTGGGGCACCACCACCTCCGAGGCGGGCATCGACGAGGGCGACGACTCCGATTTCGCCGAGACCGAACAGATCTGACAAGGAGCACGGCATGCCTACCCCCAACAAGGGCCCCAGGCTCGGCGGGTCGCCGCAGCACGAGCGGCTGATCCTGGCGAACCTGGCCACGCAGCTGTTCGAGCACGGAAAGATCACCACCACTGAGACGAAGGCCAAGCGCCTGCGTCCGGTCGCCGAGAAGTTGATCACCGCGGCCAAGCGGGGCACCCTGCACGATCGCCGGCAGGTGATGAAGACGGTCCGCGACAAGGACGTCATCCACAAGCTCTTCGCCGAGATCGGTCCGGGCTTCGCCAGCCGGGAGGGCGGCTACCTCCGCATCGTCAAGGCGATGCCGCGCAAGGGCGACAACGCGCAGATGGCCGTCATCGAGCTGATCGGTGAGGAAACCGTCAGTACACAGGCATCACGGACCACTCGCCGGGCCGCAAGCGGTTCCCAGCGCCGGGGGGCCTCGCCGGTGGCCGGTCAGGTCTCGGGCACCGCGGCCTCGGTCCCCGCGGCAGCGGGCACCGGTGCATCGGCCACCGGGACCGCCGACGCCGACGCCGACGCCAGCTCGGATCAGACGTCGGCGGCCGGATCCGAGGACCCGGCGGAAGGGGCCATCGAAGCGGGAGACGCAGGCGCTGCCGCCGAGGTCGAGGAGTCGGCGTCGACCGAGGACAGGCCGTTCGGCCCGGACTCACGTGCAGCGCTCGAGGACGGATCCCAGCCCGAAGGCTTCCCCATCAAGGGCAACGCCGACTCCATGCTGTACCACCTGCCCGATTCGGCGTTCTACGCACGCACAGACGCCGAGGTCTGGTTCGCGTCGCCGGAGGCCGCGGAAGCAGCCGGGTTCCAATTGCCACCGTCCCAGCGCGAGGAACCGGACGCCGGCGACGAGAATACCGACGCCTGAGCTTCGGTTCCTTCCGCCACACCCCAGTGCGGTGATCATCCCCAGCGGGTCCGTCGCTCCGATCACGGAGGGCGGACCGGCTGTTCGCCTTCGTCTGGACCTCTCCTATGACGGGACGGATTTTGCCGGCTGGGCGGTGCAGCCCGGTTTGCGCACGGTCGCCGGGGTGTTGGGTGACGTGCTGGGTGTCCTGTTCCGCGGCCCGGTCACGATGGTGGTGGCCGGGCGCACGGATTCCGGTGTGCATGCCGTTGGTCAAGTCGCCCACCTGGACGTCGATCCGGCCGCGCTGCACCGACTGACCCCGCGCCGCCGCGGCCTGCCGGAGCAAGAGCGAACCGCGCTGTCCGGCTTGCGATGGCGGCTCGCCGGCATGCTGGCCAACGACGTGCGGGTGCGGGCGGTCAGCGTCCCGCCGGCCGGGTTCGACGCTCGGTTCTCCGCGCTGCGCAGGCACTACCGCTACCGGATCGGCACCGCCGCCTGGGGTGTCGACCCGCTGCGCCGGGCGGACGTGCTGGCCCTGCGTCGCCCTCTCGACGCAGCGGCGATGGACCGGGCCGCGCGCACCCTCATCGGCCTGCGGGATTTCGCAACCTTCTGCAAGGCGAGGCCCGGGGCAACTACCATCCGAGAATTGCAACAACTCTCCGTCGCCGAGGCGGGTGACGAAGTGGTGGTGCAGGTGGCTGCGGATGCGTTCTGCCATTCGATGGTCCGCTCGCTGGTGGGGGCCTTGATCGACGTGGGATCGGGGCACCTGGGCGTTGCCGATCCCGCTGCGATGATGGCGGCCAGGCGGCGGACCGCGGCGGTGCACACCGCTCCGGCCTGTGGACTGACCTTGATGGGCATCGACTATCCGCCGGACGGGGAGTTGTCGGCGCGTGCGGCTGCGACCAGGGCGCTTCGCCTGGACGGCAGCGGGTCCGGCGGCACCACGCTCGACGGCGACCAGATCGGCAACGGCGGCATTCACGGCACATTCGACAACGAGGGACGGTCATGACGGATCCGAGTTCCACCCGACGGCGCACCCTGGCGGCTGCGACGGTGGCCGCGGCGATGCTGATCACCGGCTGCGCGAGTGCAGTGTCGGGAACCGCTCAGGCGGCTCCGGACGCCACCAGCGACACCGGCACCAGCCAAACCGACACCGGCACCAGCCAGACCGACACCAGCCAGACCGACACCGGCACCAGCCAGACCGACACCGGCACCAGCCAGACCGACACCGGCACCAACCAGACCGACACCGGCCAGACCGGGGGTGGTTCCACGGACGAGACGTCCACCACCCCGACCGACGCCACCACAACGACCACCACTGACGGCACCAGCTCGGAGGACACCGGTTCAGCGACCTCCCAGCCAACCACCGAGTCGACCGATGCCGGCACCACCTCCGGCACCGCGCCGGGTGACAATCCGCAGTACCCGACAGCACCGTTGAAACTGAAGAAGTTTCCGTCCACCGACGAGTTGGGGGCACTGTTGGAATCGCGTCGGCTCGGGGCGTACATCGTCGACCCCAGCGCCGTGGTGCCCGAATTCACCGAGGGTCATCTGCCGACCCTGCCGCTGAAGAGCCCACAGGGCCTGTCGTTGTTGCTGACCGACCCCGCGCCGCAAGTGGCCTCCCGGGCCGGCATGTACGCCGGCTTCATCGCCACCCGTGGCATGGCGAAGGGGACCGGGAGCCTGATCACCGCCGTGCTCGTCTTCCCCGACGCCGCCAAGGCACAGAAGGCGGCCACCGACCTGGCGGCGGCCAGCAAGTCCGCCAAGGATGCCAAGTTGACGGTTCCGGGCCAGCCGACCGCGGTGGGCTGGACCAGTAAGACAACGGACGGGTACTACGCCCACGCCTTCCTGCCCAGCGGGCCGCTGGTGGTGTATGCCTACGCCGAACTGACCGCCGCGAAGAAGGACAATCTGCCCAGCTTGCTGTCCAAGACATTCGCTGCTCAGCTGCCCAGACTGGCCGGCTACAAGCCGACACCGAAGGCGGACCTGACGAAGCTGCCGGTGGATCCGGAAGGGGTGTACGCGAGGGCGCTCCCGGTGGAATCCGGCAAGGGACAGGTGACCGACGGCTACTACACCGCGGCGGCGCAGCTGCACTTCATGTCGAGTTTCGCCTCCGACGGGAAGGTGTTCAGCCAGGCGGGTGTCGACGTGATCGGATCCGGGCGGTCCACGGTCTACCGGGCAAGGGACGAGGCCGGCGCCACCCTCATCCGGGACGCCTACAACACCGAGATCCGCACGAAGGACCCGAAGATGACCGACTACCCGGTGCCGGGGGTGGAGGGCATCAAGTGCCTGGAGGACACGCTCAACGCCAGTTACTACTGCACCGGGGCCGTCGGTCGCTACGCCTTCGAATATCGTTCGGAGAGCCAGGACGACGTCAAGAAGTCGATGGTGTCACAGGTGGCGATGCTGAACGCACCCTGAGGGCGGCCTCGCGCGGGAAGCGGCAGTCGAGACGCGGCAGTCGAGACGCGGCAGTCGAGACGCGGCAGTCGAGAAGCGGCAACCGGGAACCGGCAATCGGAAAGCGGCAGCGGGAAATCGGGAGCGGCAATACCGTGCGTCGCAGGGGGGCGATCGGTGGTAGACGATGGCCAAGAAGCGACCCCCCGAGAAGCTGATTCTGGCCGGTGCGATGACTCGGCCCGTAAGACGGTGGCTGTGCGCAATGTTGTCCAGGCGGCGCTGATATCGCACGGCTCCAAGCCACGGTGACCGCCGTGGCCGAGAACGCCGGAGTGTCCACCTGTTCATGACAACACTCCCCATCTGCCCCTCGCGAGTGACCAGCCAGGTGTGCGCTGACCTTCCGCCGCTGAATTCCGAACTCGGCGGCCAACTTCTAAAGGTCGGCCGCCCAGGTAACCGTCGACCAGCGCGTCCACCGACCCGGCATCGAGGCGTCGCTGGACCTGCTGGGCACTCGGAGGAGTGCCCTGAGTCCCTGACGACGTGGCCGGCGGACCGAATCGCCGCTGGGTGGGTGCACAGGTCCGTGAACATGGAGGGTTGATGGGCGCCCCCTGCCGGCGAGGGCATCTGCGGTGCCGTGGTCAGCGCCGGCGACGTTGCGGGTCATTCGGGCGGCAGCAGCGGTTCGACTTCGACGTTGACTGTGGTGGCGTACGTGTACAGCAAGTTCCACCCACGGGGGTGTCGAACGCTGTATGCCCCTGAGCGGTTCTTGACCCGTCGAAATTCGGGCAGCCCCGAGCGTGTCCGCGTTCAACCCACCCGCTCACCGATCCGGTGCACGGCCACATTAACGACTACTCCAGGCCTGTCCATGGGCCTCGGCCGCCAGCCGCTGCGCCGCACGCAATTCGTTCGGATACTTCCTCGGTGCTGGCTCGACCCCTCGCCCGCGGATTCGGGTCCTCCACCAGACCCGGCTGGTACACCACGCCCCGGACTTGACCGCCTACCCTGACTCCGACGGAGTTCCCTCCAGTGAAGCCGAAGATCTTGCCACCTCTCTATCGGCCGGCCTTGGGCGGTGCGCCAGCGGTTGCGTCCTTGTCACGACGGCTCAGCCATGCGCCCTGAGAATCGAATCGCCACCTGTGCCAGGAACCGACCCTCGATGTCGCATGTGACCTGGCTCCGGCACTGTTGGCTTCGGACCGAGTTCGCCGGTACGTGCAGGTCTGTCCGATTAACGGTGTAAGCGGCGTTTTCATGTGCGTTCCTCGGCGGCCGGCATGGGGTCGGCGAAGGTACTCGGTGTACGGGATGTCCCGCGACGGGACTGTCAGTGAACAGTAGAAACACGACAGCCCGATCTTTCGCGGGCACACCGACGGGTTGCTATCTTGCGGGGAGTGCCGAGGCACAGTGTGGGACCCGAGGAGACATCATGCCCGACCCGAGCCGGGGCCCGATGGATTCGGACCGTCGGTTGTTCGAGCAACTGCAATCGGCGTCCGGGGTCGATGTCGAACGCATTGAGGATCTGCGCACCGTGCATCGGATAGTCGACGACCTGGTTTCGGGCGCCAAGCGCGAGGCCTGCAGCACCTTGCCGGCCGGGCCGTATCCGATAGAGATGCTCCGCAGTTCCTGGGACAAGGACCTGCAGGTGCTGCGATCGGGCGTCGCCGTCCCGGTGATCTACCAGGCCGACGCTGCCCGCCGTCCCGATGTGCTCCGATATCTGTCGGAGTTCGCCGCCGCGGGTGCGCAGGTCCGGGTCGCCCGGCGGCTGACCCACCGCACCATCATCGTCGACCGTCGGATCGCTGTTGTCGCGGTTCGTCAGGACAGCCTGCGCCCACCCTTCCTGGTGGTTCGAGAGCCGGTTCTGGTGCGCACCATGTGCGAGCAGTTCGGTGCGACGTGGCGCAGTGCACATTCGGTCGGCGTCAGGCCCGAGGACTCGTTGGACGTTGTCGGCGTCGCCGAGATTCTCCAGGTGCTGAGCCAAGGCCTGACCGATGACGTGGCGGCCCGGCATCTGGGGTGCTCGGCACGCACGGTCCGCCGCCGGGTGGCTGCTGTGCTCGATCTGCTCGGCGCGTCCAGCCGCTTCGAGGCCGGCGCGAAGGCGGTCAAGGCGGGCTGGCTTTGACCGTCGGGTGGACGGACTGTCAGTTGACCAGAATGCAGCTCAGGCAATCAACTCCGGCCGGCGGCTGGCCGGTCGTGACGACGATGGTCACCGCGCCGACGCTGTGAGCCGGCTGGCCGACCGGACCCTGTTGCGGTGCGGCACCGAGGAACAGCAGTCCGGCCAGTCCGGCGGTGACAAGGTGAGCAAACACGGTGTGCTCCTTGAGTTCTCGATGCTGACTCGTTGAATGTTCATCAGTCCTGGGGTGCCGGGACACAGGATGTGACTGTGGACTGCGGATCTGCGATGGCCACCAGCCGACTGTGCGCGGTCATGCGACACCGCGACGTCGGGTTGGCCTGTATAGGACACCGAACCTGCTGGCCGGATGCGGTCACGGTGACCCCGCCCGCCCGTGCGCTCTGGCTCAATGGCGGCACATTGACCAGAACCGGAAGGGCGCCCCACCCGTGATCGACGTCGAACGTCCACTCCTGCAGTGGCTGACCGGATGTCCGGTCAGCGGGGTCGAGGACCTCCGGACCGGGTCGACGGCCATGGCGGTGGTGGAGTCCGCTGAATGGCTACCGGCGCCGGTGGGCGCCGGGATCGTGGACCGGGACAGCTGCTTGCTGGTTCGACATCCCGGACCGGTCGAGGAGCTGGCCGACACTGCAACGGTTCCTCGCTCGCACAGCTATGGCGGTTCGTTCGCCGGCGCCTTCGTACTGGCAATCTTGATCGCGGCCACCGTCGGCTTTCTGGTCATGAAGGACCACAACACCACTGCGAGCTACGTCATCGTTGTGGTCGGGATCTTCGTCCTTTCGATCGCCGCCGGCATCGCTCTCAAGGTCTCGCGTTGGAGCTCGTCATGACGGATCTGATGACGGACGCCACGATCACCTTCTATGGGGTCGCCAAGAGCTTCGGACCGACCATGGCGCTGTCCGACGTCAGCTTCGCCGCGCCGGCCGGCCGCATCACCGCATTCGTCGGCAGGAACGGGGCAGACAAGTCCACCGCACTGCGCATTCTTCTCGGTATGGCGACGCCGGACGCCGGCACTGCCGTCATCGGCAGTAAAGCCGCCGAACAGCTTCCGGTCGCAACGGTCGGCGCTTTGGTCGGTGCCGGAGCCCACCCCGGCACTACCGTGCTGGATCATCTAATGATCAGGGGTCAGCCGCCCTCCAGTGGTAGAGGCGATTTCCTGAAATGAACGATAATACTACCTTGACGGGGGTTCCTTGTGATCAATGATGTCCTTGACGGCGCGGCCGTCAGTCCAACTCTGAAGAATATGCGCAAGCTTGTCTCACCCTACGGGTTGGTCTCCTCGGTGACCTGGCTGCCGGTCACCGAGGGCGAAGCCGATTTCGCCATCTACACCGGATCCCTCGGAAATCCGGGCGAGGCCCTGGCGGTACAGCAGGGCTGGGAGCACGACATCGCCTCCGGGAACTTCGACGGAGCCGGCGGCGCCCTCGACCGCGAGACGGCCGCGCACGTGGCCGTGGCTGAATCGCTCGAGCGCTACTCGTCCTGTGCGTGGGACCCGGACTCGCTGATCTGGGCATCCAGTGTCGAGCTGGGCGACGACGCCATCGCGCCGGCCCAGTGGCCGAACTGTTCGTCGACCGAGATGGCCCATCCGCGTTGCGGTCTCATCACTTCGGATCCGCGGGTACCGATCCGGTGGGCCAAGGGCTGGTCCTTGACCCGCAATCGGCCGGTCTACGTCCCGGCCATCCAAGTCTACCTGCGGTTCCCGCCCGAATCGCCGTCGGAGCGATACACAAACCCGGTCTCGACCGGCTGCGCCGCACACGGTGATGCGCTGGCTGCGGTGACCAACGGAATCCTCGAAGTGGTCGAGCGGGACGCCATCTCGCTGACCTGGTTGCAGCGGTTGCGGTTGCCGCGCTTGACTTATCGGCCGGAAGATCTCACGTCGGAACAACGGGCATTCTGCGAACGGGGCGAATCCGAGAACGTCAGGACGCTGTTGTTCGACGCCACCACCGACCTGGGCATCCCGGTCGTCTACGGGCTGCAACTGGCCGACGACGATCCGGTGCTCGCCCAGATGGTCGCCGCCACCTGCGGCACGGATTCCGGCCAGGCGATCGCCAAACTGTTCCGCGAGGCGGCCTCGCTCCGTATCGCGCTCCGCGCGCTGTCCCAGCGGGATCAATCGACGTCGGACGCGCCCGAGGATACCTTGAGTGTGATGGGCGGAGCCCTGCTCACCGGGGCCAGGGAGCATCGGGATCGCTTCGACTTCCTGCTCGACGGCGACCGACCGGTGCACGATCTGTCCGAGTTGGCCCGGCCGCCTGACTCGAAGCAGCCCCTGCCGTGGCTGCTCGAACGGCTGGCCGCCGCCGGTTGCGAGGTGGTCGTCGTCGACATCACCACGGACGAGGCGCGGCAGGTCGGGGCCACCGTGGTCCGGGTGCTGATCCCGCAACTGATGCCGCTGTCGTTCGCCCACCGGGCCCGCTACCTCGCTCATCCGCGGCTCTACGCCGCCCCCGCAGCCATGGGGCACCGGGTCCGCCGGGAGTCGGAGCTCAACCGTCATCCCCAGCCGTTCGCCTGACTGACCCATCACCGCCGACGGTCGCACCGAAAGCATTCTCGGATTGAGAGTCCCTGCGGCGTCGACAATTTGGGTTTCAGGCGACGACGACCGGACCGTTCCACCCATCGACAGGAGGTTTCCCTTGACGAGCAGCAGATCACCCGGCATTCCGATCGATCCGCAGGTGCTGATCCTGGCGTCCGGCGAGTTCGGCAACAAGGTGGCACGACGGTTGGCATCGGACTACTCCTGCACGATTCTCGACGTCGAACGCGGTACCCACCCGAGCCTCTGGCCGCGGACCGATCTCATCGTGTTGGCCACCGACGCGGAGCGGCCGTGGCTGTCCCACGCCATCGACCGCACCGCCTTCGTTCGGTCGATCCCGTGGTTCCCGGTCTATCCGCGAGCCACCGATCTGCATTGTGGTCCGGTGGTGATCCCGGGCCAGACCGCGTGTTATTGGTGTTTCGAGCGTCGACGTAAGCAGCACGGGCGCAGCTCGGGCCAGAGCTCTCCCGACGCGGCCCCACCGTCCGGCTATCCGCTGTACGAGGTCGGCATCTGCGTCGGGCTTGCGCGGCAGGCGATCTCGGAAGCGTTCGAGGGTCCTGTCAGCAGGACGCTGGGTGGCACGGTCCGGATGTTCAATGTCATCAGCGGAACGCTGAACATGATGCCGGTCGTCGCCGTCGATCGCTGCCAACGGTGCCGGGGGCGTTTCGGGTCCGACGAGGCGGAGCGGCACGAGCTGTGGCGGCGCCTGCAGGCCGTGACCGAGGGTGTCCAGCTGCTTTCCACCACCGCCCAACGATCGACGGCCGAGGTGGCCGCATCGTGACCGGCGGAGCGATCACAGCGGATACCATCGGCCGGTCGGCCCTTTTCGACCCGCAGTTGAAGATTCCGGTCCGGCCGCGGCGGCGTCGCGGCCTGGTCACCTCGATGCAGGCAGGCCAGCTGATCGTCGAAGGTGGCCCGAAGAAGCAGATGTTCGGTGGCCGTTTCGCCGAATCGCTCCCGGCCCTGCTCGACCGGTTGGATGGTCGGACCGACCATCGCACCCTGTCCGCCGACCTTGCGATGACCGAGCAGAACCTGTTCAAGGTGGTGTCGCTGCTGTGGACCTCGGGCGTGATCGAGGAGGGGCCGCCGGCTTATGCGCCGCCCCAGCGCACCTCTGAACGGCTGGCGGACTTCCTGTCCCGCATCGGGGATGCCACGGGGGCCAACGCATCCTGGGAGCTGGCCGCCGAGCGGCTGGCCGCTGTCCGGATCGAGATCTTCGGCCACCCGGGGCTGGCGGCAGCCGTACTGGCCGAGATCGAGGATCCGATGGGCGCCGCGGTTGCCGCCGCCGACCGCCCGGCGATCGACACGACGCTGGTCGTGCTGGTCCAGGACGGAATAGGCCAAGAGGTCGACAGCGGGTTGGCCGAACACTGCTGGGACAAAGGGATTCCCCTGCTCCGGTTGCGGTTGGCCGGCCGGCAGGCCCAGCTCGGTCCGTACGTAGATCGGGCCATGGGACCGTGCCTGGATTGTCTGACCGCCGGCGAGGAGATCGACATCGCCCCGACATCTGCCTCCGATGTTGCGCTGTTCGGGGCGCTGGCGGCCAGGGAGATGTTTGCGATGCTGTCGCGGTCGACCCCGTCTCCGCTACCGATGCGTTGGTGGAGAACGGATCTGGAGAAGCTGGTATCGGTCCACGTATGCGCGGCCACCCGCCCGGGATGCCGGCACTGTTCGATCGCGGACGGCCAGGTGGCCGACGCCGCCGATGTGGTGGCGGCATTCGAGCGGGGTGTCGCGATGCCGCCGAAGGCCTACGCCGACCTCAAGGCGCACCAAATGCACTACAAGCCTTCCAATCTCACCCTGCAGCAGAAGTTCAAGACCTGGCCGACCGCACCCAGGATGGTCCTGCCGGCGCCGAACTATGGGGCGTTGCAGGAGGAATGGAACTCGTCGATCGAGCGGTCGCACAACCTCACGATCGAAGATCTCGGCCTGTTGCTGTTGATGACGGCCGGCATCCAGGGACAGAACCAGGATCGCGTGCTCCGGTGGACCGCCAGTGGTGGGAACATCGGTTCGGTCACGGCGTATGTCGCCGTTCGCGACGGCGACGACCGTTGCTCGGGCGTCGTCCCCGGGCTGTACGCGTACGTCGCCCCCGAGCATGAACTTGCCCGAATCTCGACCGGCGTCGGGGCGTTGCCGGGCTCTGCCCCGATCACCGTCGTGCTGACCGGGGACTACCCCAAGGTGGCCCAGAAGTACTCCGGATTCGCGTTGCGAATCGTGCTGCTGGACAGCGGGTGTGCGCAGGCGACGGCCCGAGAGGTTGCCGGCGTTCTGAACGTGTCGCTGCGGTTCCAGCCGAGCTGGGACGACGACGTCATCGCCGCCGCCCTGCAGATCGACGCCGATCTCGAACCGATCACCGCAGTGTTCGACGTGGGAGCCCACTCATGACCAGCCCGCTGGAACTGGTGTCGGAACTGATCACCTCCTTCCGCGACGATCGACCCCGGTCGAACGCGGGCGTCATCGCCCGGAAGAGGGCCGGCCTACGGCCGATTGGGCCGGACGTAAGCGTTTCGTCGTCCGGCGCAACGACTTCCAACCTGCTGAGCGTCCTGCGGCGCAGGCGTTCGCTCCGGTTCTTCGGGCCGCAGGGCCTGCCGGCCGGGGACGTGAGCGAAGTGGTGCTGGCGGCCCTGCAGACCGATGCCGCGGCGTGGCCGGACGACCATCGCTGCTGCCCGTTCGAAATCTTCGCCATCGTCGTTCGCCTCGACGGCCTGGAGCCGGGCATGTATCGGCTGGATCCGGGCAGCGGGTCGTACACTCCGCTGGCCGCCCTTCCGCCAGAAGCCGAACTGGAGGACCTGACCATCCAGTCGGAGTTCTGTCGTTCGGCCGTGATCCTCTCCGTGGCCGGTGATCTCGACCTGGCCACGCAATTGTACGGAACCCACGGCTACCGGACGTTGATGACCCGCGCGTCCGCGGTGGCCTACACGATGTGGTTGCGCGCCGTCGGCCGGGAATGGATCGGCAGCGTTTTCGCCGGTTTCATCCCGGCGGCCGTCCGCATTCCGCTGAGCAGCGACGGCAACAGTCGCCATCAACTGTTCGCCCTCGCTCTCGGTGCTCCACCGGCCAATGCGGCCGCGTTGCCGGAATCGGGCATCGAGTCATCATCGAACACCGGAGAGGAGGAAAAGCATGTCTGATCTCGGAATCGACCTGTATTCGGTCAGCGAAGACCCACTGGAAATCGAGACGTTGGCCGAGGGTAACGCCTTGTCATCTGTTTCGACCGCCGGCAGTGCCAGCACTGTGTCCTGCCCGCTCACGACCGCCTCGAGTTTCACCAGCTTCTCCAGCTATACCTGACCAGGACGGAGAATTGCCATGAACGACTACATCAACCGCGGGAACGACGTCGATCTGTTCAGCGTCGAGTCCCTGGACAGTCTCGAAATCGAGAACCTGCCTCAGGGCGTCGCGCTAGGTACGTTCAGTACCACCTCGACGGCGAGCACGGCCAGCTGCCCGATCAGCAGCGCCACATCCGTGATGACCGCCGCCAGTTCGGGCTGACCGCCGGCTCTGGGATCGGTCCGTCAATCGCAGCACCGAAATCGTTGCTGAAATTCAAGCAAAGGAAATGCTATGTCCGAAGACCTTGATCTCTACGCGATGGACGCGGAACTCGACGTCGAAGAGATGCCGAACGGGAATGCTCTCGGTTCCTTCTTCTCGTTCACCACGGCCGGCAGTTTCTCCTGTCCGGCCACCTCCGCATCGTCGGTGACCACCGCTTCCAGCTTCGGCTGAGCGGGCAATAACGAAAAGGAGCACAAGCATGAGTCTGGAAGATCTCGATCTGTACGCCTTCAGTGACGAGTTCGATCTGGAGGAACTTCCACAGGGCAACGCCCTGGGAAGTTGGTTCAGCGCCGCGTCGGGCTCCACCGCCTCCTGTCCGCTGAGCTCGGCAAGCTGCGTGGGCAGCGCGTCGACCTTCGGCTAGCAGGACCCCCGGAGCCGACAGGCTCCCGGGCAGGGCTCGTGCTGCCGATCGAGGAACGTCGTCGATCGGCAGCACGTTTCCCCGCCCGGGTCGCTGGGGGCCGGAGCCGGTCAGACCCGCACTCGGACAGAAAGCAGGGACACCTCGTGAACGCCGTTTCGCCGAAGTTGCGTGAAGACCTCGAGCTCATCAGTGGAATGGACGATCATCCGCTGATCTTCGACCCCACAACCGGTATCTATCATCGGGTCAGCCGATCGGGTCAGCTGTTGCTCACCTACCTGGACGGCAGCCACACGGTCGACGAACTTGCTGCGCTGGTCGCACCGAAAAGATCGATCCCCGTGGATGTGTCGGACTCCGAGCGGCACCTGCAGGCCTTCGTGACCAAGCTCGACATCAGTGGTCTCCTGGTCGGGTCGGTCCAGCCGACGTCGGGTGCGAATCAGCGCCGAGCCAAGTCCTCTTCTCTGATGCCGCGGGTGATCGTTTCGCGGTCCCTGCCGAAGGTGCTGGAGCCGATTGCCCGACCGCTGCGCCGGAGCCCGCTGGGCATCCTGGCCGCGCTGGCCGGACTGCTGTCGATCGCCGGGTTCTTGTTCGGGGCGAGCATGCTCTATTCCACGCCGCGACCGGACCTGCACGAACTCGGCGCCGCCTTCGTGATCGCCGTCGCCGCCCAGCTGTTGATCGTGCTGATCCACGAATGTGCGCACGCTTTGGTCGCCCAGATCAATGGTGTGCCGGTCCGTGGACTCGGGTTCGCGCTGCTGTTCTACGTCATGCCGGTGGCCTTCGTCGACCGGACCGACGCCTACCGGCTGCGCGGCCGCCGTGGCCGTATCGCCATCGCATTGGCCGGGATGACCAGTGACGGATTGTTCTGTGGCGCAACCGGAATCGTTGCCCTGACCAGCGATGGGCTGGTGCACCGCACGGCCATGGTGCTGCTGACGTTCCAGATGATCGGCCTGTTCGTGAACCTCAACCCGTTGATGCCGGGCGACGGTTACACCGCGGTCGAGGCGGCCAGCGGACTGGTCGATCCGCGCGGGCGTTCGTTCGCCCTGCTGCGCCACTTGGTGCTGCGCCGGCCGTTGCCGAGCTACTTGATCAACCTCCCGAAGCGGGCGAGGGTCGGCTACCTGACCTACGGCGCCGCGGCCGCGATCTACATCGGCTTCGTGGTGTTCGTCGTGGTCAGCGGGCTCGTGGCCGGAGTCGACAACGCCGTCACCGTGGCCAACTCATGACCACAATTGTCCAGCAGCTCCGCACCTCCCCGGCGGTATCGCCGTTCGGGACGACCACCTCCGGGCCGATGGTGACCAGGGTCGCCGGTCTGCCCAGTTCCGTGCTCGACCTGGTCGGACCGAACACTCCTCGGCTGCTCGCCCGGCACGCGAAGATCACCTCGGACCTCGCCGCGCTCGCTCCTGTGCTGATCGACGCCTGCTACCAGCTGGTGCCGCGGCTGGACGGCAAAGCCTGGCTGCGGCGCCGGGTACTCGCCGGCAAACGTGCGCTGCATGCCCTGCTCACCCTGCCTTGGGACGACGCCGTTCAGGCCGAGGTGCAAGCCCGGGTGACCGGGCGGCAGGCCGCCGCCCTGGACCGCTGGCGCGAACTCACCGCCGCTCGGGGCGACGTGCGTGCGCTGTTGCGGATACAACTCGACGCGGATCGGATCGCCGCCATCGACGGTCTGCACGATGCGCTGCGCGACCAGGACTACCTGCGGTCCCTGGCCGTGGCCGCCCCGGACTGGCTGCAGCATGCGCAACCCGACCGCCGTCGGGCCAACTCCTCGCGCACGGTCCGGACTCTGTTGTCCTACGCCACCCGGGCCTGCGTGAAGACCAGCCCGTTTTCCGGGCTGACCACCGTCGGCCTGGCCGGCCTGACCGGCGCTGGTCGTGCCCGCAGCCGGGTCACCGGGCTGCTCGCCCCGATCGTACTCGAGCAACTGGCCCGCGACGACCGCACGGCCGGCCTGCTGCGCTACCGGGTGATCCCTATGCGCCCGGGCGGCGAGCTGGAGCCGAACGGCCTGGTTCTGCACTCGGACAATGTCTTCGTCGACGGGATCGTCTGGCGCGACGACCGGGTCATCGAAGCCGACCATGCCCGGCGCTGGGTGCTGGCGTTGGGAGCGCAGGAGCCGGCCGGGCTGACCCTGGACACTGTGCTCGACCGCTTGGGCGACGGTGGATTTCGGCGGTTCGTCCGGCTGCTGGACTCCGGCGTACTCAGGGCGGTGCCGCCGTGGCAGCGCGCCGACGACCCCCTCGCCGTCCTGGCCGACCTGGTCGCCGGCAGCGACTCCCCGGTGTCCCACCAGAGCCTGCTCGAGGTCGACGAACTCGGCACCTCAACCGCTGAGCGCGATGCCGCGGGCCGGGTCGGGGCCGCGATGTCCATCCGGCAGCGCACCTCATCCTGGCTGGATCTGGACGATCTGGGACAGCACAAGCCCAGTAGCATGGTCTACGAGGATCGCGAGACCGATCTGGAGCTGCCCGACCCGCGTTCGGTGCCGTCCATCGCCGCGGACCTGGAACAACTGGGTGAGACGATGCGGCCGTTCCTCTTCCGCTCTCATCTGTACGACCTGCTGGTCGAGCGATTCGTGGCCGAGGTCGGCGTCGGCGGCAGTTGCCGGGATCCGCTCGGGTTCCTGATGCGGACGAGCGTCGACCGCGATGCCGATCCGGCGCTGGAGCGCGCGCAATTCGCCGACCTGCGGGCGCGGTCGAACCCGGCCGAACGTGCGTGGTTGCCAGTTGGGCCGACCAGTTCTCCGCCCAGCAGCGGCGTGTTCTTCCAGATCGCCGCCGACAGCCAGGCCGACGTGCTGGCCGGCCGGCACCGGACCGTGATCAACCAGTTCGGCTCCGGGTCCGGCGCCCTGGTAGCCCGGTTCTCCGGGCTGCTCGGCGAGCCGCTGCGGGGTCAGCTGGCCGAGCACATCGGACGGTTGTGGCCGGATCTGCCGTGCCGCGAGCTGGTGGTGTGGACCGATTGCAATACCGCCCAGGCGGAGTCGTCCGGTCTGCTGCCGCCGCTGCTGGTGCCGGGTGAGCCGGCGGCCCCGGGTTCGGTCGACCTGACCGACACGGTGTTGACCCACGACGCGACCACCGACACGCTGTCTCTGTGCACGGGTGACGGCCAACCGTTCGGGCTGGCCTACCTCGGCATCACCCCGCAACATCTGCTGCAGGGCTACCTGCGGCTGCTCGGTGTGCTGGCCGACCCGTGGGTGAACGCCTCCGATGCCTGCGACTACAACTTGGCCCACATGCCGCTGCTGAACGCGAGCCGTGGTACCGGGGTGACGGCGGTGCCGCGGGCCGGCAACGGCCGGTTGATCACCCGTCGGGCGTCCTGGGTGGTGCCGGTCGCTAGCCTGCCACGTCCGGACGAGTCCGGCGACGACGCAGATTTCGCGCTGCGGCTCGACGCCTTCCGGCGGGCCAACGGCATGCCGGAGGAAGTGTTCCTGCATCAGCTCGGGTCGATGAGCGCCCCGATGGCCGGAATCCGCAAACCGACCTGGGTGTCACTGGCCTCCCCACTGTCGGCCAGTTTCGTCGAGCAGTGGCTGGACCCGGCCACCACCCACCTCCGGGTGGTCGAGGCGTGCCCGGACCGCCGCAGCTACCCCCTGTTGGACCGGACCGGTGCCCGGCGGGCCGTCGAACACGCCGGCTTGCTATCCTGGCTTAGGCCGGGCGTCTTGACGCCCACCGGGGGTCCGTCATGACCACGACCGAGTTGACCACGATGGAGTCGCCCAGCACCGACGTCGACTGGTGGTACGTCAGGGCTTATCCCGGGTCGGCGGAAGCCATGGACGAGGCAACCCGACTGCTGGTGCCGTGGCTGCGTGATCAGGCCCGCAAGGTCGAGGCCGACCGCTGGTTCTTCATGCGCTATTTCGACATGTCCGGCCAGCATCTGCGGCTGCGATTGCGTGGCAGCGCTGCGGCCGTCGACCGGGTACAGGCCGGGCTCGGGGAGGTCGTTGCCCTGCTGGCCGAGCTGGTCGACCAACCCGCCCGCCCTCGGTTGATCGAGGGTGCGGCGTTCGGCGCGATGGCCGGGCCACGACGGGTACAGGCCGGCCTGTACGCCCCTGAACTGGCCAAGTACGGTGGCGCGGCCGGCGCTGAACTGGCCGAGCAGCTTTTCACCGAGTCCAGCGGCTGGTATGTGAAGACCGACCTGGCCGCATACTCGCCAGCCTTCGACCGAGCGGCCCTCGCCTTGGCCTACCTCAGCGCATTGCTGCCGGCGGCGCTGCCGGGAGAGGGGACACCGGCGTTCTGGAGGATCCACCAGCTGACCTGGGGCTTGCACCTGCGGATGATGCTGCCGACCAGGACCGAGATGACGGACCGGCTGGCGGTGGCCGCGGCGGGAATGGCCGCGGCCGACGACCTGGTCCGCAGCTTCGCCGGCCGGATCGGTGAGCAGGTCGCCCAGGTGGTCCGCACGCTCGATCGCGCCGACGCTCTTCACCTGCCTGTCGACCGCGCTCACCTGCTCATGCACTACCTGCACATGGACCTCAATCGCTGGGGCTTCATGCCGGCCGAGGAGTGCCTGCTGGGAATCGCCGCGGCGCAGGCCCTACCGCTCGTGCGAGACAAGGAGACCCACCGATGACCGCTGTCACCCAGGCCGTCAATTTTTCTAACGTCGTGAAGACCTACCAAGGCCCGGCCCGCGAAGCGGTGCCCGCCGTCGACGGACTCGACCTGACCATCGAGACCGGCGAGATCTTCAGCCTGCTCGGACCCAACGGAGCCGGCAAGACGACCAGCATCGAGATGATGGTCGGTCTGCGCCGCCCGACCAGCGGCACGGTTAGCACCCTCGGATTCGACCCGGTCGCCGATCGCGACGAGATCCGGCGCCGGGTCGCTGTCCAGCCGCAGCGGGCGGCTGTCTTCGATCAGCAGTCCGTCGCCGAGTTGCTGCAGGTCTGGGCCTCGTTCTACGACGACCCGGACGACGTCGAAGCGGTGATCGCCCAGATGGGCCTGCAGTCCTCGCGCCACGTCCGGATCCGCAAACTGTCCGGCGGCCAGCAACAGCGACTGCTGGTCGGCTTGGCGCTGATCTCCCGGCCGCAACTGCTGGTGCTCGACGAACCGTCGACCGGCCTGGACCCGAACGCACGCGAAGAGCTGTGGGCGGCCATCCGCGATCTGCAGCGCTGCGGCCGGACCGTTGTCCTGTCCACCCATTCGATGGAGGAGGCGGAAACCCTCAGCAACCGGATCGCCATCCTGGACCACGGTCGGCTGGTCGCCTTGGGCACCCCGGACGCCTTGGTCAGCCGGCACGCGCCGGAGACAACGGTGACCTTCACCGTCGACCGGGCCATCGGGCTGGGTTGGCTCGGCCAACCCGGGTTCGGCGAGGTGACCACACAGGAAGGTGCCGACGGCACCAGGGTGACGATCCGCACCTTCGACTCCGATCTGGTGCTGACCGAGGTCGGTCGGCAAACCGGTGCTCACGGCATCCAGATCCACGGTGCAGGGCTGGACGGCGTGTTCCGCGCGGTGACCGGGCACGGTTTCAACCAGGCCGACGACGAGCCCGAGCCGGCTGGCCGCGGCGAGAAGGCAACCGCGGGGAGGATGTCATGACGACCATCTCGAAGGCTTCGGTACCGACGGGTCGACAAGCATCGGCGAAAGCCGAGCTCACGAAACAACTATTGCTGCTGAACGCTCGGGAACTGGTGCGGGACAGGCGGTATTTCATTTTCGCGTTTGTCTTCCCGTTCGGGATGCTGGCCGTGTTCCTGGCGCTCGGCCAGATCGTGCCATCCGGCAACGGCGCCCCCGACTTCACGCAGATGGTGGTGCCGATGGCACTGTTCCTGGCGGTCACCAGCTCGGCGCTGACCACAACGGCCGGTCCACTGGCCGGCATGCGGGACAAGGGCACCGTGCGATTGCTCGGTACAACGCCCGTCGGACGAGCTCGGTTCGTGCTGACGCACATGGCGATGCGGATCGTGATGGTGATCTGCCAACTGGTCCTTGTGCTGTTGATCGCGGTGCTGATCGGAGCCGTGAATGTCGCGACAGCGCCGCTGCTGCTGGCGATCTCGCTGCTGGGAGTGGTGATGTTCCTGGCCATCGGCTACCTGATCGGCGGCCGGTTGCGGTCGGCCGACGCGGCCAACAACGTAGCGACGCTGGTGCAGTTGAGCGCATTATTCTTGAGTGGGCTGGCGTTTCCGCTGTCACTGATGCCGGGCACGCTCGCCAGCGTGCTCAGCTACCTACCGACCAGCTTCTTCGCCAACCTGCTGACGATGGCTATGCCGACCGGGGTGGCCATGCACTCGGCCGTGCTGTCGATTCTGGTCGTGGTGGTGACGGCCGCCGTATTCATCGCCCTGGCCATCCGCACCTTCAGCTGGGACGAGGGAGACGACAACTGAACCGGGGGCCGAATCTTCGCTGAACAAGCATATCGCGCAAACACCGAAGGGAGCACAGCCAAGATGACTACTGACCGCATCCGCAGCGAGGACACAATGAGACGTCAGAGCAAGGTCTCACCGACGGCGTTCCGGATCGCGGCCATCGCCATCGGCCTGGTCGTGATGGGACTGCTGATCGTGCAGGGCGCTCTGGTTGATTCGCCGGCGCTGTCCGTGCTGGCCGGGACAACGACGCTGGCGTTGATCATGCTGATCGTGCTCGCCGCCTCGGCCCCTGCGATGACGTCGGGGCGTCGGACGCTGCTACACACCCTCGTCCCGTTGACCGGCGGGATGGTGGTGATCGCCATCGTCGTCGGCCGGGGCCGTTTCCTCGGTCAGATGAGCTGGTGGCTGCCGGCCTCGCTGATCAGCGTTGTTCCGGTCTTCATCGTCGCCGCTCTGCCATTGTCGCGACTTCGCGTTGATCGGCCACGAGACGACGATAGGACGCACTGAAACAGTCGCGTCCCGTCGTTGGTCATCGTCATTGTCCTGGCCCGCCGC
>JAABUP010004288.1_pt1 | contig 23540 bp, 25 predicted proteins | sample 5559201 | NCBI WGS metagenome assembly JAABUP01 (sample SAMN10711887, study PRJNA513373) | rock metagenome | isolation source: Antarctica rocks | place: Antarctica
ACCCCCCCACTCACCACAGAACCACGACGAAGCTCTCGCCCTCGTACACACCAACACCACCCTCCACGTCCCCGAACCCCCGAACCCCTCCCCAGCCAAGGGGCGAAAACGCTCCGGCACGTCAAAATCAGAGATTCGAGACCCTTACTCTTCTCGTCCGGCGTCTACGACCCTCGGGAGCGCTGGGAAGAGTTCGGGGACGAAGGCGGAGGGGGGTGCTGAGGAAGATCCGGATCTGAGACGGGCGATTGATCTGGTGGAGTTGCATTGTTCGGTCAAGGTCAAGCGTTTGCAGGGTGCGGACCTGGGGCTTCAGCGGGCGAGGGGTGATGTCGATGAGGTTTTGAGGAAGTTGAGAGGGGGGGAGGGAGACGTCGTGCAGAGGAGATGAAGGGCTCTGATTGGGATGGAGGCGGGACTGGGGAGGCGGAGCGATCGGGTTGCATCACTTGGAGAGCTTGACGTTGGGTCAACGCTTGGACTGCAAACTTCGCTGGAGTCAAGGGGGTAGTCGCCATTCTTTGCAAGCAATCCAAGATACCACTGTCTAGTGCTGCGATGGGAAGTACTAAGTTATACTTGTTTCCCATGGCGTACAGTCTACTTTTTGCTTAGTGATTCGACAGCTTCACTTTCACTAATGATAGGACCAAGGCAATGTTAACGATACAGGTAAAGCATAATTTCACTCCGTCTCCTCAAGTGGACACTCATGAGCCTCTCGTTGAGCTTCATCGCTAGCTGAACGGTACGAAGTTGCAGACGTCCAGCGTCATCAACGATAAGCAATCTCAAGCATAACCTGACTCACATCAGAGCAGCGACGTCCACAACCGTCTCTCCTTTCGCGAGCAGTTCCAACGCAGGCTTGGTTTGGTCCGCGAGCTGTCTTCCCAGCATAATCTGAAGTACCGGCTTGCACATTGCACCATTCCTTGCCTTGCGCAGTAAAAGCTTACTTCTCCTCACCCCCTGGAACTCCGGGGGATCGCCTTCGTCAAGGGCATCTGATAAAGTCGGTAAAGCAGGAGCAGGAAGGGGGATGTCCGGAAGTTCGCTCGGCAAATCAGGCGCGTCAGGCATAGCCGGGGATGGGTGCAAGTCCTCGTCTGGTACTTCTTCAATGGTGATAGTAGGAGGAAGAAGAGATATGATGGCTTCAAGACCTGGAGCAAAGATACTGGGCACGATGATCTCTGATGGTGTGAAGAAAGAGCCTTGAGGAGCATCGGCCTGAGGCGGCAACTGCTCTACAGCTCGTGCTGAAAGATCCTCGTGAGGGACAGATGAGGCTTCCTTCGGTTCATCTCCTTTTGCTAGAACCTGGCTGACTGGAGATGGCGACTGCTCTTTAGTCATGGGCGGAGAAACTTCGGTAGGGACAGACGAGGCACTCTCCGGTACACCTCCTTCAGCGAGAACTGGCTCGGCTGGAGATGACGACTGCTCTTCGGCCTTCGTCGGAGGAAATTCGGTAGAAATAGATGAGGCTCTCTCTGCAGTATCGCTCACAGCTAATAGATCTCAATTAGTTCTAGTACAAAGAGTGCTGGTTCCTTGTGCGAATACCTTCGTTGGAGATACTTGCGGGCTCTTTCTGCTCCTCAGGCACAAGAGTACCTTCTGAAGTCCGAGGTGGTGTATCAACTACTGGTACCGAGTTGGTTGCCTGATCCGGAGAAGCCATTGCTAACCTCTCTCCCATGGCGATGTCTTTCAGATTTTCAGGAGGAGCGCTGTCTTCGGATGACTGTGTGCTTGACTGTTCATGGGATGCTACAGACGCCGGTAGAGAGATCTGACTGGCTGACTTTTCTTCCTCTATGACAGAGTCTCGTCTGGACGGTGCTGCTGTAGACGGACCAGCCTTCGAAGATGCTAGAGTATGATTCTCCTGAATATCAATAAGACGAGGCCAGCTCCAACCAGTAGAATTCAGTTGTGGTCGTTTTGTTGCAGGGCCACGGGAGAAGGATAACATGTTGAGTTGGTCATCTGAAAAGAGAAGAAGAGAAGCGCTGCCAATTGAACGTAGAAAGTACCCCTAGAGTAAACAATGCCATTCGGGTAGGAACAACCTGAACCCTTCTCGCTTCGCACTCGCGCTACGCTCAAGCTGCAGATGAGCACATGCGTGAGTCGCCCGGCAAAACACCAATCTCATATCTTGAACACCCAAGACTCAAGCCCGCCTGTGGGGCGTAGTCTCGACGTTCGAAATGGCAACCAGTGTAGATGCAAAGTTGTTGAAACAGACAAAGTTTCCTCCCGAGTTCAGCCAGAAGGTAGACATGAAGAAGGTCAATGTCGAGGTTATGAAAAAGTGAGCAGCCGCGCCGACTCAGTTTGGCTTGCGGGAGAGACTGATCGCAGCTGCTGCAGATGGATTGCTGGCAAAATCTCCGAAATACTTGGGAATGAGGATGACGTCGTCATTGAGCTTTGCTTCAACTTGCTCGAGGGCGCACGCTTCGTGGGTGCTTCCAAACGCTCACCTTAGCAGCCTCTGGATCGCTGACTGTAATATGGATTTCAGCCGGACATCAAAGTTCTCCAGATACAGCTTACAGGGTTTCTGGACAAAGACACAGCCAAGTTCTGTAAGGAGCTGTGGACCCTGTGTTTGAGTGCCCAATCGAACCCGCAAGGTGTGCCGAAAGAGCTGCTAGAGGCTAAGAAGCTAGAATTGATACAAGAGAAGGTGAGAAGCTGCCTCGGTCTTTTCAGTCCCCCTCTTTATTGCACAAGCTGATGGATGGGTAGATTGATGCCGAGAAAGCTGCAGAGGAAGCTCGTCGACGTAAGGAGCAGGAGAGAGTTCGAGATCGGGACATTGACAGCATTCGTCAACGGGAGCGCGGGGAGCGCGGTCGTGGGCGTGGACGCGGTGGTCGAGGAGGTCGAGACTTTGATCGACGTCCGCCCCGAGACTCAAGGTCCCCAACTTCAAGACGACGTGGCTCGCCTGACCGGAGCGACTACCGAGGACCCCCGCCCCGGCGGGAAGTGGATACATATATTCCCGGCGGTCGTGGAGGGCGCCGTCTAGATGAGAGAGGACGACGGACGCCGTCACCTCCAATCTCGGTCTCCCGTTCAAGGTCTCGGTCTGCCTCACCTTATCGCCGTAGGGCTCGTGATGGTGACGAACCAAAACCCAACAGACGCCGAAATGCCCCAAGCATGTCTCGCTCACCATCCCGTAGACGACGAGGCTCCGGAGGAGGGAGAAGAATGACTCCAGATCGTGGTGATCACCGAGCAAGATCCATTACTCCTCTAGAAACCTCTCGCTCACGTTCGCCTAGAAGAACTCGAAGGAGATCTCCGTCTGTTTCGTCACGTAGCCGTACACCACCTCCTCGATCAAGACATCATCGACGCAGACATAGCTCATTACCAAGATCAAGGTCTCGTTCGCTGTCATTAGATAGAGATCGAAGGCGTTCTGGCAGAGCAAGAAGACTACCTTCCCACAGCACTGATTATCAGGCGAATAATACACGCGCTGATACTCACAAGGACCGAAAACGTCGGGATGCCCGTCATCGCAGCCGAAGCAGAAGCCGAGAGCAGAGACGTCCTCGTCGAAGCCCGAGCCGAAGCAGAAGTCCAAGCAGACGGAGAGAAAGAAAGAGACACCGATCTATAGAGAGATATGCACCAGCCGGCAGAAGGAGGCGGAACACCTCATCTGTCTCCTCACCTGTTGACAAGCGGCGCAAGACAGCTGATTCTTCTGCGGAGGAAGAAAGCAGGCAGCCATCATCTCGATACCGCGATAATAGAAGCTCCGAAAAATCGCACACCATGCGACCTAGGACAAAGGGGAACGAAGAGGTGGGTAGTGATTCATAGAGCAATATGTACTGTTGGGCTCCCCTCCACCGACCAGCCTTTCTAGCTGTCATATTCAACGGATCCGTGCTGATCGCTATTACATTCTATAGGCCACGTCTCCTACACTGACTGCCACTGAACTACGTGAAAAGCTTCTACGTGAAAAGGTCAAGGCCTTGAGGTCTAGCAACAGCGCGAAAAACACTTCTGTTGACGAACCATGACTACAGGAGAGATCCTATTAGTAAGAAGGATATTAGAGGACGTACAAGGATACCAGATTTGCACTGCTAAGTGTCGGAGCTGCTCTGTATAGCAGCCTCAACGAACAGCTTCCAAAGTGTGCTCTCATGACTATGGCAATGCTGAATGCTTGATCCATTAGTTGACTCATGTGATCTCCGGTCGTCAATACCGGTCATTGCTCGTTAGAAGACCTAAGTATCCCGCTTCCGAACATGTCATCTCTCCCATGCGGCCATTGTTACTCCGTATATAAAGTACATTGTAGCTCTGTAATTGTTTCACAGTGTGAGACCGTAGAATCCTGTCTAGCTCTGCCAGTGATCGTAGTAGTGTTAATTGTGTAGAACACATCTAGTACTGGAGGGTGAAAGAGGCATTCAAGACATGGAACTGTAAAGTTCTCGTCGATCTCATACCACAATCCGAGCAACAAACCCAGTCGCGATTGGAGTGGAAGTAGCCACGACCACTCTCAACACCATTTCCTGCGTTGGATTGATGATTGATACGTATCAGCTTGATCAAAGCATGCTTTGAGAAGGGTCCAAAGCTCAGAGGTTGGGTTAATAATTATTCATAGGAATGACTTGTAGGATTGAGAGGCTGACTCAGCTTTTTAGTGGAACTGAGCGGTGGCTGAAGTTGTTGAACCGCAAGTAAGATACCTTAGGACTACCTTACTCTACCTAAGACGTACTTCGATTCCAGGAGTACGCCCAAGGGCCATTTGGCGCATCTTCTTGTGTCTAAGGCGGTAGGAGCCTTGAATAGCTCCCTGGAGCGTTTGTTGATCACCAATCTTGTCCGCGTCATTCTACGAATTGCCGCTTGGTCGCCGGATTCTCTCCAGCAACGAGGGATCGGTCAACTCATCGTTGCCTGCTTTTGACGCAGTACCAAATCGCCAGAGAGAATAATGACAAGCTCTGCAAGCAAGTAGTTACGGATGGTGTATATACTACGAGGGACAGATGCTGGAATCAGCGGTGCACGATACATCTTTCGTATCTGCGTTGTATCGTGAAGCTCTTTAGCTTTCCCTGAGACTTATAGTCCTAACAGATGTTCTTCCTAGTCGCCTATAGGAAGTCACTTTAGACTGACCTAATCTTCGACCGCAGTGAGGGCTTCTCTGAAAGGTTCAATCTCTACGTGCGGTGAGCTACCGCCCTTACGGCTCACCATTCCTGACCACCACGTTTCATTATCTCTAACAGCTCTGGTTTGAAAGTCGTAGCCAGCTTGCTCTCATCTTCAAATATAGTAACACAGACTTATTTCGTTGACTTTTTCCCAAGGAGTCTTTGACTATTGCTGTTGTCAGTTTCATGGCAAACACCCCTTTGACCAGACTCTACTACTATGTCATGTCGCATCGTTTACTCCGGCATACGCAGCTTCTGGTTCAGTATACCTTCGGAATGTCCTTCGGCAGGCAACATTGATGTGATGGTGCATTTGCTTTCAGCGCGAAAGCATTACCGAGTGCCCGCAAGATGTGGCGGCAATTCGAACGAATCTCCTGCCAGCGTCGGGGCTGGCGCTACACTCCTTGGTTTTGGGCATTTGCGGGTTACTTATATCACGATTCTTTGCGTGCAACAAAGCGGAAACAAGCCACGGGCATATCATTTCCGACGGACGAGGGCAGATCAGCAGATACCGAAGTCTTTTAAGACAAGACATCGAGGAAGCAATTGCACACAAACCTGTTGCTCGCCGAGTGCTGAAAACAAGCTCTGGATATTGGGTAAGTATGCAAGTCTCATAGGTTGCCCGTCCACAAGTTCCTTTGCGCCAAATATGAACTTTCTGATAGCGTCTGTGAATACATGTTGTACTCCACTACACTACGCGTTGCTCTGAGGCATACGGTACAGTATGACAAGGCTCGAAGAGAAGCCACACGTATTGCTAGAGTTGCAGGTCCTGGACGTTTCCTGAATCTTCATTTCGTTATCAAATGAAATCGTTGAATCCATCCTTGTTCTACATGCCAAGGACTTTCCTCCTACTTGTTCTGTTCTATCATATGCAGCGGGAGAGAAGTGTAAAAGGATCAAAGACCTGGGTTTGGTCGATGGCCCGCCGGCTAATCCTTGGTTACGCGGAGCAGAGAACTGGTACTTATCTTCCGGCATTTCGACCCTGATATGCTACTGGGGATACTGAATTAAAAGGTCGTAAATTGACCAAGCGAAGATCTGACAAGGAGTTAAGATGTATAGGGATGGCATGCATGATGCTACGGATGCGAGCAGCGCGTCGAGAATAAGTTCTGGTTGTCGTACTAGATGTTGCAAGGACCTTTCCGCTGACATCGATGCCTGCAGTTAATACGCTGATACGTTATCACACCGTTTTGGAACACCGTCCCGCGATCGTCATCACGAGTCGCGATGGCCTCCTTGGGGCCATCAGTCCGAAGCTATCACCTTGCCGTTCTCCAACCCCTCTCACTTCAGTCTTGCCCCTCCCGTCCGGTTACCATCAAAAGAGCCTTTGCTGGGTGCAGGCGTCAGCTTTCTTAAGCTTTCAGATTAATGTATTATCATGCCACAGCGATCCGCTTCGTCTTGGATGCCGCGGCTATCGTCCTTGGCGGCGAGCTTGAACTGTGAGGGAGCGGATGTCGTTTGTTCTTCTGTCCTTTGAGCATGGCTTTCGGTGAGGTTGTAGGATTCAAGAGACGGATGCTTGACTTGTTCGGCGACCGGAGCACCGACAAGTGATGGGATGAGGAGGTGAAGGCTTAGTTTACGATCAAAGACTACCCCTTTTGCTCTGCTTTTGCTGTATGGTCTTCGCGTGCAGTGAATCCTGTCGGTCAGATGACTTCTGTGTGGGCATCCCCTGGCGGTTTGTGTAACCTAGCACAATTCTCAATTGCATCTGCATTCATCAAGTTCTTGCTACCTTGATCATGTGGTCAGTTTGCTGCGGGGAGGTTCAATATTGGCCATTGATGTCGATTTTATCACGTTGTGAGGCCACTTTGGGGTCGTTGGGATGCTCGTGCCAGTGGCTCTGGGACCCCTGGTGGCTTCCAAGGGCTGAGGTTGTACATCATCAGGGGCCCCAACGCGAGAGGGTGGCGAGGACTCGGAGTACCGTTGGTGGCGGATCGCCCAGAACGGGAGCGTCATTAGCGAGGTTTTGATTCGCCCAACTTGGTGTGGAGAGAGGCTGGTAACCCCAAGTGGAGACGAGACCTCTCTGATGAATCTGACAACTCATTCACTACTACTGTGAGAGTCTTCAACCCGACGTCGCCCTTCCCACTATTATTGGTCATATCATTGTGACGGTCACTGTAGAACCAGCTGCTGCAGACCTCTTGTCTAGATCGGTGACTTCAATAACACAACCCCAACTGCGACCGTCACGTGGCTGGGTTAGTGCAATAATATTTCGAAGTCGGAGGTCGGTCGACGGATCTGTGCTCTTCGCGACATCACACTATTCCCTGTCCCTCAACACTCTCAATCTCATCACCACCCAGACAATTCATCTGCTTTTCGCGATTTCTCATACTCTCCTCAGCTACTGAAGCCCGTGTATCTCATTAACTGGAGAGCTTGCTCCATCAGTCCACTACGCGTTACTTCTACATACTCTGGGACAGTCCACAGCGACCCTAGCTACCTTTCAAAAGTTTTTAAGAGATGGCCGAAGAGACAAGCGTTGGATCTTCTCCAATCCCGCAACCACCTGATCATCTCTCCGTACTTCCGCCTGCTACGAAAGACGAGAGCAACCCCACCGACGCGATGGAGGAGCCGTCCGAGGAAGCTGATCGCGGCGAAACTGTGCAGGTTGAAGACACTACGGCTGGTGAGCGCTTTCATTATGTCATGGCAACCAAATTGATCTCAAGCTGATGATCGTGTTTATATCTTGCAGATACCAATACCAATGGCGACGTTGAGCCAACGACCGCGACGACTGAAAACATGCCTGCAGAGCCTACTGCTGGCAATGAAGATATAGAGACGAAGGACAATGAAGAGGTTGTCGCCACCGCGGCGTCTGGATCTGAACCTGCGGTTCCCGACGGCAACGGCACTCCGGCTTCATCGCGGAAGTCAAATGGCTCCGCCAAGAAGAAGACTACGAGCGTTCCGGAGCATAAGACGAAGAAGTTGAACAAGAAGAAGTCGAAGGTTATGACGCATCTGGATGCTCAACCGGGCGAGTATTACTTTGCACGGCTCAAGGGCTATCCACCTTGGCCGTCTATAATCTGTGATGAGGAGATGCTTCCGCAAATCCTGCTTAGCACTCGTCCAGTGACTACAAAACAGCCAGACGGTACATATCGAGAAGCTTACGCTGATGGAGGTAAACGCGCTTATGAGCGGACTTTCCCCATCATGTTCCTTTACACCAACGAATTGTAAGTTCACCCTTACCTACATACCTACTTTACTAGTCATGCAACCTTTGTCTAAAGAAAGAGCGACTTATGAGATACTATTACTACATCTGCAAGCACTGCTGACTGTTCGGCCCGGCAGTCAATGGATGCCTAATACCGATCTCACGGCACTCGATCCTCAAGCTTGTAAAGGCTTTCCGGACAAAGGGAAAACAAAGTCTCTTGTCGCAGCCTACGAAATTGCGGGAGAACAGCATGATCTGGCTTACTTCAAGGAGATGTTGGTCGACCATCAACGCGCTATGCAAGAGGATGCAGAGCTTCGTGCTCAGCGAGAGGCCAAGAAACAGAAGAAAGGAAAGAGGAAAAGCACAGATGCTACTGAGGACGGTGAAGACATCGACATGGAAGATGCGGAAGAGATGAAGGCTGGAGATGATGGGGGAGACCCAAAGCCAAAATCCAAGAAGAGGAAGAAGAGTCTGGACAGCGATGGTGAAACTGAAAAGGTTCGCAGCTTACATTGATCTCCATACTTCATAACTCACGTTCGGTGTGTACTGACATTGTCTAGCCTGCGAAAACTCCAAAGACAGCTACGAAACTGAAGCTAAGCACACCCAAGACTCCATCTGCGGACTCTGCCAGCAAGAAGAAGACTGGCTCCAGCGCGAAAACCACCAAGCCAAAAGGTTCATCGACGAAGAAGTCGGCTGCTAAGGTCAATGGGAGCGATGAGGAGATGGTAGATACACCAAAGGTTGAGGAGAAGCCTCTTACACCACAAGAAGCTAAGCAAAAGAAGGAGAAAGAAGGTTAGTTGAGCGGTGGTAGAACCTGGGACTATTCCTGACTACTTCACAGTTCTCTATCTACGACACAAGCTGCAAAAAGGCTTCCTGTCGAGAGATACGATGCCGAAGGAAGAGGAAATGAAGGTATGAACAGTGCATCTACCAAAGGACAAGTTCTAGTCTAACTATCTGCGGCCAGTCCATGTCCGAATTCATTTCCAAACTCGAGACCTACGCAGATCTTGAAGTTAGCATCATCCGAACGACTAAGATCAACAAAGTTCTCAAGGCTATCATTAAGCTGTCCTCCATACCTAAAGACGAGGATTTCAACTTCAAGAAGCGGTCACACGAGCTCCTAGCTAAGTGGAACAAGATTCTGGCCGACGACCCTAACGCAGGACCCTCTGGAGATAAGGAAGAGGCTGTCACAACTAACGGAGTAGCAAAGGATGAGAAACATGATGGCGACGATAACGAAAAGTCTGAACCGAGGGCCACAACTGAAGAGGCCGAGAAGCCGGCAGAGGGGCATAAGATTGGGACGACAGTTGAAGGTGCGAAGGAGGCCGAGCCAGAAGCGGATGAGATCAAGACAGATGAGCCAGAAGCGACTACGGATGAGATCAAGACAGATGAGCCAGATATCGTAAACGCGCCAGAGAAGGCATATGAGGCCCCGAGTGAGACTCTGGAGGCTACGGCATAAGGAAGTTACGTTTTCTGGGTATTTCATGTATCGCGAAGGCTCGACCTCCGAGGACATGTCCGGCTTTCTTTCTTGCCTTTAGCAGGCGGTCTTCAGTAGCAGAGCAGGGATATTGCTAGGCCTTGCCTTCCACTGGCTCTGGGCGTACCCAGTGCCTTTAAGGCATCTCTCGTTATCAGAATGCTTTGATCCATATGTACAATCTCGCATGACCTTCATCTTTCTAGTTGCACTTTGAGCCTCTTCGGTACGGGACACGATTGGTTTGCTCAAGAGGGAAGGGGCTGTACATAATTCGTGGTATAAAAGTTATTCATAATGTAGCGTGAGTTAGCTCTTGTGAGGGCTTTGGATCCTAAGTTCCGCTAGACTATTTCTCACCTTGAGGCTAAGGAAGCTTGTCGGCAACGATGCCCTCAAGACTCCGACCAACCTTGCGTAAGACCACTGGGATGTACGAGGTATTGCGAGGGCCCCCTCGATGAGTATTAGACAGCCATTTGAACCCCATGTGGGCGCCATAGTTGTGCCACTATGCTTACCAGAACAATATGCTTGTCAGCATGCTCCATCACCACAATAGCATCTGATAACCGGGTGTTCCTTGCCTTATTCCGAAGTTTGGACTTACCGCCGCTTCTCAAAGATACATAAAGGAGTCTATTTATCATGAAACGCTAGCCATGGGCGAAATATTGTGGCTTGGTATAGATAGACTGTATACTGAGTATACACTGACACTGTCTTCGACCCATCTCATGCCTTTTGCGCCTGTTGCGCCTTTGGAACGACATCCGCCAGCTCTCCACACTGACTGCACTTCCTCTTCGCCTCATTACCCTTGAACTCATTCACAGCGTCCTTTATCTGCGTTCCCAAGTCTGTACAATGAAAGCTCGCCTCATGCACTACACTCCCACAGTTCTGACAGTACCACCTAAGTCTGTCCTGACTATGTTCCGGCCGCGGTTGCTCTAGCACAATACCGACTGTGTCCGCGAACCGTACAGGGTTGTGGGGGGTGTCGGGAGGTAAAAGAAACATTTCGCCTTCGTTGATGTGGATGTCACGAAATCTGCCGTCGTCGACCACTTTGAGGAGCATGTTGCCTTTGTATTGGTAGAACCACTCGGCTGTCTCGTTGATGTGGTAGTCTGTTCTTGCATTTGGGCCGCCGACGATCTGGGTGGGGATGTTCTTAGCTGGAGAGGTCCCTTGATGTCCTGAGGCAAGGATTCGGAAATAGCATACCATCACCGTTACATGTTCATCGCAGACACAGTAATTATTGATCGGCGGTTTCAGTAGGTGTGAGTTCTCTTCCAGCCTGTGACATTGTTAGCTTGACCTTCAAGACTGGTCTGTTGTATGTTTCACCATTTGGGAATATTCAATGGGCTTGAAAGCATTGTAAAGCTGTGGTATGCGGATCGAGAGACAATTGCCTACGAGGAGTCATAGCCAGTCTCCTCCTGTGTCGGTAGGGAACTTCTAAATGATGATTACTATACCTTACATATGCTAGTGGGGCTTATCAAGCTCAGGGTCTGAGGTGCTCCTGGCAAGTTCCGGCGCAAAAAGTCGTCTTTCCCAAGACCCTTTCACCGTTCGTGACAGCCAGATATGACCGAGTGTGAATGGTGAAGTCTCGCGAACTTTGCAGTCAAAGACGGACGTAGTGCAATGGCTGCTCCACCACAACCAGCGCTCCGCTTCACTACCCAGAAAACCCTAGCCCATCGCCTAGTACTCTCCACCCTTACCGGACGAACAGTACATATCTCCCAGATCCGTCCGTCTTCACCCACGAATCCTGGTCTCGCACCTCACGAGATATCGTTCCTGCGGCTCCTCGAAGCAGTCACGAATGGCTCACATATTGAGATCTCCTATACGGGCACAACGCTTCTGTATCGACCGGGTCTTATCACAGGCAGCGCAGCAGGTTCAGGGGCAAGTAGTGGAGTAATAAGACATGAGCTGTCAGCAGGCTGCACACGAGGAGTCAGCTACTTTCTGATACCTCTCTGTCTACTCGCACCGTTCTCGAAAGCACCAATGAATGTGCTCTTCACCGGGCCAGGTGTCATTACTTCAGCGACGCCGACGGGAGACATGTCTGTGGATAGTGTACGGACAGCCATCTTACCATTATATGCGCAATTTGGCATCTCAAATAATATTGAGCTACGGATATTGAGAAGATCAAATCCTGGCCCGGGGGGAAAGGGCGGAGCAGGGGAGGTGCAGCTAGTTTTTGGCCATCAAGTCCGACTACCGAAGACAATACATCTGCTTAACCCCGGTCGTGTCAAGAAGATCAGAGGTGTTGCATATTGTGTCGGTGTGTCGGCGTCGAATAATGCCCGGATGATCGAGGCGGCGAGGGGTGTGCTCAATCCGCTAGTTGGTGATACATACATTTTCTCGGACGTCTCGTCTGCTCCTTTCTTACCATCAACGGACAAAACAAATTCTGGCGCGAAGAGGAAAATCGGTCTCGGTTTTGGCATCTCGCTGGTTGCGGAGTCTTCGACCGGATCATTGTACTCCGCAGACCTGGCTTCGCCACCGTCAGGAGGTGAGCCACCAGAAGATATTGGTCGACAATGTGCATTTCAGCTTTTCGAGACCATTTCCCTCGGAGGTTGTGTACCACTTGCAGCAGCGCCTACCATGCTCACCTTGATGGCCATGGGCTCCGAGGATGTGGGACGGTTACAGCTGGGGAGAGATGTGCTTGGCACGGAAGAAATCATATCCTTAGGGAGAGATTTACGAACGTTTAGTGCAAACGGCTGGGGTATTAGAGATGCCGGAGGGAGCGAGGATGGAGACGTCGTAGTCAGTGTCGTTGGCAGAGGGATCGGCAACGTCGCAAGGAAGATTGCATAATACGAGATACCAACATGAGCAATCCAAGATACACAGCACGGTCCTTCACTTGCCATACTTCTACATTATTGGCGCGAAGCATTGAAGATCCACCCAAAGCCAATCATCACTGTGTAATCACACTATCACAGGATGGACCTTCTGCGACCTTAACGATGTCTACCTCCTGGGGCTGGACAGCAGCATGAGTGTCTTCGATCATGCATAAGCCTCGGTAGGTATTCTACAATTCCTCAAGTTCGTCGCTCCTTGGATGGGAAGTGTACAACTTATGCCTTTATGCGGGAAGAGCACTTTCCTCATGATTGTTGGGGTCTCTATCTTAATTCCGTCCTAAATCTACCGCTATTCGTTAGTGTACAGCTACTTTGCTATGTCTGGACTTTGTGAAGTTCGGATCTTGGCTCCAAATTCAACGCGTCAGGCTCGTATTGAATTCACAATTCCCTTTCGAGCAAGCTTTACCATCGGAAGCCATCTGCAAGCTGCAAAGGATTGATGGTACAAATGCTGCCAGATTTTCTGTGTGGATGTTCTCGATGGCTCAATGCTTTTTTCAGCGCATATTTCTAAGAGTAGAAATTAGATCCTTGTCATTTCAACGTTCGAACAGAGTCTGTGTGCTAGGAAGCTAGCCAATTGAGCCTGTTACGATCTGGCACGAGATCTTTCTTCATGTCTTACGTTACAATGAAAGCTCCCTTCATATCATGACCTACTGTCTGATGGGACAACTGACTCATGAAAGGGACTACTGCTTGGTACAATCCGAACTATGCGGGCGCCGAGAGATGAAACGGGACTGGCAGCGTTCTCAAACGGAGACCCAGCCTGATCGAGGATCTATTTATGGTGATGACGTTAGGCAGTGAGCATGACCTGCGGAAGTCACCAACACGCGTTCTAGCCCGAAGTAAATCCACCTTAGCCAGGAACGGCTCTCCTCGACGAGTCGTACTAGACCAAAAGGAGAAGGGACTACTGTGACTACGTCTTTATAAACCCCCCAGGCGGCCTCCATCCTCCCTTCCTTTCACACATCACTGACTCCCAGCGAAGCTTGTACGTATAGCGGTTATCCGTCACTAGACAACGGCGACATCACTACCCAATCACGAACATTATCATTATTACGAGTATTTCTACAGCACCATCAGGGACACCATCCTTATTAATTACGAGTATCTCTACATCATTATCAGGAACAATCAATACTTGAAGTATGTCAGCTTTCATCTTCTCTGCTTACTGCCGACGTGCATGGCCTGCCGTTCTCCTTTGCGACTTGGCCGTGTATTCATTACTCCTCGCTTGTTGACGGTTCCTGCTCACTGTTCGTGCTTGCTGCTCACCGTCATTGCTATTTGATTGTCATAATTATCTGCTGCTCGTCTGTCAGTGAGCAATTGCTGACTCTGATTAAGTCATCAGGTCAACACGATGGCGTACACTGAGGTCTCAATGCAAGCCATCCTTCCTGAGCTCGCTTCCATGCCCTCGATTGGCTCTGTCGACGCCAATTTCGCGCGAACTAGCATGGAAGAGGAACAAACGGCCTTCATCGAGTTCCACTGTTCCTCCATCGAGGTAAGCCGCCTGGTAATCACTATCTGGTGTTGAACCATGCTGAAACATCCCATCTTAGGCAGAATCGGTTCTTGCCAGCTACGGAATCGCAGCTTATGAAGATTATATCGCGATCGCCTGCGCGAAGTACCATGCGGAAGAGTGCCGCCGGGCACGAAAACTTGCTGCCAAGAACGCCAGAGCGGCCACATCCGCCGAGGCACGTTACAAGTTGAGGCAGATCGTCGACCGCTTCATGCGAAAACTCCGCCATCACCAACCGGAGCGGGTCGCCACTCACTGAAGCTTGGCCATTACCTCGTCTGACGATGCAAGTTAAGGCAGACTGTCCAACACCTCAATCACGGATTCCGCCATCACCAATCGGAGGCGGTCTTCACTCAATGAAGCTGGCCATCACTTCTCAAAGTCGGCCAACAGGGGTTGAGAACGACAACCAAAGTGTAAGTTGTACGTACTATCTGCTGCCATCATCGATAGACGTGGCTGACGTCAATATCATCTCAGAGCTTTACACAATGATGATGACCATCGGACCGCCACGAAATGCAGGCGTCTGAGACATGATCACGGAGCCCTCCTCGCCGTCGCGGCGTCACTACAGCACGGCGGCACGTCATCACAGAGTGGACAACATTCGTCACCAACCCTAGAGCATCGTCGAAGCACAAGGTCGATCGTCGTTGTGGTAAACAGGGTGCCTAACCCTGGGTTGGGTCAACAGGCTATCGGAATGGTCAGAGGATTGGAGGACTGGTTTTTCACTACATCTTGTTGTCGTCGCTATTACATTATGTACTTGCTCCTTCGCGTGGACTGAGATTTTCCGTCCCATCATCTATGAAGAGGGAAGAAGGCTCCCTTGAGGTACGGGGGTCACGTCCTTGCTGTGGCTGTCAATTTAGATGGGACCGATGCAATAGATTACTATCAACCTTATCTCGATCACTCACAAAGCTCTCCATGTCACGATAAGCTCCGTGCACTTCGAGTAATTCATGCAAATCTGACAGGGTATTGACACGTTGTCTTTGCCGCAGAACTCATGCAGCGGGCCGCATTCTCCTCGATCCACTCTCTGCAGATCGCCATAGCTGCCATCAAGAGTCCTAGTAGATGCATAATGACTGTCCCATCACTGGTCACCATGTGTGGTCAAAGCTTTGGCATGTGCCTATGGTTAGGGGCCGCTGCATTCGCTGGCGCCATTCATTTCGATTACTGTCAGATCCTTGCAGGAAAGCTCTGAGGATTGACCGAAGTAAATCTGAGTTGCAGTCCTCCAACATATGTTTCTGGAGAACTGCCAACAGCTCTGGGTGGAATAAACAATGATAAATGGCGTGCCGGAGCCCGTAATCCACGAACGACTGTTTAGGAGTATTTGCTTGCTCGGAGAACGTGCGCTGTGATGAGAGTCTCTTTACGCATCTTGTTGTACCGTATTTAGTCAGGGACCTTCTCGAGCGAACCTCAATATTCATGACCATACGGAGTACCTACAGCAAGAATCCAAGGCACCCTGCATTCTTATCTGACAATCCAAGAGGCCCTTCCTGCTCTTGCGCAGGCTTTAGAACTCTTTCCGACGATTATTAGGTCTTGCTCTGCTTAGCAACGGGTACATAAAACAACAACACGTCCCCCTAATTAAAATGTCGACGCAAACACCGCGCCGTCCGCTCCCCCGACCACGACCATCCTTAATAAATTCGCCCATCAATACTGCATCGTCACCCAATCTAGGCGCGTCATATACATTCCAGCACCCTCCTCTGCCGAATCCGCAGCTCTCTGGTCTGAGCGCCAGCGCCGTGCTTGCGCGGAAAGCATCGCTGAACCAGCTCACTTCGGGCACTTTGTCGACGATACCAGACGGCAGTTTGGGATACGGTCTTACGCCGGTTAAAGACGAAGGGTCGAGTCCGTTTACTATGGCGCCGACAACACCGGCGATGAATAGAATACTGAGTGATGGTACTGGAGACAGAGACATCGATGTGGGAGACTTGGTAGATGTTCCTGGTGGTATGCATGGGACTGTTAAATTCATTGGAAGTGTGAAAGGCAAGAAAGGAGTCTTTGCGGGGGTGGAGTTGAGCAAGGAATGGGCTCCCAGGGGGAAGAACGATGGCGATGTTGACGGGTAAGTTTCCCCTGTCCAGTTTGAGAAGAGGGCTACAGTACGATCGGATGACCGTATATGATATCTGAACAGCTTTGGCTGATTAGAGTATGGCTAGAATACGATACTTCACTACCTCGGTCTCAGGCTCAGGTATCTTCCTACCTCTCAATCGGGCTTCAAAGCGTGCTTCACCGACTCTGTCTTCCGGGTCATTTCCCCCAACACCTACTACACCTTCGCTCGGGAGTTTCAACATTGGCGGCCGCGCAGACAACAACACATGCACGCCCCCAACACCTTCAGTGTCAAAGTTCAGCCAATCAGTCGGGCCTGGTAGAGCTGCCAGTCCGCATTTCAAGCCAAGGTCACGACCATCTCTCCCGAGACCCGAGTCACCTCTACGGAAAGCACCAACCCTTATATCTACTCCTGCGGGACGACCGTCGCTAGTTGGACCGCAATTTTCAAAGAGCACCATTGGAGGATCACGATATGCGCCTAGTCCAACACCAGGCAAATTCGGCGCAAGCGTGAGAGGAAGAATAGATTCTTTGTCTGGTGATCCGGGGAAGAAGCTCGGATATACACCGAAGCCTGGGATAAAAACGCCGGGCGCTGCCAGACCTGGGTCGCGTAGCCAGTCGAGACTTGGTCCTGAAGCTTCGTTTGATGAAGATCCAGAGACAACGCCTATTGGTGTTGCGAGAACAAATGACAACAGTCATGGGTTCGGCGTCAATCCTCGAGTTCGTCCTGCCTCTGGTCAAGGAGACGACATACAAAGGTTAAAGGCGAAGCTAGAGGAGAGAGACAAGCAACTGAAAGAGCAAGCGTCAAGTCTAGTAGAGATGGAGAGCAGCTTTGCCGAACTGCAGTCACTTCTTCCATCGAAAAGCTCACGAGGCGGTGAATCTCGCGACCGTGTAAGTGGTTTGGAAGACGCCGATGCAGCACAGCTACGTGCGCTACTTTTGGAGAAAAATGAAAAGATTGGGATGCTAACGGCAGAGTTTGATGCTCATCGTGCTGACTTTCGAAGTACGATCGATACTCTGGAACTTGCCAGTACGGAGACTGAACGGGTATATGAAAAGAGAGTTGAGGATCTACTGCGGGAGGTTAGAGAATTGCAGGATCGAGGCGAGGATGTTGAGAGCGTGGCACAGCAGTTGAAGCAACTCGAGGAGCTTGTGCAGGAACTCGAGGAGGGCCTGGAAGATGCAAGACGCGGAGAAGCTGAGGCGAGGGGTGAGGTTGAGTTCTTGAGAGGCGAAGTGGAGAGGGGCAGATCAGAGCTTAGGCGGGAGAGAGAAAAGGCTGCTGCTGCACTCAAAGGAGCGGGGGCGGCTGTTGATGGCAGAATGAGTTCTGGTGGAAGTAAAGAGGTGGAGCAGAGGGACGATGAGATCAGGGGGTTGAAGGCTATCATTCATTCGCTGAGCAGAGATTCGGTCCCAGATATGGGGAGTCCGAAAGTGGACAATCGCAGAGGTTCGAAGCAAAGAAATGGGAGTTTTGAAAAATCGAATGGGTACGGTGGCGAGGGGCAAGCGGACGAGCGAGTCGCGAGGCAGAGACTGGAGCGTGAAATCAAAGAGCTCGAAGGCCTCGTGGAGAGAAAATCATCTCGAGAAGAGGAGCTTGAGCGGGAAGTCCACCGCTTACGAAACGGTGCATCATCCAACAAGCACGCGAGTGCTGGGAGTAACGGTTTCTCGGAACGCACAGTGATACCCACTAGACATTCTTCAGCCCGCGACTCCAAGGGTACCGTCGCCAGCTGGCGGGATCAAGCTCTACCAGAGCAGCATCGGCAAGGCGGACAGCTCGAGTCAATGCCGGAGGGTGATAACCACTCCTCTGAGACGGACGGCAGCGCCCTATGGTGCGAGATATGTGAGAGAGGTGGCCACGACATCCTGACCTGCACCAATATGTTCGGCAACCAGGGCGCCAATGACACCAACGGCAGCCCCAAATCTCAACGTACAGGTAGAGACGTCACGATGGGAGGATTCAAGGGCTTGTCTGTATCATCACCGCATGATGACGCCAAGGTAGCGCCACTCTCACCGATGAGGAAGAGTCCAGCGACACCGAGAGTGCACCGACTGCCGAACCCCACTGATGAAGGCATGGTAGGTGGGAAGGCGAGTGGAGTCATTGATGGGAGCAAGTGGTGTGCTCTCTGCGAGAGAGATGGGCATGAGAGCGTTGACTGTCCTTTCGAAGACGCATACTGATGGCGCCGTTACACCTTTAACTCTTAATTTCTCCTATAGCATGGACTTGGTCTCTACCTAGATACAATTCTTGGATTATCCTGGAGGCTGTGTAATCTAGTGCATGCCACAGTGATCCATCTCCGCGATCACAATTGGCGGGATATCGATTCAGCCTTAGTCATCAAGACTACCAGATTCTCACATTCACCTGCTCAGGGTCTTATCTCGATGATCTCATACATCGTAGGTACATATCTGTAAATGAACAGCCAGAACATCATACCCTTAGTCGTTTGACAAGCTTCTTTCTGCATCAAGGCACCGTCATACTCTCATCCATGACTTTACACCTTGTTGTAAATAATGATCTTTTGGTCCTGAGCTCTCGGGCTTCTCAATTGCCGGTGACTAGGTAAGTTAGAGTCATGTGCGCAATAGCTGGCTATGGCCGCATCAAGTTAGCGTGATGACTTTTGGCTCTTGTCCCGGTACCTTAGGCTACCTTATCTCAGCCGTTTCTCTACCTTATGTAGGTAGTTCATTGGGAAGTCGGCGACTTCGAGTCGGCGACTTGGATTCTAGACCAGACCTTGACAATTAGAACGACATGGCTACGCCATCTTGCCGTCCTTCCTTAAGGTAAGTAGCCAGTCATGCAGATCAAGCCCTGCATGAAATATCAATAAACGCTATTTGATCCCCTTCAACCGGATATATTGTATAGGTAATGCCTTGATCACTCGTCCAGCGTTGTTTGAATTATCTTCTGTTCATCTTGTCGCTCGGTATCGCCGTGATTTCCCCGTCCATCGCTGAGAAAGCTGTCTTCATCTTCCATCACGTCACGTCAGCATGAAGTTCTTCTGTCTCGCCGCCGGCACGATCGCTTTCGCCGCCTGCAACTCTCTCGCAACCGTTGTGCCCTACAACAATGAATGTCCGGTACCAGCGTCATACTCTGCCTCCTCAGCTTCATTAACTTCACCAACTTTGTCTGCACCATTGAACACGGCTGCCGCGGAAGCATATCCACTGATCGTCACCCTCATCGCTCCCGCAGCCGGTGAGATTGATGGTATCAAGGGTTTCGACTACATCGTAGACGTCACCATCCAGGCCTCGCGCGAAAGTGTGAATCACATCATTCCCTTCAAGCCCCTGTTCCAAGACAGCAGCAGCTCGACCTTCGGAGCCGGTCCAAATGCAGCCTTTCCTGGCCTTGTCGTTCTGCAAAACACTACGGCGAAGAAGGGTCCCCTGATGGGCCCAAACACCAATTTGGCTGGCTTATTCCAGCTGAACGGAGTTGCCAAGACGCAAGGCCTCAATCAATATAATCCCTTCTGGCTGGCGGGCGCGCCTGCATTCGGCATTGGGCCATCTGAATTGGTGGTGTACTATGTCGAGGGAACCGCACCGAAAACCGCCACTCTTACCCCAAGTGCTGCCGACGGATTGCTCTCCAACATCGTCAGCGCTCCTTTCACAATCTCCAACCGATCGACCAATGCGGTTCCCAGCCAAATCCCAGCGTGTGTGAATGACCAGGCATACGCGCCACCGATGCAAAACGCTTCCAGTAACCCAGACGAAGTTACCATTCAGATCTTCCATCCATCTCCGGGTGAGATTGTCGGAGTCAACGGTTCCGGCTTCCTCGTCGATATTGCCATCGACGCCACGTCAGCGGCGAGCAATGTTTTGCTCAGTGCCGACTCCGGATACACTTCCGGATTTGTGAGTCCCTCGTCGCCCTTCTTTCATCCTGGCTCCAATCATTTCCTGCCGGGGCTGGTCGTTCTCTTCAACACGACCATGAGTGCGACGACAGGACCCTTCAAGGGACCCGGGACCAATTTGGCAGGTCTGTTCCAGATCAACAATGCGCGCCTCATCGACTGCGCTACGACCATCGAGATCTGGGCCGGGTGGTTGGTGGGCAAGCCGATTGCAGGTCATGGAGCGTCGAAAGTCTCCATCTTCGTCGTCAATGGCACTGCTCCTGTTTACGTCGATCCTTTCACTCTCGCCGCTCGTACAGATCTGATTTCCAGCGTGTATACGGTTGATTTTATCCTGTCATGATGAGAGAGGGCTGTTTCAGGAGTGATAATGTATATGGGTATGTCGAGCGATGGGACCGGATCGGCCTTGTCATGCTAGATTAGGTCAGCCTTGGTTGCGTGCTTGCCCTCACACGGGGGACGACGAGGAGGCGGTGGTAATGTTCCGTGACGCGATTCAAAATATCCTACCACGAGTTATCTACACTGTCTTCCTCCAGTGTAATCGGTGTAATCCAAAACCTCACTCAACGAAGTGGAAGTGGTCGGCAGTTGAGGATCTTGTGAGAGTAAACAAAATCAAGCGATTAGATGGAGTCTGAGGACCTGTAGCATCTGTGGCAAAAAAGATGAACCGAAGAGCGCCTCTCGAATGCATAGAACGCTGGCTTCGACTCCGTAATTCACATAGCCATATACACTATAGCGGGTGGGAAAAGAAACTTGCATACTCCGTCTCACGGGTCGTTGACCACACAAGGAGACGTAATACTTGGATTGCCCTTTGTACTTTCAGAAAGACCCAAGGTCATCGTGAAACGTGTGATGTCTCGAAGGGATAAACCCCATGAGTAGATGGTGCCCTTCTGCTGATGACAATGTGTCCGTGGTGCGGTACCGGTAGCCTCCGAAGTTGCGCGTACCTGATCATCGCGACTCCAACGTTCAGCCTTCATACCTCTGACGCGGAGAACCATAGCACAAGGCTTACTCAGAGCATGAAGACTGTCTGATTCCCATGCCGCACGCCGAATCAACATCGTCGCGCTTAAGCTAGGTAAGCTTACCAACACCACAAGCTCGAGTTCGAAAGCTGTCATCCAGCAGCACGGTCATTAACGATTGAGCGTGCTATCTGCAGCGATTTAAAGACTAGCCTCCTTGCCAATCATGGCGCAATATCTCATGGACATACTCTACTCATTAATGAACTGTATGTGCTGCTTTCCGGGATCACCACAGCTCAAAATCAACAACCGGAGTTTCAAGATTCTGCGATTACTCGGCGAGGTTAGCAATGCCCAGCAACCACATGGATGGTTAGTATCCTGATGGTCATTATAGGGCGGCTTTTCGTACGTTTATCTTGTCCAAGAAACCTCGACCTCACAGCTCTACGCCCTTAAAAAGATCCGTTGTCCCTTCGGCCAAGAATCCGTCTCCCTCGCTCTCAAAGAGGTAGAAGCTTACACGCTCTTCTCGCCGCATCCGAACATCATCCACAGTGTCGACTACAGCGTCCATTCGAGTAAGGATAAGTCAGATCCCGGGGCTAAGACCGTCTATATACTGCTACCGTACTACAGCAGAGGGAATCTCCAGGATGCGATCAATGCAAATCTGGTGAACCATACGAAGTTCTCGGAGCGGAGGTTGATGGTACTGTTCCTGGGAGTTGCGCGAGCGCTGCAGGCGATGCATCAGTATAGGTTCAAGGGTGCGCCGGGTGGAGAGCAGGCGCAGCGGAAGGCTAGGGGAGTGAGGCAGGATGCAGCCGAGGCGGATGAAGACGCTGCGCAAAAAGCTCAGGGAAGAAAGGGGAGAAGGAATAAGAGTAGAGAGCGGGATCAGGAGGACATCGAACAGGAACCACTGATGGAAGGGGAGGTTACGAGAAGCCAGGAGGGAGTGGCAGAGGGAGATATTAGGGCGTACGCACATAGAGATGTTAAACCAGGTAGGTGATGCCGAATCCTTGCGGAGAGGTAAGATCCCGGCTGACCGGTAGTATGTAGGCAATATCATGATCGCGGACGATGGCAAGACACCTATCCTGATGGATCTTGGCTCTCTCGCTCCATCACCGACACCCATAACATCCCGCTCTCTGGCTCTTGCAGTCCAAGATACTGCTGCGGAACACTCTACGATGCCATATCGCGCTCCTGAGCTTTTCGACGTCAAGACCGGATCGGTCATTGACACCAAAGTCGACATCTGGTCACTCGGTTGCACCTTATATGCTTGTCTGGTGGGCAAAAGTCCGTTCGAAGCACGTAGTGAAGAGACGGGTGGGAGTCTGAGTATCTGCGTGCTTGGCGGAGACTGGAGATTTCCGGACGAAGGACAGCAGAGGAAGGGCAAGAGTAAGGCACAAAACAGTGAGGAGGGTGTTAGTGAACCGGTAAGGGATGTAGTGAGGAGGTGCTTGAAGGTCGAACCAGCGGAGAGACCTGATGTTGACGAGCTGATTACTATGGTGGAGAACGTCATTGTTCAATTACCTGAAGAGGGAACAGAGCAGTAATGGTACGGTACTTCAACGTCTGGGCCTACCGTGGGGCGTCTCAATCATCTTGGAGTTCGGTACTGTGTACACAGTCTTTGTAGCATACGTGCGACGGGCCAATCAGAGCGTCACTATTCCTGGCAATGTCTCGTTTGGACAAATTGTCCATGTCTGGTGGAGATAAAGGGCTGATTTGGAATTACTGGAAGTTTCGGCAACCTGAGACAAAGGCCTCTACCCTTTTTCGATATTTCGATGTCGCGGTTTGGGGGTGAGACAAAGACTTGACACGAAGCATTGACAGAAACAACAAAGGCACCCTCTTACAATGGCCTTGTACACACTTACAAAAACCCAACAGCGTGCCGCTGTCGACAGCATCAAAGCAATCAACGACTGCAACCTCGAACAACGTCAAAAAACCACAAAGTCACTAACAGTCCTT
>JAABUP010004290.1_pt1 | contig 23532 bp, 31 predicted proteins | sample 5559201 | NCBI WGS metagenome assembly JAABUP01 (sample SAMN10711887, study PRJNA513373) | rock metagenome | isolation source: Antarctica rocks | place: Antarctica
TATCCTCGCTATCGACTTCGGTACTAGCTACTAAAAGACGCGTTTAATATCCGGGTTATCGATCCCTAATCTATAACTATTAGACGCTACTAATATTCTTAGACCTATATATTAATCGCTTAGTACTCTAAACCGCTCGCTAGTCCTCTCCTTATCTTTCGTAGCTATATTTAAGAAGAAAGGTACGACCTACGTCGCGGTAATAGGCGGGTATCCTAGCTATTTTATCTATACTTTAATTAATTTATATACCTTTTTAATTAAGCGAATAGACTCTATAAAGATTATTATCTTTAGAATATCGAACGCGCTAGTAGCCTATTCGGGAAGGATATACTAGAGGTCGAGTATATCGTTTATTAGGTACCGTAGACTACTATACTAAAGGTATATCTCTAGACGATCTAATACCGTTTTTATAGCTATTATAGTTTTATCGTTAAAGCTATAACGATCCTTAACTACGGCTAGCGTCTTAGGATCTAATATCGCCGACGCCCCTAAAAAGGGGATACTATCTAGTAACCGGGAACGAAGTATACTAAGATTATAATACTCTAGCCTAAAGTTACGCTATTTAGATACTAAATAAAGCTTATTAAGGGCTAAAAGGTATAAATTTTACGAGAAGCTCGGATACCTTATAACGTTATTATTAAACGTCTTTAATATCGTAATTTTAAGACTTATAAAGACTAGGGCTATAAGTATATTCCTTCCTTAAACTTTAGATATATAGAGGGCCCTTACTATAAATAAATATATTCTAACGGATACGTAATAGGTTAAATAGATTATTTATATCGCTATTTAAGACGAACGGCCTATAGCCCTCGACCTTATTTAGTTTCCTATACTACTCTTCCTCTAACGCCTTTAATAATATAATAATTAACGTAGTCTTAACCGGGCTAAATATAAGCGGCGCTACCTAAAAGATAATACTCTTCTTAAAACCGGTTTTAATAATTAAGATTAAGTCTATCTAATTCTCTAGGAGGACGCGGATCGCGCTTATTTACTTATTCTTTAAAACGAAACCGAATCGGCTTTAGATCGTTTCTAGAACGAATTCCGATATAATATACTTAACTAGCTCTCCTATCCCGCCTTCCTACGGTTTAAACCTATTAGCCTAGAACGCTTTATATCTCTCTATAAAAACGATATATTTAAAGAATCGCTATATATACGTACCGTAATTACCGGGGAAATATAACTCGGTATATCGTAATAGCCGTCTAAAGCGCCGACTAAAAGAATCTTAAATAAGGATATCTCCTAACGCGTACTATCGACCCTAAAATTTCGAGGTAAAACCGTATCGGCGCCCTCGGGGCGGTTAACTATAAGGTTCCTATCTTATAACGTAATTATAGATTAGACCGATAGATAGAGAATATATAAAAGTCCTAGCCGTAATACTAAAAGTATCGTAAATATATATAGAGCGTTAATAGTCGCGTCTTAAAGAGTAATATTAATATTTTTTAGCGTTAAGTCAAAAATTTATATAGGCGCGCACTAAAATAACGATTATCTAGCAAAAATATAGGGTTTTGCGCTTAGACGTGCTATAAGCTAGATACGGAGTTATCCTCGGAAAAGCTAACCGAAATGGGTTTAGCGGCGGGCGCTAAATATTAGCGGGCTTGGCATGCACGTCTGAGGTACTGAGGCAAGCATTGCGGGATGGAGCGTAGAAGGCTGAATCAGCCTAGACGTACCGGCCGAGAGGTTAGAACTACCTCCAACCCACCACTAGCCCCGGCCTCTCCAATATTATTATGGGCCTTTTCTTCCACCGACCACCTTAAGATCATCGAGCCTCCCCCGGCGAAAATCCCGTCCGATCTGACCTCGCTGTGTGATTGCTACCGTACCGCTTTTCCGAGAGGCTCTGAGAGGCTCTGACTTGACCTCGTCTGTCGATATCTTCTCCACCGAGGCTCGTTCACAAAACAGTTGATCAAACTACCACCGGCACCCCACTCGAGTGATATTTCCTCGACTGCCGGCTTCGGGGATTCCCCTCGTACCTGATCAATCTCTGTGGTTAATGCTCACCGAGGTCAACGGACGCAAACCTTTCTACTATACTCCCTCCCTGCACGGGATTCGTGCCGTAAAATGGCGTTAGGGATCAAGAGTCGCAGAGTCAACAACACCAACCAAGACATCGACGTCAACAATGTCAACGACGGCAATACCTTTCCCAGTACGGCCGAGAAAGATGGGGCCATGTACGATGCCGAAGCCAACAACGACAAGGGGCGCAAGATGAGCAGGGTGGCCGGCGTGGTGGGCGAGTCTGATACCGATTCCCAACTGAGTGTGGGCAAGCAGCTCGAGCTCGAGGCGACCAACTCCATCAAGTACCGCACGTGCTCCTGGCAAAAGGTGATTTGATCTTTTTCATCGCCGCTTTTTCCTATGGACAAATTGAGGACCTCGACGATCAGCTGCTCCGCTGCATCTCCGACCAAGATCCTCCCGGTTTATTCCATCTCGCCCGGAGCGATTTGGTGGAGATATTCTGACACTCGATGATAGACTGCGGCGCTACTATTTTCAGAGTACATAAGTTTGGCTATCATGTCATTTCCATATTCGTACTCTATCCTAGGCCTGGTTCCCGGTCTGATCGTCACTGTGGTCGTTGCAATGACCGTTCTGTACACGTCCCTGATCGTCTGGTAAGTGTTATCCCTTCAGGAATCCTGGATTGATGCTGATGAGTCGTGTAGGGAGTTCTGTCTCCGTCATCCGGAAATTCGAGACGTCTGCGATGTGGGCCAGATGCTCTATTGGAACTGGACATGGGTTTGGTACGTGACTGCAGCCATGTTTCTACTCAACAATACATTCATTCAGGTATGTTTGGCGACTTGCGGGATATCGAAGAGTTCTCTAATTGCTGCAGGGACTCCACGTCTTGACGGGTGCCAAGTATTTGAACACGATGAGCGGTGGCGCCGTCTGCACCGTGGGATTCTCAGCCATCTGGGCAGTCCTCTCTTGGGTCTGTTCCTTGCCTAGGACGTTCGACACTTTATCCAAGCTTGCCACTGTTTCGGCGTTCTTCACGTTCATTTCGGTCCTCCTTGCTGCGATTTTTGCTGGCGTTGAAGGCAAGGATGGGACAGCGGGCTATAATTCAGGCGGTCCCACAGGCTTGCTCGTTGGCGAACCAACGGTCCTAGTCGTCGCAGTCGCAAATACTGGATTCATTAGCGGAATGAATGCTTTCCTCAACATAAGCTACACTTTCATTGGACAGATTACGATTCCTAGCTTCATCGCCGAGATGAAGAACCCTAAAGATTTCCCCAAGGCTCTCTGGGCTGTCACCATCTGCGAGATTATTGTCTTCAGCGTGGTCGCCGCTGTCATCTACGCCTACACCGGGACCCAATACGACATTGCACCCGCTTTCGGATCCCTGGGTAATGATCTTTACAAGAAATTGGCCTTCTCCTTCATGGTTCCGACGTTGATCTTTCTGGGCCTTCTTTACGCTTCTGTATCGGCTCGCTTCATCTTCTTCAGGATATTCGAGGGAACGCGTCACAAGGGCAATCACACCGTCGTCGGCTGGGCTGCTTGGGCTGGGATTCTGGCTATCACTTGGATAATTGCCTTCATTATCGCCGAAGTTATTCCCTTCTTTACCGACCTACTGTCTTTGATGAGCTCGCTTTTCGACTCTTTCTTCGGCTTCATCTTCTGGGGTACGGCCTACATGAGGATGCGGCAAGCCGACTATGGCCCCGGATGGATCCACAAACGAGGTGTTCGGGGAATTGCCGGCTTCGTATTGAATGTCTTCCTGATACTGATTGGCCTCTTCATGTTGACTGGTGGAACATATGTGAGTTGCTTCTACGACTGTGTTTCTATCTCATGTACTAATGTGCGTTCAGGCTACATGTCAAAGCATTGTGGACAATTATAACGCTGGCCTGGTGGGAGGCGTCTTTGCATGCAAGAGTAATGCTCTGTGATTGGATATCTTGGAGCATTGGGAGGCACGCAATATTCTCCCCATTCTTACGGATACATAAAGTAGCACCGCAAGCGTATCAGTACTGTACATAGCAATGAGGTACCAGCTCAAGTCAAACGTCGTCGCAAAAAAATAAATTAAATATCTCCTAGTTCTGCGCAGCTTATCTGTTGTAAGCCTGCGAGCAAGCTGCATTGTGCACCCATGGTGATTCCAGGAGGTAGCTGATTGCCCTGCCAGAGTTCTTTCGTGGTGGCTGTTCGGGAGGCCCCGCAATTGGGACGCTAGCCTATTACGTCGTAGGCAAGCTACTCGAGTATATCCTTCTCTGGAAGAACTTGCCGGCAAAAGCTCGGTAAAACAGAGGGTCTGACTAGTGAGACAACGCAATGCCCCGCCTCCAAGGCCATATTTCAACTTGAAGGCCCATAGGCCAATTGAGATGACGGCGAAAGTGTAGATACATTTACGATTATGTGTCGAACATCTTATTGATCTCTTCTCTTCTTGAGAAAACGATGGACTAATTATCGGTAATACTTTACACTTATCAGACTCTGTCTCGGGTATTTCCTTTTCACCACTCTCATTTTCGTCACTATTGAAAAGTTTAGCTCTTCTCGCAATTCCCAAACAGTCCCAAAGCTTCCGTCTATCTCCCTTTGAAAGATTGAGGAATATGGAGAGTGCCAGGCTAGTCACTGCCACCGTGAGGAGAGCCAAAACTCCTTCCATTCGGTCAATTCCTCGATCTTTGAATTCTCGTGCTCTTCAACAATCTAGGACCGTGAGGAGAGCACCCTCACGAGCAAGTCCGGCCTTACGGCCTTCATCTACCGACCCTCTTCGTACCCACCCACCACAACATCAGGTTGTCCAGCACAGGTCATCGTCAGACGACGCTTCAAAAAGCGATGGTGGCCTCAGTCAAACAGCGCTTCACGAATTGCACGTTGAAAATGGAGGGAAGATGGTTCCTTTTGGGGGCTTCTCTATGCCGGTGCAGTACTCGGATCTGAGTGTGGGGGAAAGTCATAAGTGGACGAGGGAGAAGGCTAGTCTGTTCGATGTCGGGCATATGTATTCTTTGCATGAATCACCTCGATAATGTTACATTGACAATTGTCATACAGGGTTCAACATCGCTTCTCTGGTCCTGGCGCTGCTCCCTTCCTCGAAAGAATCACACCTACATCGACAGCTTCTCTCGAGACGAACCATTCGACCCTCTCCTGCCTTTTACATCCAGCGACTGGTGGTATAGTCGACGACACGGTTATCACACGTCTGGGACCCCAACTGTTTTACGTCGTCACGAATGCGGCTTGCAAGGCTAAAGATATCGCATATTTGAAGGAACAGAAAGAGCAAAGAGACACCAGCCACGGCGCGTTGGATTGGGAAGTCTTGGATGGCTGGGGCTTGGTCGCACTACAAGGGCCTTTGAGCGCAGAAGTACTACAGCGGGCTCTCGAGACTGCGGGTGTGGAGGATGTAGAGCTTACAGCTCTGTATTTTGGGGAATGCAAACATATCATCCTCAACCTCCCCCCCACTGTCTCGTCCGATACCGAGACTCCGATACTCATTTCGAGAGGTGGTTACACTGGAGAGGATGGATTTGAGATCTCAATACCACCATCTCTAACCGTGGCTTTCACAAAACATCTCCTGGAAAGCGGCGGATCAGATCGATTACGATTGGCAGGGCTCGGAGCAAGAGACAGTCTGAGGTTAGAAGCAGGCATGTGTCTCTACGGCCATGACCTAAATGACAATACCACACCGGTGGAAGGCGGATTAAGCTGGGTCATCCACAAAGACCGGCGCACAGCCGGAGGCTTCCATGGCGAAGAGACAATACTGAGCCAACTACGAAGTAAAAAGGATGGCGGAAATCCTCCCAAACAGAGAAGAGTGGGATTGATAGTCGAAGGGGCACCAGCAAGGGAAGGAGCCGAGATCGTGAATCCATCATCCGAGTCCAAGGAAGTGGTTGGAAGGGTGACGAGTGGATGTCCCAGTCCCACGTTGGGGAAGAATATCGCTATGGGATATGTGAAGACTCCGCTTCATAAAGCAGGGACGGCATTGGAGATACTTATCAGAGGGAAGCCGAGAAAGGCGGAAGTGGTCAAGATGCCTTTCGTTCAGAGTCGGTATTGGAAGCAAGCTGCGGGTACAGCGCCAGGCTAGAGAAGGAGTGGAACGATGACGGATACTATGGGATTGGAGTGGTTGAAGCTGTGAAAGCGCTTGATGCGAGCGTTTTAAGATACCCAGGGTTGGAACCCCATATTTAATCAACTTCAACATACAACAGTGTCAAGGCTCAACGTCTTCTCGCCGGTCTCTATATAAGAGAAGCATTGGCTCCAATGATTGCCAGTCAATTTACTATGAGGTCGTCACGGAGGATTCTTCATCAGGATCTCGGGTCTGGAAATAGCAGCGGAGATGTGTGGGTTTCCAAGTCGTTTTCCAAGACATCTTAATGCCAAATGACATTTGGATACCAAGATTGAGAATTGCGAATCAAGATATTTCAACTGATACCTCACCTCCCCGAGCTCCCTTCCTTTGTGGAAACGCGCCATTTCCGGACTTGGCTGGCGGCGTATTTCCGCAGTGCCGAGGTCACGAAAACGTTTCAGCTCCCGAGGTCCTCCAGCTTCTGAAGATTCCTCAATTCTCTGAAGCCTCAAGGAATGTTCACCATGTCTTCTAGAGTTGGGGTCCGATTGAGCTGTAAAGTCTCATACCCACTTCAAAATCTTGCATCCGCCACACGAGCACCAGCTCTTCGGTCAATTTCCAGAACTGCACCATGGCCGAGACAGTACAGCTCGAATCTCAGTATACACTACCCTCAATCGCAAGCTGTGAAGCTTTCTATACAGACTTACTGACTTGAGACCACAGCATCCCCAAACCTCAGCCTCCGACGCTCTCGCCTCCGCCGCATCCTCACCATCTCCGCCTTCTCCCTCGTCTTCACATCCGCAGGCTTCCTAATCGCATCCGCCCCCGCAATCGCCTCCATCATATCTCTCCTGTCAGCCCCCACAGACGCCGAATCGCTCGCCCTGTACAAAGCTCCGGATGAGCAGGCCGCAAAGATCAACGAATACATCCAAAACCATCCCCTATCTCTGATACTCCGCGCCAATTCTGCCTACACGGAGTCAAGACCACACCTCCGTTTCGTCGACGACCATCGGAAACACAGTTTGACGGGCGGAACGCTTTTGGGACCTGGGAAAATTCCCGTCCCGCCTGTCATGTTCCTCGACGAGGGAAAAGACCTTGTGTCGATGTCATATCTCGGCACCGATCTCTGCGGTCACGTAGGCATCATCCACGGCGGCTTACTAGCCACACTGTGTGACGAGGGACTAGCCAGATGTGGATTTTCCGCGCTGCCGAACAAGATCGGCGTGACGGCCAGCTTGACGGTCAATTACAGAAACCCGGCTCCAGCTGGGTCGTTTGTGGTGTTGAAGGCTGAGACGGTTAGGGTTGAGGGGAGAAAGGTGTGGGTGAGGGGGAGGATAGAGTTGTTGGGGGAGAGTGAGGAGCCGGGGAAGGTGCTGGTTGAGGCGGAGGGGCTTTTTATTGAGCCTAAGTATGCGAAGGTGAGTTCGGAGTCGTTGTTTGAGAGGAAGTGTGGAAAGCTAAGTTGGAAGCAGTCACTTCCGAGGCTGTTCAAAGACACGGCGAAATGACCATCATACTACAACATGTCAGCGCTCCGAGAAGCGTTTGACACACCACCTTCATCTTTATACCAACATCGTGCCCTGGCCAGTAATTCGACCAGGTCTGACCGTCGATCAATATCAGATTCCATGTTCCCGAGCTCTCTGCAAGGCGCTCCAATGAGGATTTCAAACCACAGCAGACTGCGGTCTCAACACCGCAAAAGCCCGAGCACGAGTGAGTCACGACTCGACGACTTGTATGGAAATGGGAGGATGAAGTAAGATCATGGGCTGCCCTTCTCCATCAAATCGAGCACGAGAAGCCGTACAATCGGCGGGATTGGGCCAGGAAGAGACATGTGCGTAGATGATGGAGCAAGATATCTTAGAATAGACACATCGATACATGCTTACGGAACTTCGTGTAGCATCGGCAGTTCACGTGACCCTGATGCGAAGCTAGGCTAGATGGAGGGGGCCAAGTGTCCAGGTGATACTGGCTTTCGTATTCGGATCGCTTCAGACCTGGTGTTCCTATTATCACGCCTACAGAAATGGCAAATCAAACAGAAACGACCCTAAAGTCCGATCGGGCTGGTTGGTTTCATGATCGCAGTGTTGATCTCAGTACGTAGTATGAAGAAGCAGGGAAGCGGGAAGACCTCGACCAGGCAATCAAGTACGGTCAAGACGCTGTCAATCTGACACCGAAGGGGAACCCTGATCAAGCTAGTCGATTGAATGATCTCAGTGATAGACTCAGCATGCGATAAAAAAGAGAAAGGAGGCAAGAAGACCTTATACGGGCAATCCGATGCGGTCAAGAAGCTCTCAGTCTTACACTGGAGGGGGACCCTGATCTAGCTAGTCGGCTCAAAAACCTCAGTGACAGACTCAACATGCGGTATCAAACAGTAGGGAGTCAAGAAGACCTCGACCAGGCAATCCAGTGCGGTCAAAAAGCTGTCAGTCTAACACTGGAGGGGGACCCTGATCGAGCTATTCGGCTCATCACTCTTAGTGTTGGGCTTAGCATGCGGTTTGAGCTATCAAGGGATCAAGAAGACCTCGATCAGGCGATCGAGTGCGCTCGAAAAGGATACGAATACTTAAATAACCCCCTATCATTGCGTCTTCGTGGCTGTATGACTGCAGTAGACCTATTAACCAAATCTCAAAGATGGCACGAAGCACAAAAGCTATTGAAGAAAGGCCTGAAGATCCTACCCTTCTTGATCTTACAGACATCACACCTGAGCTCAAAGCTTGATCAGGAGGATGCGATAAAATCGATTTCTGGACTGGCCGCAATAGGTTGCGCAATTTCGCTGCAATTTGACAGTGATGGCTATAATGCCCTCAAAGTCCTAGAATCAGGTCGAGGGACCATCAATCGGCTGATGATCAACTCGAGAAAGGACATCTCCCCACTATATAAGTGCTACCCATACTTGGCGAGGAGGTTTGAACATCTCAGAAATCTGGTTAATGCTCCGTCCAAACCTAGGGGAAGCGCCGGGAACACAATCCCCGAAAGGAGCACTCTGTTCTCAGAACTGAAAAAACTGACATCGGAAATCCGCACGAAAGAGGGACTTGAACATTTCCAAATGCTGCCTTCGATGTACCAGCTTCTTGGCACTGCCACCCGAAAGATCGGGGTTTTTTTTGAATACTGCTCATTTCCGTAAAAACGCTATTATTATTTATGGCAACGGAGATGTCCAGACTCTACCCCTAGATCAGTCAGTATTCGAAGATTCTTCAAAGTATTATCGCAAAATGCAAGAGAGGTTTGGGTACCGAGATCATACAGAAGAGAACAGGTGTGAATTATGGGAACAATCGAATACGGAAATGCGAAGCTTCTTGGAATGGTCATGGGATCAAGTCGTTGAACCCGTTTTATTCGCATGCAAACTGGAGCCATTGGAGATTCTCTACGAGCATGATCTACCAGTTAACCGGATCAGGGCAGATGACCTTTCAGCGCCAAGAAGCACGAATGGTCCTATATATCGAGATTCAGATCAGCTGGCGATCCTCCGAGAATTGATGAAGAAACAGCATAATATCACAAGCTCTGCAAATTCCCGCAAATCTTCTGGGCCTCGATTAAGAAGTGGAAAAGCAGCTAATTCCCCTGATTTCCCACGGATTCATTGGATTGGTGTTGGCTATATGGGTGCTTTTCCTTTTCATGCCGCTGGGTATGGATCCCGAGACGTACGGAAAAATACCATGAGCCGCGTCATATCCCCCTACGCTTCAACGCTCGAAGCTCTGCAATTTGCAGATGGGAAGCAGAAAGCGCTTGAACCCAGCGCTTCCGAGCTGCTTTTGGTCACAATGCCGCGGACACCAAATGAAGCCGATCTTGATGGAGTAGTCGTTGAGGCCCAAATTATTCAAGAGACTGCAAAGACTCTCGCAACTGTCAAGCTACGTGAGTTGCCTCCTGTCCAGGTGGTCCTCGACGATTTGCCACATTTCAATGCCGTCCACTTTGCATGTCATGGCTACGCAGACTCAAACAGTCCATTTCAAAGTGGCTTGCTCTTGTGTGGGGATGAACCTGAAAAGAGTTTCAATGGGAACACCCGGAACAGCAGGCTCACGGTCGAGTCTATCGGCTCGATTGACACCGAGGACTCGCAGCTCGCTTTCCTATTTGCCTGTTGCACTGCCGAAAATGCATCTTCACTACTCATGGACGAAGGAATCCACCTAGGCAGCGGATTTCAGCTTGCAGGCTTTCCTCACGTGATCGGTTCGTTGTGGGAAGTCGATGATGACCTTTCTGTATGCATGACTGAAAAATTCTATCAGATAATGCTTGACCGGGGTAATGTTCCTGGATACGGCAATACAGCCTATGCACTTCACGATGCCACGGTAGCCGCACGGCGAATTTGCGATAAGCCCTTGGCCTGGGCTCCTACAGTGCATTTTGGACCTTGATGTAAAGTGATGAGTGGTATGGGAAGCACCGAGAAAGCTACGATGGATTCGAAAGAATGTAACATTCAACATGTTTATCATTTCCTTCGCTTCGAGAATGAGTAATGGAATTTGTGCCATGTCATGCTCATTCACCGCTTGACGACCCCGTATCTAAGGCCATCATTGCACAAGTGAATGGTCAAGCTGTGGTCCTGAAAAACCTTCGCCCAAGCTGCCACGTCACCCAAGCTTTCAGGAACCTGCGCCGTACTCGCCGCTTTTTCTGCCATATATAGCTACGCTGCAGCCGCTTTTCAGGTCATGCAATACTGTATAGGCGAAGTACCGAAACCGGATAAAATCCGGAGCGCTTGCTAAGCCAAGACTCTTTTCTGTGAAATAAAAATCCTCACACAGAATCCGTCGACCAGTCAACTCATCAACATAGCATTCCATCCCTCATGAACCTCAATAGAAAGACATTGCTCTGTTCTATAATAGGAACATCACATTTACATGTGCTATTCTCACGCAACTCTGCTTTTGCCGCATTAGCGCTTTGGCCAGCATTTTTTACAAAAAGCTGTACTCTATGGATATTGCAGGCGCGATTCGGGATCATTTATATCTAGGGATCGTCTCAGACTTATGCGAGAGGGATGCGATGGCTTTGGGCCGTGAATTGTTTTGTTCTTAGTTGTGCCGCGCGGTTCCCCGTCTATAACCTGGTAGACACCCATCTTGTAATCGGTCGTCTCATTTTGCAGAAAGGAGCATTCAAGGGCGACAAAGGGCAAGTATCTAGCAGAAGCCAGATGGCTGGGTTGCCGTGAATTGAGTGGTCGCGTGGAGCGATCTGGCTACGTATGTGTTTGGACGGGCATCTTTACAGACAAAGGAATTGCGGATTCGATCTAGAGGGGCGAATGTTCGTGTATGGGACCTAGATGGGAGATTATCGGCTCAGATGGCTATAATGATTTGGACAAGCACTGATAGCAACTAGTGTGTGAACCCGGTGCTGTGGTCTGCGGAGTGGAGCACCCGCTGCGGGAACTCTCCCAGAGCCTGCGGGAGCATGCTGCTGCAAAAGCAGATTACTCGAGACAGCGCGTGGTTTCCAAGGATGATAAGCTTGCATGGATAATTAGGCAAGGGAGCCGTGAGATCAAAGTAACTTTCCTCAGGTATGGCGCCGATGGGTATCTGCCTAACTTGAGTGACTTGACTGCGAGATGCTTCGCTCTATCTCCCCGCCAGGTCGAGAGTGTATGGCACGGATATGTGGATGACATACCGTTGGTTTATGTTGAGACCTATCTCCAGCTTGCTTGCACCAGCGTCCGCTTAGGTGCCATGCACCTGTGACTAACGTTGCCCTTTATTGCAGGCCTCAATTCGGAAAGCATCGGTACTCACAGTTGCATGAGCAGAGCCAGCCGGCGACGGTATTGTATGCCTTTCATACAGTGAAAGTGTGTAACTCGACCCTTTGCATGATGGTGGAAGCCGACAGATGCTGCAGTCAACATTCCATTGGATCTTGACGCGCAACCAAATTTCTTACGTCAAAATCGAAGGAAAGTACTGCTACGGGCTGCCGATGATTGGCAGTCAGCAAGCTCGTAGATTGCGAAGGCGATCCAATTTCTCCAAGTCAAAGGCGCCATTAAGGATGCACCAAACAAACGACACCAGTCACTCAGACCAGACGTTGGTGTCGGAGGCAATGCCTCTGCGCTCTACGGCGTAGGCTTTGCTTGACAGAAATGGCTGTGATGGTGTGACAACAGTCGAGTTGCGTATCAGTATGACAAAACTTTACACGTGGCACTAGGAACTAGCAAGAAGCGAACTCATGACTTTGCGAGGACGCTCTGAAGCTGATCAGCTTGCGCCAGATATCCTTGTCAAAAGACTCTTTTTTGAGGAGATGAGGAATTCAAGTAATTGGCGTTGCACAAGGAGTACCACATTGATAAGAGGATATGCTCCAGCTACTTCAGGATGCTGTCCGTGATCTCAAAACGGGAATGCGTCTATCCAAAGACCAGGCAAAGTTTTCGGTGTATCTCAGATAGACATGCATGGAATGCAATGCTGGTAGCATAGACACGACATCCCTAATGCCTTGGCTGCGACTTCCGCTTCAGGCTCTGTCGGTTCCAATACGTGTAAAGTCTCTCCTCTCAACCAAATTATTGCTGTGCTGACCAAAGGCAGTGACGACCAAGGGCCCGCCTTAGTGCTTAGTCGAATGCGGGTGGTAATGAAGCGCGATCTCCTAGGTATCAATTAGTCAGGGTCCAAATGACTTCTCTTGATGTTGTAACTGCTCTCATTCCACATGAACATTGAATTGAAGCGCAAGCAGACGCAGCGGCTCGTAAACGTGTTTCTCTTCCCTCTGTCATTTGTTGTCAAAGTGAGGCCTTAAGGACGTAAAAGATTTGTGGTCATGCCATCGACATGGTGGTCACGAGAAAGACTGTAACCATCAAGTGATTCAGCACGCATCAAGCCACTCTGTTATCTTAACAAAAGTCGGTGTGTCAAAATTGAGTAAGGCATGTTGCGTGTTGTCCAGTTTGTGTATCAATATGGTCATCAGGGTAATTTATACTTAGGAACGGATACCATTTCCGGGAGACATCAGCAGCACATCGACCAACTTTACATCTGATCTCCTGCGTCTAGAATCTCAGATATATTCAGCATCCATGGGATCGATTTGGGACCACGCCAAACGCGCTTACAGCTAGATCATGGGACCGCGATGAGGTAGTCTCAAGTATCACTTCACTTTCGACGTGGGGGTCCTCTATCTCTTCACTTCCACTCCTTCCAACCTCACTGATATCTGCCTCAACACACCAACTCCTCGTTCTATCTCAATGAATCCAGCAGTATCTGCCGTGATGTTCGTCTCCCGATGATTGAATCCATCTAGGACTGACCTTTACCCTGTCTCTATCCGAGAGCGCATCTCAAGCAGTGCCAGGATGGCAAGCATCATAGAAGGCTTGACCGGGCTCATCGTGGGCAGGGGTATATATAAAATCCCCCACGTATCAATTGGCGCTGAAGATCAACCAGATCTTGATGAAAAGCACAGAAGATGGCTTCTCGGGAAAGAAAAGGATCGCCTCCGTTCTCTGAATCCGAAAAGACCTATGCCAATGACGCTGCATGCTGCGATGCACAGAAGATCACTGAACCCCGAGCCGCCTTCCTCACCCTCGGCGCCTTCTCTTGAGCCGTTAGCACCATGCCCAAGCAAGGGGCCCCAAATCCTCATGCCAACTCGTCACTTCTCCAACGTCCACAGCCATTATGCAGGAGGCCCCGTCCATGCCAGCTCTGACCTCACAGGAGTCTCCCAAGTCATGCGATCCTACAAGTCTAGTCACAAAGACACTAGTCGCTGCATGGGCTTCAACACTCATCAATGTGACAAGGCGGTCCGTAGACCACCTCGAAAGGTCACTGATCTAGAGCAGCTTCCAAGCCTAAGCTCTAAGTTAGCAAAAGAGATTAAGCAGACTCAGAAAGTCTTAGAGCAGGCGAAGATCTATGCACAGATCCGCAAGAAGCAAGAAGGGGAGAAAGAACGAAAGAGGAGAAACAGTACTGCGCAGCAACACCCAGTCCCACCCTTCGTCCTTCGCACTGATAAATGGTATCCTAGCGATAGCGGAAATCTCGTGGATGCATTGAAGCCTGAGATCACGCCACCCGCTTCACCAGAACCGACAGGCGAAACATCTAATCAACAATCAGAGGAAGCGCAGGACGTGGCCAAAAATCCTGCTCCGCGACCCCATGTTCGATGGGCACCAAACCTCATTCAGCAGAGACAGAAACCATTGCAAGTTCCGTATGAGCGTCAGTGCCTTCAACCAAAGCCCCAACGTCGCCGGAACTCGGACCGTCGCCCTTCAAATTTAAGAAGGATCGAAGGAGTTACTGATATGACATCTGCGCTTAGGAAGCACTAACCGCGTCGCAACTGGAAGGCTTCTACAGGATCGTCACAGAAGGAAGCTAATACCCAGAGATGTCTACTTCAAGACAGATTTTGTGCGCAATGAATATTAGCTCCGAAAAGCTTAAGTCTCTTTGTCAGAGAGACTCTGTTCTCCAAGGAGGAACCATGCAAAAAGCTTAATATTACTGGCTGAATACGCAGCAGGGAAGGATAATTTTCAGAGATCCTTCACCATTATGTCGAGGTAGGTGACCGGGGTGACCCGGATGTTTTTCTGTAAAAAACCAATGACTTACGCACAGAACTAGACACCTTTTCATGTCTTATGACAGCACACTCCATGACGAGCAGATACCCTTCATATAGCAATTAAGAAACCCAATCTACCCAACCACCCCCCTCGTATCCTCACAGCTTCGAATGTTAACCTTCGATCCCTGTCATTCAGCCGATTACCCCCCTCATTCCTCCCTACGGTCCCCACCCCAAAATCCTCCGCCATCTTTAACCTCCACCTAACGTCCCACTCCGTTCCTGTCCTTCCTCCCACCACCCTCCACATCTCCCCCCAATTCCCCTATCATGTCGAGCCATCATTCCATTCTCATCAGTCCTATGCTCATACTCCCCTGGCCTCACATCCCCCTCTACCGTCCAAATACCACCGATCCCTTCACCGCTTTCGACATCTTCATCACCAGTTCTGTTAAATGCACCTGATCCTCCCAATCAAACGAACAGAAAAGACTTCCCCACATAGATGATATCGAACCTCCGTTCCATTTCTCTAAACATTCGCTCCCTCGAACACATCGCCGGTGAAAATTTACTGTGCAACTTCCTTCGATCGCGAAATAAAAGTTACCCCAAATCGGTGAACGAGTGCCGAAATTCGGCACAGTGGATTTTTCCCGCTCGGAGCGCCCTCTTCGATTGGGTTTGGGGTGTCCTAAGCGGAATAATGGCCGAGTTCGAGGAGAGTTGAGGGGGAGTGGATGAGGCGGGAGGGGATGGGAGGATAGAGGGGTGAGTGGGAGGGGAGAGGGAGAGGAAATGAAATTGGAATTGGACTGGTCTTTAGGGGGGTGTTGGATAGGGATGGGTTTGACGGGGAGGGGGGTGGAAGAGGTACCATGCCGTATTTCCCGGGCTCGCTCTCTCTGTCAATTGGAGATATTATCTATCAGAAGGGAAGTGGGGTTTCGTAGATATGGGATTGGAAATGATATGAGTATTCGTTCAACACTGAAAATCTCCATTTGTCGGCCACGTCTACTACTACTGCGAAGAATGGAAGAGATGGAGGTATGATTTTCAAGATATGCCTGACGACTTTTTCGCTATCGATTCTGGTGTATCGTAACAGCAGGTGTCGCTGTCGCGCGCGCGAGGGGAGGGAGGGGAGGTATTGGTGTGTGGGGTTTTTGTGAGTAAGGGGGTGGGTCGTGGGTGTCGGTGGGTGGGGAGTGGGGATTAGAGAGTGAAGATTGTGGGGGTGTGGATTGATGATGGGAGGCGAAAAAAGGGGGGGAGGCTAGCGCTGCTTGGTCTGAGCTATATGGGTGACTTCTCGTCCACCGCGAGGAATCAAAGGAACAGAATGTTTCTCTAACCACGCACGACTTTGGATTGAGGGGAAGTTGAAAGTTGGAACCATCGGTATAAGTGACAGATTGGCTGTGCCGGAAAGGAGAGCCGCGATATTCGCCCACGAAGGATAATCATGATATGGGCTTCACAGATACTGTAGAACAATGACGGTGCACAGTCTATCGGTTTGCTTTCTCCTTTGCAATCTCTTTGTCAAACATATTATAGCGTCTAGGCCATCTGTTGAGATGGTATTTTTCACTTGGGCCATCTCCTCTCTTGAATTGATATATTGGGTTCAATATGTTCTAGCCTGCGACCTCGCGAGCCATGGGAGCCATTTCACGTACTCAGACAGATTGTTTCGCACAACAGGCAGGATTGGAGCTGCCATGGTAAGAAGAAGGGATTGTGTTTGTTATTCAGAGCGCTCCGCTTTCATTTCGGGGACTGTGAAAATCGTCATGTATTCGTTCACAATCATTCGAAAAGGCTGCGAAATCCACCCCAAGCCTTTGGTGGAGATCTTTCGGGCTGACTGAAGAAGTGAAGATGTTTTCTTGCAGGTTGCCTGGGCGGACTTCAATCCATGATTGCGGGTGCCAAGTTTGGAGATCCGGTGGTGCTGGTTTTCAAGAGTGAATTTGTTGTGTTTGATGTGGAGAGGAAGATGATTGGTCTAAAGCCTTATGCGGTGTGAATGGGGAGACTAGAGTTCTTCGTTGTTGTTTCTCACAAACCACCTCAACACCATTCAAGCCAGTCTCACTGCAGAGGACATCTTACTCAAGGGTAGGCTTCGATGCCTCAAGTAGCGCTTGTCGCTTGTCGCTTTGTCGAAGTCGGAGACAGTTGTCACTACGTCTTTTCGTAGCGAAAAGTGGGAGTTTGGCGAAAGGAAAGGGAGTAAACGAATAGCGGTACAGTTTCCTACATAAGGGCACATATATATAAGGAAGTAAGAAATTCTCAGGCATTAACATGACTAGCAGTGACAGAGCTCATCGATCGAACCGTTACACACAAGTAATTCATCCTCGCGTTCTCGAACAGCCCAGTGACCTTCGCAAGGATACACGCAATCCGCTATCAATTCATTATCTGCTATCTAACCTTCCGCAATTGCTGTTGCTCACGAATGTTGAGGGCGGTGCATTAGGATTCGTAGATGCTGTTAGGTCTACATTAGTAGGATCACAGACGCCACCGTTAAGAGCGCCAAAACAATAGCCTGGGAAAGAGATAGTGGCGCCGCAGGCAGGGTCGGTAAGACAGGCAACGCAGCAATCGTAGGGACTGCCTGCATCGTACCGTGGGGCACCATGGTAGAACGCAGCGTCGTTGATGCTCTGGCCGTTGATGGTGCTTTGGAGGTTGTCGGGGCCACAGGCGGCGTAGTAAGTCGCTTGAGGCGCGGTCTCTGTGACCGTGCCGGGTGCTGCTGTTGTGGTGACTGTGGAGGCTGGAGGGGTTGTGGTAGTTGTTGCCGATGCGGTGGCGGTGAGAGTCGTGGTTGTACTGGATGGAAATGCTTGGTTAGAGGAATCTATTTATATTGGTGGCCATGTGTAGAGGTATAGTTACCTAGCATGAATGGGAGTGATGGTCGTCGTTGTTGTTGTGGAAAAGGTGGACGTGGTTGAGATAGTAGAGGCCGCAAGTGTGGTAGTAATCACCTTGGTAGCAGTGAAGGTGACGGTGCTTGTTTGGTAAACCTGAACCAGGGCGCTACAAAGTACCGAGGTTGGATAGATCGCTGGCGAAAAGGTGGGCTTGCCATTGCTGATCGAGCACTTGACGCCCTTGTTAGTATTTGGCAAAGCTGCTGGAGCTGGAAGAGCACGCCGAGGTTGGAGGCGGGAGTTGATGTTCCTCTTTCGCTTCCGAGGGATTTGAGAAGACACTGGTGTGAAGCCTGCAGAAGGCGCTATCGTCGTAGGGGGAGTAACGGTTGTGGTCGTTGCTGGAGGGATCACAGTTGTCGTAACTGGAGCGGGTGTGATGGTGCCAGTGTCTCGTGGTTTCGTTAGCTACACTACCCATCATTTCCCATGTACCTCCGTTGTATAGCTAACTTACCCGCTGACGTTATCGTCGTAGTTTCTGAGAAAGTATCGGTAACTTGATCCAATGTGATCGTTACAGTGGCTGTTGAAGTTGTGCTGAAAGTGAAAGTAAATGGAGCTGGTGTGATGGTGGATGTGGGTGTTGATGTGCTTTTCACCGTTGCACGGCTTGTAAAGATCAAGGCATGAGTAGTTGATGGGACTGGAGTCTTAGAGGTCTTGCCTAAAAGAGTAGTGCATTTCTATTGAATTCACATAAGTATCACAATTTGGCGATTCAATCTGAGATTTCATTCTTTAAAGCAGCACAGACAGATACACGAGACACGGATCATGGCGGAGTACCAGGACCAAGTAAGGGAGTTTGTGCCAGGAAGCATACCTGCAAAGACTTGCTAGAAGTGGCTCCGAGGGCTCCGAGGGCCAAATGTGCAGAAAGAGAGATAGGTAAGAAAATCTGCAAGACAGAAATGGACATGACGGATTCCTCAAGGAAATCTCTATAGTAAAGGCTTGACAAGAAGTATTTGGTGAGCATAAAAAAGATCACTTCACGCTCAAAATAGCGGTACTGATGGAGGAATCGTAGTCGAAGGGCCGCTGACTGCAGAACAAACGAGGCAAGTCATTATAGCAAGGAGAAGTATTGAGTGAAACTAGGACCTAGGCTAATAATCAAGTGAAAGGACGTGACCAAGGCCTAGACAGAGCGATCAATATACTGAAGTCTCATGCGCGCCCAATACTCGTTGGAGATCGGCTGAGGAGCCTGAGGTTTGATCTAGACCTCGATTATGTTCTTGAAACAAAACTTGCAATGACCTGGGTAATGAGTCAGGAGTTTCAGGGACTATAGGACCGTCAAAGCGGCCAGCAACAGCTCAGGATCGACTTGATGGTCTATGATAGCTTTAAGATAATACAAAGTATATGAGCAGACGGCTTCATTTGACAAAGGCCAGACCATCAGACTAAAAGTAACCGAAAGAAACAAGACATACCTTTTCGGCAGTAAGGCAGGGGTGTGATTGAGTGAATCCAAGTTAGTCTTGGTCCCAATCCAGGCGATAGGCACCGTGAAATGGCTGGCCATTTCACGCTTACCACAAAATCAGGAGTAGAAATTGTTTTGTTTGGACATCTCTGGTATGGATTGGGTTGGAAAGATGCTCTAGAAGATTGGCAGCATGCTGCTATCAGAGGGTCGTTTGCAAAGGTCGTTGACCATTCCGCCACTGGAGGATCTGACGAAGTGCTGCAAAGCTTTCAATCCTAAAACCTTTCGTATAAAAGGCCCTCGAGACCAGGATCCCCAAGAAAAATGCATACGAAGTTTAAATGGTTGAGATACCTTTCATTCGGAACGATCAGGTCTTTCGTAAAAATTTGAAACGCTAAATTTGATCGATGCCGTAAACACAAGGTCAGGACAAATAGTATGGATGGAGTATTTGCCTCGAACGCTTCTTCGAGACCTGGACTAGCAATAAGGCGCATGTAGCTAGATCTTGAAGTCAGCCTGCCCTGTAAGATTAAGAAGGTTGCACGTTGGTATTTCCTTCTCCGAACGCAAAGTCACTCAGAGCTGTTCTGGCCGAGCTCAAGGAGTTTTCATCAGAACATCGTTGGGAGATGACCTTGGGGATTCTTGTTCAATGATACAGCAATATTCTATTTTAGAGTTCCAAGATCATCCTCGTCGTGCCAAGATATTTATGCAGAAATGTAGGTCTAAGCTAAATTCAATGCCGACAATGCGATGGAGCGTCATACCAGTTACCATTACTTCAAGAACAAACATAGAAGGCACATTTGGAGATCTCCTGTACGCTAGACGCATATAATAACAATGGTGACGTAGGTGCGCATTTGCCTTCATCCCCACTCAAACCTGGCTACAGCTAATCGAATTACCAGCAACATAACATGGCACCATTCCTCCGTCACACACCAAGAGCGGAGTGCTCTCCGAGGCCAGAAAGGCTTCACCCTATGGTTCACCGGTCTCTCCGCCAGCGGTAAATCAACTATAGCAATTGCCCTCGAGCAACATCTTCTGCATCTTGGGCTGGCCGCCTATCGCCTCGATGGAGACAATGTGCGATTCGGGCTGAATAAGGACTTGGGCTTCAGCGAGAAGGACCGCAATGAGAACATCAGGAGGATAGCTGAGGTCAGGATATGGACCCGCTACAAGCTATTTGGACCAGGCTGATGGCGTTGTGTTTCACAGGTCGCGTTGCTTTTCTCGGACTCTTGCACCATGACCCTCACCTCCTTCATCTCACCATATCGGTCTGATCGGGCTACCGCCCGCGAACTTCATAGGTCGCGGTCAGTCCCATTCATAGAGGTCTACGTTCATGTCCCGCTAGAAATAGCCGAATCAAGAGATCCGAAGGGGCTGTATGCAAAGGCTAGGAGAGGGGAGATCAAAGATTTTACGGGTATCAGCGCACCGTATGAAGAGCCAGAAAATCCGGAGGTGGTCATCAAAAGCGGTGAAAATGGGGTGGAGGAAGCCGTAGTACAAATTGTCGATTATTTGCGGAAGCAAGGGTTGCTAGCCGAGAAAAACAAGGAGATGGCCTGAACCTCGGGTTTTATTGCAGCATGGTGAATTGAGGGATGTTTGAGGGGAGGCATACGAGCAAGATATTTCTAGCCTGCCCAAAGTGACGGCCTAAAGGATATATACAATCGTGAGGATATGCCGCATCATTGAACCTCGAACTCATAGCAAACATACGCCGAGTAATCGCCTCCATCACCCATATGACTCGCTGCCTGCATATCCGCTGAAGTCGAAGAGTCGTCCTTTGTGACCCTGCCTTTCTTATCACGACCAAATGCTTTACCCCCTAAATGCGAATAAGCAACATCCAATGAGCCTCGTGCCTTCTTCACCAATTTTGGTGTAGTCTGTAAAGCAGTGTGAGCAAACTTCTCATTGGCAGTACCTCTAGCAGCAAGGGATCCAACATACTCGGACAAGGCCACAAACAAACTGCAACGGCAATCCATACCGCAGTACCGTCTCCACGAAAACTCTTAAAGCAAGTACGTGGATCCAAGCCATGACAGCCTCACCCCATGCCGTCCTCCCTAATCTTAGTGCCTCGTTCCAGACCTTTCTCTCGTCCTTTCCGATTCGCTCAACCTCTTTCTGTTCTTCCTCTCTTCCTCCTTCTTTGTATTTAAAATCTCGCGGCGTCCACTTGCTCTCCCTGCATTTGTGTATGAATTCTGCACTGTGTTTCTTGAAAGTCGTGACTGCGTAAAGCGTGAATTCATCATCTGAATCTATTGATTGGGCGGAGCGGGGAACTACAAAAGGCGATATCGTCTCGTAAGTCTTGAGAAAGTCTTTGGAGATGGTTTTAGGTACAGCGACGAGGTGTGTCTCAAGGTATTCGGAGTTTTGAATTATTAGGGAAGGATTGACGATGGCGGTAAGGGATTTGTTGGAGAGGTTGCCTCTGAGGCATAGGTCAGCTTCGCTCGTATCGGACAGGAACCGCATGGATACTTCGTACGTTTGTTTCCGCTGTAAAGCTGTAAGAGATGTCTTGACCTGATTGTATTGGTTGTATTTGTTCTTCACGTCATTGTCAATGCTCGAGACTTCCTGTATCACCCTGTCAGCAAATCACAAGCCCGAAACTATGTTCGTGATCTCCGAGGCTACCTTCTGTAATGTATTGACTATTTCGCCCAGCGGTTTATCCGCTCTATACTTGACTTTATTCCAGTGGAATGTTTTCAGATATTGCTCTGCAGGCTCTGCCTTCGAGATCAGCACTTGAGACAGCAGCTCGATCTACAGCTCGCTCCACTGACTGTCATTGACAATCTTCGATTGCGATATCTTCTGCTCGTCCCCGTCTAATATGTTCCTCAATGAATCACCCACCTTCCCCACCACGCTCTCGCATCCCGCCTCGAGCTTGGATAATTCATCGGCTTGTTGCACCAGGGCATCAAGAGTGCCTATCTTGAATTCTGGTATGGGAAATGGAAAGACGGTCCCGTAATTTGTGGTAACGGCTGAGCGCAGAGCTGTGAGAGCTTCATCATGGTCGTTGGTAGGGGATATGGAGGTTGGGAGTGAGACCAGAAGATACTTGAGACCTTTGGACATCTTACAATGAGGCCACCTGAGGTTTCTGTACGAGGAGTGACATGGGTTGAAAAGTTCGAGCTTGGAAGTGGTTCTAGCAGTTACTTCCAAAGGGCTTGGCGGGGAGGGGCTAGAATTAGCGGAAAGGCCTAGTATTTGAAGCTAGTGAGCTAGTAGTAGGTTTTAGACCACCTAAACCGAATGAGAAGCTTAAATATAGTTATTGTTAATAGAAATAAGCTTTACCTAAGAATTTAAACGTCGAATATCTAATCTATTCTCTCGATTAGCCTATCTTAATAAAGACTTAAGCTCCGCGTACTTCCTCTCTATATATAAAGCGCTAATTAGATAGCTATACTCCGGTTAGGTAGCTTAGACCGTACGGCTTATAGAATAAAGTCCCGATAGAAACTATTCGAGTATATCCGTAAGCTCTAGCTATTTAAGGGAGAATATAAATAGCTAATAAATTTCCGAAGTAACTAAGCTCGAAATATTAATTAAGGAGATAGAAGTATAGCTAGTTATAAGTACTAATAATCTATATACCTAGTAGATACTACTAGAGAAAAAGTATCTTTTTAAGAAATATTTAAGTAAGTATTCTATCGAAGCTTATAGAGAATTATATCTAAGGATTAGTATCTTTAAAACTATTCTAGTAACCCTATTAACTAATACCTTGTAAACTACCTTAAAGAAATATAAGTCGAATAGAGACTAGCGAATAGGCGTATAAGCGCAGATACGCTCTTAGCGTACTAAATATACCGAGAGATAACGCCTAGTAGGGGGTAGGCTACCGTACCGCTAGCGAAGGTAGTAGTAGTAGTAGTAGAGGAGAAAGGGGTAGGGATAGACGCGAAGCTACGCGTAAAAACGCGACGAATATAGCGAACGGAAGGGAAGTAGTAAGTAATAGCCCTCTAGAATATTTAGTAAGGCGAAGGTATATAGATAGCCTAAAGTAAAGAGCGGGCGAGGGTATATAGGCGGCGTTAGAGTTAAAATTTAAGGAGCTATAGCCTTAGATATAGTACCTCCTCTAGACGGCGCTACGGACGGCGTAAGACTATCTATAGGAGTCCGAAGAAGAAAGATAAGTAGTCGAGAAC
>JAABUP010004291.1_pt1 | contig 23527 bp, 39 predicted proteins | sample 5559201 | NCBI WGS metagenome assembly JAABUP01 (sample SAMN10711887, study PRJNA513373) | rock metagenome | isolation source: Antarctica rocks | place: Antarctica
CTGGCCTGGTAGTCTGCTGTGTCTGGGCACAAAGAATGCCTTGTTGCAGCTTCAGGCTTTTGCCAAGCGCTGCACCACGCATGTGTGTATCTGTTCAGGCTTGACACATAGGCTGCAACTGCCAAATGTCACAGCTACAACCTCAGCTGCCAGGCTGCTACCTGATGCCAAACCATGGTGCTCATGCAGAAGCAATGTCAGGCAACTGGCTTGGGTTACAGCAAGCAGAGGAGCAATGGTCCACCTGCCGTCTCCTCTGCACCAGCTGGCGGATGACCTTGGGCAGCAGTGCTAGGTCAGCTGGTGTGGCGCCAGTGGTAGGAAGGGCTGGCAAGCTGCCATCCTCGGGCTGACTGACGGTAGTGAAGCAGATGTTATACTCCTGAATGATGGAGGGGTACAGGCTGTTGAAGTCCAGCAGCAGCACAAACTTGTCGTACAGCCCTTTCTTGGGCTCCAGGACCAAGCCCCCAGCATACTGGGGGGCACCCCGCTTCTTGCTGCCTGTGTTTCAAGGCACAACAACTTGATGCATTTGGCAAGTTTGAAGCGCATCTCCTTCAGAGGCTGCTGCTTCTGAGGAACATGTTGCTGACCCACCATAGGAAAGAGTGCTCCTGTCTCACCAACTTCCTTCTGGCAAGCAAAGATGTACCTTTTCCGCATATAGCGTTTGTGTGTTGCACCTGAGCAATCAACACCTGTACTGTAAGGTCCAGCTCATGTCTAACACTTGAATTACTGTCAAGTGTGGACTTGACAGTAGTTCAAGTGTGGATGTCAAGGTGGCATGTGTGAACATACCTGCAGCTGGTTTGTCTGCATGTGTTTCGTCCTCATTAGCTTCGCCTTTGTTGGCCTTTGCCAAACGCTCCCTTTCCTGTGGTCATGTATGCACAGGCTGATCTCAGATGCTCAACCAGCATCCAAGGCATGATGCTGACGAGAGTCATGGACAATGAGGATGTGATGCTACAATACTCTGAGCCTTTTGGATACCTGCTGCATGTGCGTCTGAACTTTTGGCATGTCTCACCCACAGCTTCTGCACAGCTTGTTGCCACAACATATGGCAAGCTTGCAATACAGCAAATGCAGCGTGTCTGCACAAGAGCAGATGACACATGTTTGCAGCAACAGCAGCCTATGACCTTGATGGACAGCTTGTCTGGCAGCATGAACTTCTGCTGGTGGAACTCATGCAGCAGCAGCATCTCAATGCGCTGAGCCCGCTGGCCCTGCAGAGCCTTGGACCACAGCGAGCCTGACAGGTTGCTCAGCTGGCGAGTAAGTGGCAGCACATTCAGGTAGAAGCAGAGGCCCAGTGCTAGCCAAGCATCACTTTCAGCGTGCTTCACCAGGCTCATCAGCTTGTCACTGCTCTCATACCGCCCTGCATGACCATACAGTCTCTCATGATATTCACGCTTTGTGTAGGGGTGCACATAGGCAACGTGTGGATGGCCTCTGGTTTGGAAGAGGGGCAACAGGAGCTAATGCTGAGGACGGCCATTGTATGCAGCTGGCTGTGAAGCATGCTGTGCACAATATGCATTTCCAGCACTTGAAGGCTTGGAACAATTTGTGACTTCAGCTAGAACACCAGGCATCTGTGACATCACTTGACCAAACATGCAGCGTAGAGTATGTGGCCTGCACGAAGGCATAGACCAGCAGCAACCACAGACTGCCAGGCTGGCCAATGGCCACCTATGTGTTCTTCATCAACAGCAGCAGTGCAGGTAATAATAATAAATATTAATAATTCAATGCTTTCCAGCTCATGATGAGCTAGGTACGTGCAGGACAAGATGCTTGCCTGGTACATCTGCTGCAGCCAGATCCTGGCGCTCCTGGTTCAGCAGGTTGCGAGACAGAGTGGCGAGTGTATAGTCCACCTCTTTCACCAACTCCCTTGCCGACAGGTATGTATCACATAGCAGCCGACCTACAAGCATGGCACCAGATGATCACTGACACCTGGTCCTCTCATGTGTCTTGCATGTGACAGGTAGTGGTAGTCAGACTGGACTTGCTGCACAAGCATGCATTTGATGTTTCCTGCACACACGCCTTGAAACAGTGGCTTCATGAAAGGACATAGGCAAAAGGGTAAGCATGGCTGTGTTTATGCTCTGTGAAATTGACTGCAAGGAAGTGCTGCCTGCATGAGCTGCATAGGTACCTGCTAGCACAGTCATGAGACCTGCTCCTGCCCCACCTCCAAAGGTGTGACCGCCACCTCCTAAGGAGGGAAACTTGGAGCGCTTCAGCCGTCCTACTCTGCTCCAGTTTGGGACCTGCAACAATAACAATAACGTTAATAATAATAATAATAATAATAATAATAACGCTGTCTGACTCATGATGAGCTAGCCTGCATACATCACGCTGCTTCAGCCATTGCCAAGAAATACAGGGTGACTGGTATAAGCATTGGCTGGCCATTGAGACTCTTGTGCCGTGTTTCATAGCACTTGGCAACCCTTATATGCACAGGTTGACTCTGCTGGCATGGGCTTTGAATCTTGAAGCATCAGTGCACAGATGCAGGTGATATCTGTTTGCATAAGTGCATGACAGACACATTTATTGTGATTGCCACACACACAAGGCTGTGGTTCGCAGACACATTACAAAACAACGCTGAATATCCACCAGGAGGACCTCCCCCATACTTCACCTTATGATGCTGAAGGCGGTGAAGCAGTATGTCCAGGTCAAAGGCAGACACATTGTGGCCAACCAGGACATCTGGGTCCAGGATATTAAGCCGGTTCATAAGGTAGCATAGCAGAGCACGCTCACTGGCCTGGACAGACAGCATGCTGCAGCTGTTACGACGTCCCAGCTCACTCTGATTGCTCTCCTTGACCGCCTGCTCAAAGCCTGCAAGTGCATGATTTGATGACACATCAAGCGGAAACTGCATGGCTGATCAAAGAGTTTGAACAAGCATGATCAAGCATGATAGGAAAGTGGTAAGTTATGCTCAGAGAGCAGAGGTGCCTAATGGCTTATGGCTAAGTCATAAATCAAGCTCAGACACAGAGGCTGCTGCTGACATCACAGAGGGGGAGAAAAGTCGCGATCAAGCTCTCAGCAGTCATGCAACATCACAACCTAAAGCTCAGCTGCAGTGCGCTGCAAGCACTCGCACATCTGGAGATGGCATTATGTAAACAACTACCTGTTGGGAATGGCTGATTGTCCATTTTGCGCAAGACAGAGAAGTGGCGCAGGTGGCGGCTGTTGTTCCAGGAAGTGCAGGGACGGTCCACCGGCACCTGCCCAATGTACACCACACTCACTGCCATGATCTCAGTCACATTGCCCTGCAAGCCAAGACGACAGATTCGGGCAGACTCATGAATTCACTTGTACCTTCTGCATGGATTGTTGCAGCAAGACACGCAAGCTGGGCAGACTGCCTAGGCTCGCAAGCAAGGTGTCTTCTGTGCAGCATGTCTCATGACACTTGCTCTGACACATGAGATGCGTGGCGGCACAGGAAGAGGGATACACGTGGTACCTGAGCATTGAATCTAGTCTTGAGGTTGAGAGCTGCCACAACCAGGGGGGGTACGTTTTGGGGCTGGCCATCAGCTGAGGCCATCAGCACACTCTTGGGAGTAGTCAGCTCAACTTCCAGCTTGCACCAGCTCACCTGCAAACCAGGAATGGCTTGAAGGTTGGTGAGCCTGACTGGCACCTGTTTGCAAAAGGGCAGATTGCTTCTGGGAAGCATCATGGCTCTGCACAAGCTGAGAATTGACTAATTGGAACATGCTAACACTCCATCCACAGAAGCTAAGCCAAATTTCAAGCTGCTGTGAGAGGTTCTGTAAGAGCTGACAACCAGGAAGATTGATAAGGTTGCAACAAGCACGTGCAGGAAGGTGCTAACCTGTGAGGGGGTGTCAATTCTGGTAGGGTGTTTGAGGGGCAGCCAGCAAGGCATCATGACCCGTCGCTTCAGCAGCACACTCTCCAGGGTGCTCTGGTTGCTGCCAAAGACAGCCACAAAGTGCTCACCTGCCCAACCCAACAAGCTTAGCACAGCTTTCCAACTCATACAACCATGCATGTCAAACTCTGCATGACTGATCAGGCCAGAGGAAAACACTCAACATCGCTTACAGTCTACGTGCTGCCTTGCTTGGGACATCACCAACGAAGGTGTCGAGGCTCACCTGAGAGGCCCAGGGGCAGCTGAGGCATGCCAGCTGGGTAGGTGACCTTGAGAACCCACTGCATGGCATGATCTACCCCCGCCTGCTCAAAAGCGTAGTTCCGTCTGACAGGACGGATCTTGAACTGGGTGATGCCGTAGTGCTGCAGCACAGCTCTCATTTCTGCTTTCACCTCTGTGGTCAGCTCCTGTATGCACACAGCAGCTTGTACAGCAGGACAAAGGGTTTGAATCAATGTCAATGCTCTCTGACACCCTAACGACGCGCTGATAGCAGATGTGACATGAACAGTTGCTAGCATTGTGCCAAGATGGACATGCACCGCATCTGACAGTTTGAGAGCATTCCAGAGGACATGCACATCCAATCGTTTTTGTCAGAGGATCCACCGCCTCTGGTGCTAATAGTGTCCAAACAGGATCTGCAAATTGTCAGCCACTGTTGCACAGAAGCAATGCTGCATGTAGTGCAAGGCCAGCATCCTGCTGGAGGACTGCAGCCTACATGCAGCTTCTTCATGAGCTGGCCTTTCATGCTGGGGTCTGCATCGGCCTCTTCCTCCAGGCTCTTCAGATCCTCATCCTCAAAAGTGCCAGCTGTTGGCACTACAAACAGATTGCGCTGGGTGCCCTTCACGACGGCACACGCTGAGACCTGGCTACCTTGATGCAGTACCTTTGCATTGCATTCACACCTTTCAGGTATTAGACATAGCTGCTGCTCAAGGGTCATGCACGCACATTGTGCACACTCTTGTTAAAGTACATGACACCGGCATGATGGCTCCATGCACTGGAATAGTTTGCAGGAACCTTGCTTGGCTTCATGCTAGCAACTGTGATAGGCTGTCTGTATGCTTTGTGTGACAAACGTCACAGTCAGCTGTGGACAGCAGATGCTGTGAGGCTGCGTCAAGCTGGCTGCTGCATGAGCATGACTACAGCTTGCAGCAATGCATGGTACAGCAACTTCAGACGCTGGCAGGCAGTCAGTTTGCCCTTGGCAACAAGGGCTGAGTAAACATGAGAGTAGAGTGTTGACCTTGCCAAAGAGGTAGACCAGGCCAGGTGAGGAGGCTTCCTCATGAGCATCCAGCAGGAAGAAGGGCAGCTGCCCTTGGCTGTCCAGAGGAAGGCTGCCATCGTCCTTCCACGCTGTCTCTGGTTGTGCCTCACTGCCATCCTCATCTACATGCACATTGTACCTGCTCCGGCTGCACTGTAGCAATGCTACTTGCATATGTGAGTGGAAACAGTCAGCATACAAGGTTTTGGTTTTGCTGCAACATGTGTGTGCATGTCTGCTTTGAGATCAGGCATCTCATTCATGGATGCTGTATCATACTCAGGCTGCTGAGTGCAGCCTCAACAGGGAGTAGTAGACCAAGTGCGAGTTTCAGTGGTGCACTATTGAGCTTGGCAATGTGCATAGTCTCGACTACTGAGCCCACTGGCAGCACACGCCAAGACGCAGTGAAAGTATTCAAGCAATGCCTTGTACCTTCTTGGTCATCGTAGATGTCCTGCCAGCCTGATGCTGGGGCAGCAGTGGCAGGGGTCTTGGGGTCAGCAAAGAGGGGTGGTGGGGTCTTCCATGGTGTCTTGCTGGGCGGCTTCGTCTGTGCAGCTGCCGCAGCTGTGGGCGTCACTCCATCTTGTTGCAGCTGCTGCTGGCGCTGGAGCTGCAGTACCATAGGGACCAGCTTGTCATACAGCCACTGGATTGACTGCAAATGACTACGATGCACAGGCAATGCGTGCCAATGCTTGCATCATTACATGAACAGATGCTGATGTCTAGCATGTGGCCAGGAAGATGATGCTATCAGGCTGTGTTACACATGGGGCTGGCGTTATATCAGATGCAGCTGTGCAGGAGAGATGCAAAGTACAGTTCTGAACTGCTGCTTAAGAGGACTGGAGCAGCGTGTTGCAAGCTCATCACACCTAGACTGTTGTCCCTGCCGTAGGCACAATTTGCAAAGGACCTGAGACAGGGTTGTGCCAATAAACATATGGCATGCACCAGCAGGTCACGTTGGCATACCAGAGTTGAAGCTAGCGCCTTTGGGGTGCCTTGGGCTCCAACCAAATCATCTCTCACCCCAGCAGAATTTACAGCAGGTAACACCTTGTCCTGTTGCATTGGCTCAGGATGTTGCTGCTCTTCTTCAGCCATGTCCTGGTCCTGGCCAGGCATGGCCTCAGCTGGACCTTCGTACATTGCATCCACTGCTTCGTCATCGTGCTGCTCAGCTGCGTCATGGGTGTCATCTGCATAGCAGAGCTCTTTCAGCATTATGGCTCTAAATTTGTGTTTGGGCTGAGTGATGCTCAGCAGTAAGGTATATGTAGGTTGGCAGAGTTTTGGCATTCAACGGATTGTTGATTGGCAGCAACACACTACTTTTCAGCTTGCTTTTTAGGTTCACTTGAAAATGTATGGCCAGGCAGAAATGATGATGAATGACCTGGTCACCTGTTGAGCAATTAGCAGCGAGAGTGTATGTCACAACAGTGCACCTGACATGAATGCAGCTGCAGTATTGAGCGCACAATTGCCAGCATGCAGATTGATGCATCTCAACAATGAACGCGTTTTCACCTGGGTCTGCAGGGGCATCATATTCGTGGGCCTTTGGCTCTGAGTTCATCAGTGCAAAGTTCGTCGCAGCCCGTGCATGAGATCGACCAAGCATTGAATTCTTGACACCAGGTCTGGCTTTAGCTGGAGCCATCTTTGGCCTGTCATGGCGCGAATTTTGATATCAAAATGGCGTACATTATGTACTGTTGCACAAACCATTGATCATGGTCACCCCCCTGAGCAATTGTTATTCCATTGTGTTGCAAGAGAGGGCAAGCTTGGGGGATGAATCTGTCGCGGACTCTGTCACGCAGTGCTTGCATGGCCGCATTCAACTCTCCAGCATACTTGCTGCTGTTGACATGTGTTGAGTTCTGAAATGGGGGCAATACAGTTCACAACACAGAGTGATGCTTCACCTTGCTGCAGGCATGGTCCTGGCCGGTATGGCACCCACAGCTGAGGTGCTTGGTTGCTTTGACCTGCACGGGCACTGCAAATGTGGCAAGAGCAGTAGCATCATGATTGAATGCAATTGTTGCCTCTGCTGCAGCCTTTGAGTAGCAAATAGCTTGACGGGCATCAGCACTCTGGAGATGAAGAAGGAAGCCACAATGGAAGACGGATTCTGCCAGGGCAGCACTGGGTTGTATGTATCCTGATGACAGCATTACCCAGTATCGCCCCCAATGCTGCCAAGGATGTCACTCAAGAGGTCTTCGCTTGACTGATCTGTGGCAGTGCTGCGCTGCACAGTCCTGACAGGTGCCCTCTTGAACATGCCTTGCATGCGCTGACGAGCCTTTGGATCTGGTTCTGCACTTTTTCTCTTGCTGCCTCTCTGGTCTGTACAATGCACAGCATGTATATCTGACGAAACAGCCATGTTTGTTGCTGATAGCGAGCAGTGTCTGAGTATACCATGCTCAACTCTGATGCCCCATGCACCGTGAATACCTGCAGTACTGCCATCTTTTCTCTTCTTGCTAGTGGCATGCCCATCCGCTTCCTTGGGTGACTTCTCGTCTGCACGTCCCCAGTCCTCCTCCTCACCAATATCAGCATAACCCATGCCATCGTCATCAACTAAGAAGTCACCTGCAGACGTGAACAGTCTCAAGTTGCTTGTAGTGCCTCTGAGCTTCTTCGCTTGCTGGGCATCTGACCTGCCTCCTCTCTTCTATCTTGCACAAGCTTGGCATAGTCTTGTTCCTGCACCTCGTCATACACAGCGTCCTCTTCTTTGAGCTCAAAGTTGTGGACACGCTTGGCGCCTGTACGCCTCAGCTCTGCAAGCTGTGCAAGGCTTGTTTTGGATTTTGAGGCCGGCTTAGCCGGACGTCTGGCTCTGCTGTCTGACATGCTAGATCAACTTGATCTCAGAGGCGACTGAATACAGAACCTCAGTAACAGCCAATTGCGATGTGCAGTATAGTTATGTGTCGCATTGGCAAAGTGTCAGACCGGGCCGTTGACGTGATGCCGCTTGCGGTGCAGAGCCCAGCATAGCACCCCTGCTCATCCTGGATTAAAGGAATTTTGTAACTCATGTACCACCAGACAGACGCAGACCATTCAAAAGCTTCGAGTCCATGCTGGGCATAATTCAGTAGCATTACACAGACACACATCAGGTTCAAGGCAATCTGAACGAGTGCAAGCAGTCAAGAAGCTCGTTTCAAGTCACATCCTGCAAACCCACAGCGTTATCAACAAGGTAGATGAAGGCAGTGGTCTCCTTTAAAGGTACCCAACAAATCAAACAAATGATGTACAACCCAATGAAACGTGTCTACACCGTCAAGATTGTCTAGCTGGGAGTCAATTCCCGGTGTCCAGTTCACCACTCAAACGCCTTCTTCTGTGATGATGACTGACCTCCTCGGTCAACCTTGCTGTCAAAATCTGACTGCCTTTCAAGCTCTGCTAGCCGCTTATCAAAGCTCTCACCGTCAAGGTCAAGGTTTTGATCTGTGAAATCCTTGTTTGAGCTGTACACAATGTCCTTGTCAGAGATTACAGTGCGCTGAGCCTGCTTAGCTGCACTTTGCAGCTTGGCGCGCAGTTTCCCATCAGGCCGTTGCAGGACTGTGGCTATGTCTTTACGGGCTTCGTTTCGCTGCTGAATGTTGCGATTTCTGCCTTGGTTGATGATCCACCTGACCAAGGGGATGGCAAAGAATGCAGCTGCATACACCTGCAGGACAACCACGTGCTGTCACCACAAACAAGAGCTGAACAGCACGTAAGCCAGGTAATGTGTTGCAGCTGTGCATGGAACTGATTGAAAGAATGGTAGCCACATCATAGCCTGTGGCCACATCATTGCATCGATGCTAAACAATGCTCAATATGACTGTGTGACAATGCTCAGTCATGCAGCAATGGACAGCGCCAAAAAGTTCTTTGTGCATACAAATCAGCTGCACACAGGCAGGAACACACAATAACAATACATGATAGTGAGTCAGCAATTTCAAACACAGCTTATGACGCCAGGTACAGTGCTGTTGTGGGCCTCACAGATCGATGCATACCTGCAAGGCTGGAAAGGAGCTGAGCACAAAGGACAGTGAACTTTGGGCGAGGGAGTAGCGGGTCTGGGGGTCTGCCAGCAGCCCGCCAAGGACCACTACCCCTACCAGATTAGCCAACCCCAGGGCAATAGCCCCTGTCTTCTGACCTCCTGTGGCCTCTGTCAGCTTCCATTCCTCTTCCAGCGCAAAACGCTCTGAAGGCGTGGGAGCAACCTGTACACAAGAAGACTGTTGTTAGTGTGTGCCTTGAGCATGCACGGCAAGCAAGTGTCACATGCTGGGTGTCATGTCGCAGAAGACAAGGCTCTGAAGCATACACTGCTTATTAAACATGGCTGCAAACCATGCGCAAACCATGCTTTTGCAACTGTTCAGCTTGCCATACAACATGGCGCATTGATGCTGTTGAGTACATGTAAGGTTGGATGGCGCTGTGAACAGTGTGTACTGACAGCGTGAGGGCAGAGGCCAACCTGCCGCCTGCCAGTCTTCTGGAGACTGGGAAATCTGTATATGAGGTTGTTGTCCTTGTCCACTTCAGGACTGCCACCAAACCTGACCAAAGCTGGAACCACGTAGCTCTCAACTACCACGATGCTTTCAGGATCCTTGCCAGCTGGAGGCACGTCAAGGTAGGGGGCAAGCTCCTCTGCTGTAACAACGCCTCCTTTATGCTGGATGTAGTTACCGATCTGCAGCAACACCATCAATATTCTCAACAGGCTCTGGTTGAGTTAGTGCATGCTGAATGATCATCGCCAAATGTGTGACAAGAGTACTGTGTATAGCATGTTGCTTGTCACTCAATGTCTGGCAGTCCTCACATCACAAGAATTGATGCAGTCAGCATGCATGGTGAATCGTGCCATGTTTGCTTGCAGCTTTGCAAGACCAAACTGCAACAGTGCATGTTATTCCAGGTGTACAACAGGCATGCCTCATGCTGAAGATGCAGCTTGCGCTACACAACACAGATCATACACACTATTGACTTTGTGCTGTGATTGCTTAGCACGGCAGGCTACTCACCAAACGCCATCTGCGGTCCTCATAGCTTTCATTGGGGTTGCCATCTCCAAACACAAAAGAGAAGATGGCCTCCAGGAAGTTCATGCCCTGCCCAGTCTCCTGCCGCATACGCCTCCGCCTCATGTAGTATGGGTCCAGATACCAAAACACGTCTGTTGGGCTGAACCAGATTCTGGGACCAGCGTTGGCATAGGCATATCCATTGTTGTTACCACGTCTGCAAGTAACACATGCATTTGAACAGGTTCAACAAGGTTGATTGCAGACCACGTCGCCTAGCAGGCACGGTCAATGCCAACATGCTTGAGAGCACAATTTGTTCCTTGCATGACTTCCGCACAGCAGCTTAAAAGCCAACATACATGTGCTCAGTGAATACGATGTCGGGTCTGAGAATTTTGTGGTGGCAGACTGACCTTCGGTCATCGTCCTTGCCAGAGCTGGACAGAATGGCAACAATGGTAACCCACACCAGAACCACATAGGTGATGAGGGCTGTGCCAAACGTCACCCTAACCAGGTAAGCAGAGGCATCACGTATTTTCTGAATGAAGGGCTCTGCTCTCAGCAGCCAAGACTTGCCAGCTATGATCTGCTTGAAGTTGCTTGGCAAAACATACAGGACATCCCCTGAGTCTGAAACCTGCAGCCAAGAACAGAGTATGCCTGTGAGCTGCAGCATTGCAAACATGCTTGTGATTACTGAGACACTGGCTGCTTTGTCACTTTGGCAGGCCAGGCAGCAGCTAGCCGTGCTGTGCATAGCAAAACACTTGGTCACTGGAGAAATCACCAGAGGCAGTGTCAACAGTTAGTGGCCCACAGCAGCTGGGCAGAGCATGCAACATGGTAACAGGTGATTACAGGCACTGTATCATTGCTGTCAACAAGGACTCACCTCCAGAGTGCCAGAGGTATCAGCTGCAAGGGCATTCAATGCTTCCTCTGCTTCGCTGATCTTGACGCCTGCCCTGGCAGAGACATCACCAACTGTGACACGCCCTCCCAGGCTCTCTACGGCATCTTGCACAGAATTTCGGACTGATTGCTGCAGCTTGAGACTCTCCAGCTGAGGCCGCTGCAGTAGGAGATGACATAAGGGTCTTGGATGTGATACGCACAGATGTGCACCACAACACATGCAATGATGCTGCACACAGCATATTGTGCAGGCACAAACATCCCCTTCAGCCTGTCCCTCTGCAGACCAGATGAGCTAAAGCATCATTGTGATGGTGTCTACCTGAGAATTTGGTAGTTCCAGTCTGTCCTCATTCTTTGCTTGAGCCATGCAGCATTGCTGTGCATGTCGGATTGTGGGCGTTAGAGCAGGATGTTTGCTCAGAGACACTGACTGACTGCTTCCCAGCTTGATATATTTGTGTTGCTGCAAAGGTCGTCTGATGGAGCAAACGCGTGCATGCCTGATGGGTCTTGCAGATTCATGACGCTGGACTGCCGTTGGACAGCCCACATGCTGCTGTGCAAGAAGTTTCATATTGTCCACCCTCAAAGGGTTGACTTCTGTGTAATATCAGGATCAGCAGCAAGAGCAGGTTGAAAGCTAGAGTTCACTGATGGTCACAGGCTTTGCTCGTGACCAGGGATTCGCAAAGATTCACAGTCAGTACGTGGCTCAAGGCTGACGAGTGATCGAACGGCCCTGTAGAAAGTGCGAGGTACGAGTGAAAGAGCTCGATCGCTGAAGGCGTTTCTGACCTGCAGATGAGCTGCGGTGGAAACGAGGTTTACGGTCCACCTGACCTGAAACAAGTAACAGCAAAGCTTGATGACTGTAGCAGGTTCACAAGGCTCTAGTGGCTTCCCATGTCCCTGTGCACTCCTCTTCTTCGGCATGACAATTATTATGCTGTCTGTGCTTCAATTTTTCCAGCCTGATGAGATCACAGCTGCTGTACGTCGTTTTTTAGGCCTTGCGTTGCACAATCACGCACTTAATCACCATGCCATGTCATGATGATGCCCGGTCACGACAATGCCGTGCTTACGTGATGACGGTGCTTGTGACACCACTGGTATGGGGTCATGACTCAACCCTCATTGGCAGGCTGTCTGATAGGTAACACTGTTCACACACTTACACGACGAAGTGTGCTACAAATGTTGAGGACAGCAAATTGCCAGTGGGCTGCAGCTTCCGAAAACAGCTGAGCATGCTGCATGATGTCAATCATGATGTCATTTGCCCGCAGTAGATACGGGTCACGAGTGAGGCATTGGACTTGACAAAAAAGTATCAAGCCTGAGATCTGACACTACGATTGCCGCATGAGATTCTAAATCAAGTATTTCGAACTCACTAATCTGAGCACCGCTACACAGTAAGGCTTGTCCATCAGTGTTAGTTCACCTATCTGCATAGACAGAGCCACGCATTGTCAAGTGCTTCACGAACTGGCAAGACATCATGTAGCCCTTATACATGTCCCAAGCAGTCATGTGAGTGCAGTACCATCACATGGTTGCATTGCGGTCTCCAGCACAGCAGCTCGCAAGATCTAGCAGAACGTGCTATCAATGCAGTCCAGCAATGAGTGTCACATCGCACTCCAGCTGGCAACTTATGCAGCAAACGCTACAGGCTGAAGTTCACTACATGACAAGTGCCTCATCCAAATCAAGCTGGCAGAGGCAAAAGTAGAATTGGGTCCATGAATAAGGCATGACAGGGTCAAGAGTTGAATTGGCATTTGCACAGTACTCAGAGCTGGCACCTGCTTTCAGCACCTACAGCAGATATCATGCAAGATGCAGATATGATGCACCAGGCATGAGACAGGCATGTGAGGAAAGCTAATCGCACTGCTGCGTGCTTGAATATTGTAAGGCATCTATTGTTCCAAGCCTGACAGTCCTTTATGCCTTGCAATGTTGACACTGCTCTGTAGCCAAGCAAGATTGCACGGCGCACGTGAGTTTGCACAAACCCGTTTGAAGGTTAAACAATGCAGTTGCAACACTTTGTATGTAGTCCGTCATGGATGTTCTGCCAGGTGGCTGCGCTGCCTTGCAGCAGACACTGCATGGTAGCTTGGTCTCACTATAGTATTGTAGTCTGGCTTTTCAAAAGGTAGCAGGATAAAGGCGGTGGTTCGAGGGCAGCTGGTGGGGATGGGAAGAGCAGGAAGCATACCAGTGACAGTATCACGGGCTGCGGCTTCAGGCTTGAAGATGAAGGTGTCAAGTGCCAACGTCAGGTTGTCAAAGGCATTTTTGTTTCCTCGTCACGCCTTTCTTTCGCTTTGCGAATGACCACTATGCATTGATATTGCGCAGAGGATGCGTGGCAGAGGTGCGCGTTGGTGTGATGAACTACGTTGACTCTGAGGGAATTAACGATGAAAGCCAAAATTGCCAGATTCCCCAATTTGCCTTGCAGCGTGAAGTTTTGGTCAAAACTTGTACCCGTTGAGCAATAGCTGCGAGTCTGGGCAACAGACCGCACAATGAACACGAGTGTGTTAATGTTGAGTGGTTTAATCTGCGCGGCCGGTCGCACCGTCCGGACTGGCACCTTAGTGTCAGGCAGGGCACTCACTGTCGGAGTGCGCAGGCCGTTCAGCACGGCTTTTCACGTGCTGCCCGGCTTGCACAAGACCAAACGTCTGGTGAGTGGTAACAAGTGCACTGACAGGCTGTGCTTGTCCGATGTTTCATCGTGATGCCTGAAAGACCTCAGACTCGTCAACCCTGCTAGAAACAACTTGAGTCACCTGCACACCTTACAACATCTTGTCGATGCAGGAAAATGGAACAACATCGTCGGAGGTGTTCACGAAGAAAGTGAATTCATCAGTGGCAGTGCCAACAGTGTTGGCTGTAGTTCGCCTGCACGCGCTTGCCCGACGTATTGACCTGGCTGTGCAAGCAAAACATGGATCATTGTCACAGGTAAGCACATTGCAAACCCTTCTTTCTGCACCTTTGCACATAAGCAAAGGTGCTAGCCTCAAACTTAGCTGGCCTGAACACTTGCCCTTTTCTCTATTGTAGTCTTGAGTGCTAGCACGTCGTCCCATAAAGTATGTACAGCTAAACAGTATGCCATTGCAATGGCCTCTGTACGTCTGACTAATTGCTGTGTTTCTGATGCCAGATCCTGGCAAGCCTTGGGCACTACAAAGCCGGTGCATCAGCTTCAGAGCTGTTGGCAAGGGCTCTGCTGGGTCTGGTGGCCAACGTTGCGCAGCGGCCGCACAGCATATGGCTGGCCGGAGAGAACACCACAAGAAACCAGCTGGACAGCGCCTTCAAGGTGTGTTCGAATCTCATTGAATCTGCCCCGCTGTACCTTGACTGCATACTGTGTGGGCGGTGCTGAAATTCTTCCCAGGCAACAAACTCTCACAAAATTAACCTCAAAGTGTCAGAAGCACGCCGTGTGGCCTGCTGCGGCCCTGTCATTGCAGTAGCTTGTACAATTGCTGCGGCCGCAATGACCTTGAAGTCAGCTTTTCAGGCTAAAAATGCCAACCCAGCATCAGTTTCCGCCAACTGAATGGTGCCGTGTTGTCACTTAAGGCCTAAAGGAAACTGATTCTGAGTTGTACTTTTGCCAAGACTGGACTGGTGTGCTTCAAAAGCAGCAACTTCCCGTTGCAAGTGGTGCGCTGAATGCATGCAGCAGCCGTGTCGTCTACTGCCATACTGCAAATGCATTCTGCATGCTTTTGTTGCCAAAATATCATGTTGCAGCCCTCACATGTCCATTGTGTGCCCATGAACTGAGCAAGGAGGATGTTGTGCAGTGGATGATGCACCTGGTCATCGGAGGGAGTGAGAAGCAGCTTGCTCAGATCATGAAGGAGGCAGAGGCTGACCTGGATGAGCTCATCACGAACTACTCTCGGGTAAGTTACCTTCACTGCTTGACAGCTGCAGCTGCCCAGGACCATTCTGGAAGCAAACGTGCTTGAGAGTTTGTGGGCCAATAACAATTTGTATTCGCGCGGAATGCATGCTGGGATGTTGACATGAGATGCTTGGCCAAATCTGTTGGTGTAGTATCTCATCGCACCATTGCAGCTGTTGTCATCAGTGTCACACCCTGCCACGCTGCTTTCAAAGTGTACCATGCATCTCATCGCCTGCGGGACTGTTATAAAACGCTCCTCCTGGAAAGATTTTTGGAATGGGTAAAGGACACCTGACATGCATGTTGCAGAGGATTGGTCAACAGTTTAAGGTGATTGGAGCCACTGCTGGCCTGGCTGACCACTTGTGTGCCATCATCAAGGGCAACTACCTTCCAGCTCTGTTGAGTGATCTGGTGCCTGCTGCCTCATGTGTCATTGCCATGGGCCTGCTGGGGTTAGACCTAACTCTGCCAGGGTTTGCCCATGCTCAGGTGCGTTTCTCTGAGTAAACTTGTCTCCTGTGACTGCTTTTGCGCTGATAGCTATTAGCTGCTACCATTTGGTTGATCTCTGTTGGCTTCATCTGCTTTCTGCTGGTCAATCATTGTAGAGTGTGCTGAATGATGCTGCCCTTGAGTCTCTTCATGTTTTCATGACCCTTGCATTGTTCCCTGCTCTACTCTATGCTGTTGGCCTCAAGCCTGCTGCCTGGTCTTCTCTGGTCTGGGGATCTTTTATTTTGTTGTCGTGTTGGTGTCAATTGCTGTAATGCCTCAAACCATGTCTCAAATGTTAATAAGTATATGTCGGGATGCTGTGTGTCTCTGGCTAAGATGCTCTAGCTTCTGTATGCTTGATCAGCAGAATTGTATCCAATACACTACCCCACTGAAACATATGGCATATGCAGCTGACCATATTAACAAAGGCAGGACAAAAACACCCCTCAAATTATGATGTCCTGTCTACATGTTTATGTCTATCAAAGTTTGGGCTTGGGCTTCAAGTCTGCATTTTATCAGACCTCCGTGCTCAAGCCCTAGCTGCTGCTGCTGCCTGTTGGCCTCACTCCTGACTCTACAACTTAGCTCTGTGCCATTTTGACAAAATTGCCACTGCCAGGTCTTGGTACAATGATTGAACTGACTCACGCAACTCACAAGCTTATGCTGACATCACTTCATTCAGTCCCACAATGAGCCGAAAGTTTCAAGCTAGGTGTGAAACTGACGTTTGCACTGGCAGGTGTTTGTGTGCTGCAAGAACACATTGCTCTGTGATGTTGTCAGCAACTGACAAAAGGGTGTCTGTGCAGGAAGTGCCAGCGACTGCACATGACTGGCAGCAGCTGGGAGAGGCCCTCACCATCAGAGCTGCCAGTCCAGTAGGCTCAGCAGAGCCCCCAGCCAATGGGCAGTCAGAGGGCAGCCTTGCTTTTCTGCATGCACCTGCACCCAAGGCCGAACCCTGGGCCGCCAAGCAGGTCCCTGCCACTGAGGGCCCCACCGCCTCTGCCAGTCTGCCCACAGCTGCAACTGCAGACACCACAGCTGAGGCAAGGTCTACCACCACTGCTGGAGCCAAGCTTCCCACCGCTGAGGTTGCAGCGGGCACAGACAAGGCAGCTGCCGAGGCTGCAATTTGTGTGCCCCCTGCCATTGATTGTGCTAGCCAACATGCATCCCCATTCCCCATGGGCTCCACCGCTCTTGAGCCAACCCACACAGCAGCTGCCGAGGCCACCACTGGTGTGCCTTCTGCTGTGACTGATGCTTCCCTGGACCTTGGAAAAGAAGAGGCAGGCGGTGCATCTGAAACCCGTGCAGTTGGGGCTCCCCCAGGCAAGGGCAGTGAGGCTACAGCCTCAGCCACCATCAGCGAGGCAGAGCCCAGAACAGGCACAGAGGGCAAGACTGCACCACACAGCACCCCAGACCTCAGTGTGGTAGATGCAGAGCATAGCACACATGCAGCTGAGGACTTCAATGATGACAGGGCTGCAGCAGACAGCCCTGGAGCTGACATCTGGGCTACCATCCCTGTGGCCAAGATCAAGACCAAGACGACATCAAGAGACTCTGCGACAGATTCTGAGGCTGACACCATTGCAGCAAAGCATGCTGCAGAGCCGGCTTTGATCATGCCAGAAGACTTGCCTGGCAGCTCTTCAGCTCAGGCAAACTCAAAGGGACAGTCAGCTAAGAACAAGGCAGCTGCTCAGCCAGCCTCCTCAGCAGCTGCAGCTGCAACCTCAAGTCCAGCTGCCCAGAATGACATCAAGTCCTTTCCTACCCTCACAGCCAAAGCAGCAGCCACAGCAGGCTCTGCAGATGCTGACGTGGCAACATCTGGCTCAGCAGTCTCCACCTCAGGGGGTGGTGACAAGATGGCAGCGCTCAAGTCTGCAGGCGACAGGCTAGACATGGTGCACCCCCCAGGCTCTGCAGTCCACAGACCAGACAGTGCTAATGCAACAGCCAAGTCTGAAGCTGGCATACCAGCAAGTGACCAAGCAGCCGCCGAGCCTGCAGTGCCCACAGCAACAGGCACTGATGCAACAGCTGGTGTGTCCAGCCCTGTGCAGACTGCAGTGCAGGCAAAGCTGCCCACCACCACTAAACCAGTCAGCAGCGCATCGCCCGTGGATGCGTCTGACGGCATGTCTAGCCGATTGGAGAGCACAGCAGAGGCAGAGCCTGCCATGTGTGAAGCTGCAAGCAGCGCAGTGCCAGCATCAGCTGATCATGCAGCAGCTGATGCACAGGGTCCTGTTCAGAACAACGCCACTTCAAAGTCTGGATCAGGCTCCAAGGCAATCACCAAGTGGGTTGTGCACCCTGGGGATTATCGCCTGGAGTGGCTTGAGAATCCTGATGAGCGACAGCTGTCCAGTGGAGCGACAGCTGTTGTGCTCAGCTGAGCCTCACGTGAAGCACTGCGCACATCTGCTGACTCAATGGTGCTGACAAAGCATAACATAAGGCTACACAGGTCTGCAACTACTCTCTGAGCATAACTGTACAAGAGCAGGCATGTTGAGTTGTTCAGTTGGTTGTTCAGTTAGTGATGAGCGTGCTGACTCTGTTGCTTTGTCTGGGCTGTTAGTTGATAGTCAACCACTGGTTGAGCATTTGCCACTTAGCGCGACACACCTCGAGTTGGGCACACCTCAGGCTCTGGCGCTGATAAGCCTGACTGACAACAGTGGTTGTTTGTATGCAGGGCAAGGGTGAGGTCAGAGGCTGATTTGGCCAGGCTGCAGCCTCCCCCTGACATGGGCTCATTGACCCCCGGGCTGGACCTGGTCATCAAGCACATCACTGGTGTTGAGCATGAGGCTATAAGGCAGCTGGCAGCTCGTGAGGTGACTGTGCTGGAGGCCGTGTCTGAGAAGTCTTACGTGCCCATCTTCCATGGGGCATTTACCAGTGAGGAAACAAAGGAGGGGAGTGGGGTTGTGTGCCACAGCGCTAATTTGGTCATTGGGTAGGATATGTCTCGGTCTTATGTTGAGCAACAGCACATGCATGCACGTCTCTTACCTTCCGTGGCAGCATTTGGGTGTTGCATCAAAGCACAATGCGTCCACCGTTCTTCAGTTGTCGAAACTTGTCACAGCACGTGCGATTGATCATGTAAATGCAATGATGCTCCAGTTCTGGATCTCTGCGTGTAGCATTTCTGCACGTACACACTTACAGGCTTCAAGATGCAAATGGCTTTGCGCATCTCAGAGGTGTAGATTGCAATCTGATGATCGGGTGTTTCTGATTTCAGGCTAGCAGCAGGCAAGGATGTGTATACAATCATGCGTTTGGTCAGCATGCGAGTGCGCAAGTACAAGAACAACCCTGCCAAGCTTCAGGCGGTGAGGGAGTGGCTGTGGCTCTTCACCCTTCACACTGCATATGGTCTTGCCAAGGTGGCTGCCTGCTCCCTGTTCTTGACTGCATTTCACATGCGTGTCAAAGCCAATATAGGCACGTAGGTATCATGCATGCAAGTTGCCGTCACCGCTCTGCTGTGTGTGTGTGTGTTTGTCTCGTATGCAGTCAAGCTAAATCACAACAGTCATCATCACACACACACACACACACACACACACACACACACACACACACACACACACACACACACACACACATCCGACGCTCCTCAGCACTGGCAGCTGTATGCAGAACATTGCCTTGACCAGCCCGATGGCACTGGCAAGCATTCTGCCCTTTGATTAGTCAGTAATCATCGAGTTTGCCGAGAGTTGTTCTGATGCTATCCAGATCTTGGATGACTTGCACAAGGACAGGAGCCACCGGGATGTCAAGCCAAACAACATCATGCTGTCCCAGAGGAAAGGCAAAGTCAGCGTCAAGCTCATTGACTTCGCTGGCAGTCGCCTGCACTCTGAAGGTAGACTGACTTGCTTTGCATGATGACTGAAGGTGGTGCAATTTCACAACTTGACAACAGCTCTAGAGCTGGTCGGAGTTGCTAACAAGGTCTTGTGACTGATCGGTGCGTCTTGAGTGTCACAACCAATTCCATTGACCCACTGAGATTGGGTTGAGGACGCTCAGCTCACATCTTGCAGTGAGTGTTGTGAGCAGCCTGCAGTGGGACCCTGCGCAAGAGGATGTCAACAAATGCACACATATATGTCTGTAGTGATGCCATACCTGACTCAACTCTTCTCAGTTATCCTAAGCAGCATGTGATCCTGCAGATGACGCTTTGAATGAAATTTTCTCCCTCCCTCAAGCCGCCCCGCAGCTTTTACGATTTTTTGGGAAAGTCATGGAGGCTATGTTGGATGAGCCCAACGACATCTGGGCAGCAGCCACTGTGCTCTTTCAGCTTCTGATGAGTGGCTATCCTGAGTGGGAGAACGAGTTTGGGCCTTTCATGTTTGGTCCTACTGATGAGGACATGGCCACAGCCCACAGAATGACTGATCGTGGGCAGGAGTGGAAAGACTTTATGCGAGAAAAGATTATGGCAGAGCAGAAGCTTTGGGTAAGGCCCTGATTTATGACCAAGTTTCAGCGGCAACAATTGGTGCATGCGTTAATATGATACTCCATGCTGTTGCCATTCTGTTTAGTTGGCATGCTGGCTGGCAGGATTCTTAATAATACAGTGTTATCTGAGATGTCTGAATTGTGCTTCTGAGACTGTTTTGGGTGTGTCTTGATTGCCTTCTTGGTGTGTCAGGTTGCTCTGAGCTGCCTGCTTTTACAGAAAAGCAGTGGGTGTCATATCTGGTTGGGTGCTGCAGGCAGATTCTTGTATCTTCAATCACCTAAGTATGACCTATCCTGCGCAGCTGTTAGCAACACAAGAAATAAGCCAGGGCTTGTCACACAAAATACAAGACCAGTTCAGAAGGTTTTCTGAGTTGCTGGAAGGCATGCTACATCCTCAGGCTCAGGAAAGGATGACTGCCAAACAGATGCGCAGTCTCAAGTGGCTACGTGATGCTGCCAAAGTGCCTCTGCCAAAATGTCCTGTCTCTTTCTGAGCTGGCTTTCTGATTGTACAAAAGCTGCTGAGGTCATTGATACTTGCAAGTTGTTGTAGGGTTGCTGGCTGTGTCTTGCTCACTCCTGTTGGTCATGAGGCCTAGCCTTGTCATCACTATGTACTCTAGATATAAGATTTTGATATCACACTTGAGGTGTCCTCCATAGCTGAATCGTGCATGCATTTGAACCTGCACTTGTGTTACTCGAGATGGAGTCCCAATTGTCATGTTGGCTCAATATTTAAAGTGACTGCACTGATTGACCACGAACTAAATTATTAGTGCTTCTGCATTGGTGCTGGTTCTCAACCTGTGCTCAGAAGCTGCAGCTAGCTGGCTGCAAGTACGTTACTTACCACAACTCACTTTGATGCATCAGTTGCTGTAAAATACAGGGTGTCTGTGAGTTGTGAGAACTCAGTCCAACCATCAAGTCAATGGGGGATTTGTTGGTTGATTGTATCATGACAACATCAGTTGCATTGCATCCAAATTGTACATCAAGCAGGCCTGCTGCTGGCAGCAATGATTCCATTTGATTCCTGAGCTAGAACTGACCTTACTTCACTGATGATGGCATAGAAACAGTCGCACAAGCCAAAATAGGCCACGTGCTTGGTGTATTCAGCAGGCAGCTGACAAGTCCTTACTATGCCAACAGACAGGGTGGTGTGGACAGGGTGCCAGATAGACTGACAGCGCTGCTCCCAGATTCACACATTTCTCTTTTGGCATTCAACGGCGGCAGCAAAAGATGCTAGCGTGTCATGCCTGACCTCCAACTCCTTAGGTTGTACATCTCCATCATCCAGCACATGATTCTCAGCATCTGGAAGATCGCTCTCGCTGCTGCCATATGACGACTCGTCCTCTACACTGCTGGCACATGACAAGTCAGATTCACTGCTGCTGTCATCTAGATGGGGATCCCTGCTTGCTTGGTCAACTCCCTGCACCTCAGAGATCACATCAGCAGACACCCATACAAACTGACTCTGCAAAGTAGCGGCTGGCAGATTGCCAAGGAGGGCCAGACAATGCAATAACAAGCTGCAGTGATGTAGCAGTGTTATGCAGATTTACCGTGGTGAACTTCTGGCATCTTTACAGACAGCACAGTCCAAACTAAGGCAATGCCGTCATCAACGATATATACTGCAAACAAACTCTAAAGACATACAGGTTCTTAGTGTAACTGATAGTGACCCATTACATTGTGAGTGGCCAGTCAGATGGGACTAGTACTACATGACTGTGTAAGCTTGCAAGCGTTGAGGGTATACCTGTGTACTTGAGGGCTGGCCACATTGTCGCAGATTTGCTGACACATACTGTTTGACTCTGGGCGGCGCCAAGCATATGAAAATGTGCATGGACACTGCAAAAAGTGCAGACTCATGCGAGTCTATGGATGCCAGCTTCTGTACTTCAGCCAGGATGCCATTCATCAGCTGCCTTGGGTCTACTATATCCTGCCACTGGCCCAGTCTCAAGTTGGCATCACTGATTGCATCTTTCTGCAGCAAAATACAACCTAGTTTGCGCTGCATCATAGTCTCTTCAATCTTCACAGCTTGGCTAGCACTGTTGCAACTGGTCGCTATTACTAAATTGCTAACGCATGCCCTTGAAGAGGGCATACAGTCCTAGTGATGTCCATGATGATTGTGCAAACTGGGCAATAATAAAGTTAGCTTGCCTTACAAGCGGGCTGAGACCAGCAGCAGCTGTGCATGGCTTGAGCATGCAAAACTTGTGAGCGGAAACACATAACGAGCTGCCAGTCTACACCAATAGGTTTGTTACTCATCCATGATTGCTTGAAAGCCCTCCTGGGCTTTAAGGGAGGCTGTCGATTCTTAGGGAATGGGTGCTGCAATCATGCTGATGCATGCATGTATATGACTTGTAGGCGGCAGAACGCACATTGAAGATGAGAATGCACAATAACGTAGGTAGCTGGTACCCAGGAACGTGACAAGCGTCGGAAGCCCACCTGAAGTTGCAACATTTCTTGCGCAGGCTTAGACAAGTCTTCTGGTTTGCTGGCCCAGGTCAAATCATCGAGCTCCAGCACATCCAAAGACTGCAAGGCATACGTAAACATGTTTTCATCAGAGAAATGCAAGTCCATTCTTTGTGATTTGGGCAAGATGCTACCATAGCTAGCTAGAAGACTTTATAGAGACAAGTTGCATTGAATCACACAGTGTGTCACACATATGCATCAGCTGACTGTTTAGCATTTTGTGTAACTTATGACAAAGCAGTCACTTGTACACAAAGGTGTGTTGTACAGAGAGTTGCATCAATTGTACCGAGACACACTTGAGACAGCTGTGGACACTCATAGCAACACCCACAAGATCTGAAGAGCTCTGAAGGCTATGTTCTGGTGTGAGACCTGTTGCACTTCATGTGCCGCAATGCACATGTGTTGCACAACGCACCGTATGACATACAACAACGCTATCATTTTGCAAAGGTGAAAGGCTGCTTTATGCAGACATACCCCGTCCTGCAAATCTTCTTGGACCTTGGTGCAGAACTCTTGCCAGGAGGGTAGCACAATGCCGCACCACAGCCAGACACTGTTGCGAACCTCCCTGCCCATGCCGCTAAGTTGTGCTACGGCCAGTATCTAAAAGGCAAACGAGTGATCCACGTCATCAATCTCGTCTCCATTAAAATCAACAGAAGCCTTCTCCAGCATGTCACTGGGGCCAACGACCCGGACTGCACGTCGGTCGAATCTGACCACATTGAGATGAAGCCAGGTGTTCGTGT
>JAABUP010004292.1_pt1 | contig 23527 bp, 27 predicted proteins | sample 5559201 | NCBI WGS metagenome assembly JAABUP01 (sample SAMN10711887, study PRJNA513373) | rock metagenome | isolation source: Antarctica rocks | place: Antarctica
CACGGCCGCGGCTCCTTTGGCGGCTCCTTCGGCCCCGCGCTCCTCGCCCATCCTATTCCAGAATATGGCACCCTTCGCCTTGCCTTCTCCGCCGCGAAATTCATCTTCCCCACCGCCTCGAAGCGCCGCGCCGCTTGCTTTAATCGCTCACCCATCACTCAGTGGTCCGACAATTGGTACCTCGATGGGACGCCGTTGAAGAGGGAGGAATTGCAGATTGAGGGACTGAGGGAGACGAGTGCGTATATCCATGGGTTGATGAGGGATGCGATTGAGGAGGTTGGAGCGGGGAATGTGGTGCTCGGGGGGTTGAGTCAGGGGTGTGCGGCTGCGTTCGTTGCGCTGTTGACGTGTGATAGGGAGGGGATGTTTGGGACGTTTGGGATGTGTGGATGGTTGCCGTTTGGGAGGGGGATTGAGGAGGTTGCGACGGCCAGGGAGGCCATGAATTGTGGGCTTGAGGACGAGCATGATCCTTTTGCTGGGAGTTGTGATGAAGGTAGGTCCAGAGGAAGTTGGCGCTGCTGTCGTGTATGCTGACTCAAGCTGGATAGATGGTTCACCACTTCCGCTGAATATACAAGCTCTTGGATATCTTCGTGAGGAGCTCGATCTTCCTTCTGCGAATCGATTTCCATCTTGTCTCAGAATTCCGATACTCATTGGCCATGGCGATCTCGATGAGAAGGTCGGTGTCAAGCTTGGGCTTCAGGCAGCGAGCTGTTTATCTGCGCTTGGCGTGAATCCGGTGTATAAGGAGTACGAGAACTTGGGGCATTGGTACTCTGGCGACATGCTAGCCGACATTGTGACTTTTCTAAGAAAACATAGTACTACCATAGAAGAAGTGTAGGTCAATGAGAATTCATGCCTGTGGCTCTGAATTTCTATCTCATCAGCACGGCAGCCTTCCACTGCTATCGCTTCCCACATGAATCTCCAAGCCCAAGACCGATTTCGCACATAAAGAATCAGTGGTCACAAGATCATTCCATAATGCTTCGACCACTGGATCTATCCGCAAATAACGATAGGATATCCCAAGAGAGCAGACCGTGTGGCCCAACGGTAAGGCGCTTGAAGACCCTCAGCAAGGCGCTGTAACACAATGTCGGAATAGACAACTCGACTTCATTGAGAATGTGAATGATTGAATCTAATTTCTGGTGTTTTAAGCACCTTTGAGGTACTTGAAGTTGAAACATCTCTGATATGAGCTTGCTCCTTGGATCGGATGAACTGGACTGGTATGATTAACACTTATGGCATCTTGTGGGAGATTCGCTGACCATACTTACTTTCAGGGTAGGCGTGAAAGTTTGGTGATACTTCGCAGCGCAGAGCGTTATCAGAAAGAAGCACAGAGAATGTGTATGATGCTGTGCCCATTATATATTGCATCGACTGTTTAGCCAAAGGCACTATAAAAATCATCACAGCACGAACCCCATCAAATCGAATCGCTAGAATTCGCCTTATTGATCAATACAGAAAGGATTCGACCAACTTTGGGCTCAACACCTTGCTCTAGAAGCATCGAAAACAATTGAGATATTCCCCAAGGCCCTGTGCAAGCGTCGAAGGAGCTTCGTGTTCAACGTAGCTGTAAACCATGTCTTGATTCGACGGATCTGACTCTTCTCTCTGAACTGACCAAGAGTCCTTTACTTGTGCAAATAAGAATGGGATGCCTGGCTTTTGAGTCTATTGCGCTCGGTAGTTGGCACAGTCATCGTCCGAATCCACGAGTTCAAAGGAAACGGCGGAAGGAAAGACTTTTGCTTGGCGAAGCCCAGTGAGCAAAGCCGTCGTGAATTCATAGTCTCGCTTTTCATGCAATTGCTGTGGCAAAATCAGCTCAACAACTCTTCAATGTTCAAGCGTTTCAAACCTTCGCGAGATTGCTTATGGGTTCGCCCATGTCGCTGTCGACAATAGCACATGCTCTAGCATTCTCGCTGGGGATTTTCCATCGTACACCTAAGCCGCTGAGATAACTATTCTCATCGTTGTTACGGTCGAAAGCACGAAAGTCGGCAGCAATGACCAACGCTCCTAGATCCTTGTAGCTGATCTGATGAAGAAGAGCTAAACTGGATAAGAGGTTCTTGTTTCAGTCAATGCTTGTGACGCGGATGTTTTGCTGAAAGCGTTCGGCTAGGACAGCAAGTTGACCCAGCACATAATAATTCTCTCCTGTCTTGCGGAGAGAGTATGAAAACAGCGAAATGACGAGCGAAGAGCCTCGCTCGAGTGAGCCATACGAGCCGAGACAGTCCAATGTGTCAATGGGTTTCGCGAGCGTATTTTCTTACGGTAATATCAGCATCTCCATCACAGAAAGCAGCATAAGGCTACTCACCTCTTCTATCGGTTCACAAGTGTTCATTGGGAGTGTGTATTGTTCATACCACTGGTAGGGAGCCGAGCGAGTATCCAGCCACTCTCTGAGCAGGCTCGTAATGGCAGTCGTGTGGTACCCCAGTGCTGCCCTTGTTCATTCTCTCGAGCACACGTGAAGAAACAAGAAGCAAAAATGGTCGTCGAGGCTCCCCGCGATCTGCTCTGCACTCACGGGCAAATTTGGGCTTGGTGGAGGTCATGTCACCGTCTCCCCCAATTCATGTCGGTCTAAACAGACAAGTCATTGAGTACCCAAGGGTCCACAACCAGTCTAAAGGGCAAATGTTGCTCTACAACGTTACGGCCTTGGGAAGACCATCCAACCCTACGGCAATGCGCATTCGACGAAGTCTACGATACCCTTCATCCGCCCAATAATAAAAGCTCTCGATTATTGAGCCCCCTGCTACGCATTGAAGAGCTGGGTCGTACAATACGGGTGGCCAGGGTGGCAGGAACTGGAGGGTTGTTGTGGGCGAGAAGAGAGTTTGCGGCGTTTGTCACAAGAGGTTGGGCAATGCGTCGTTGCTGTGTTGCCTGATAATGCCGTCGTGCATTATCATGTCTGGGAAGGAGTCGGGGTGGGGTTGCGTATGCCGCAAAGGAAGTTGCTGGGTCTTGGGGGAGGAACTCGTAGGGGTGTTGTAGGCGCGAAGTTCTCTGGGCGGGAAGATGGTTGAGGACTACGGGATAGTCGTGTGGGTCGTGAGACTGAAGATTTGAAGCTTGGAGGTATGCAGCGTACAGCATACTTCGTATACCAGGGTGATAAGGCTTCCATGACTGAGATGTCTAGATTATTGCTGCTGCTCTTTGTTGAGACCGAGGAGGAGTCGGGGCCGATAGGGATGAACGCGCTGAAGGGGGCGTTGAATGAGGAGGTGTAGGATAGATGCAGGGTTGATGGTGACGACGGCATCTTGAGGTTCGTCGAGCGTCATTGAGGTTCGTCGTGTTCATGATGAGGGTGAAGTTTGTGAACGATGATGCAAAATTTGGGATTGAGTCGATGATAGGGTAACTTCTGAGTTGTGACTTCATTCGAATGCCGGTAGAATAATGTTGTGAGGTTTCAGCCACTCTCATCGATTGATTGTGAATTATTCACTTCAGAACCACGAAGCAGCAACAGCTAGTGCTCAGTCTCTATTCTTTCACGCCATTCGTCGTTGTACGGGAATCCTACTGTAAAGATGTATTTAGAACGTGTTCAGCATGCCGGACTTTACGTTCAATGAGCTCTCATACCGTAGCTTGCGCAATACGCCCTGCTAACAACCAAAGGGGCTCGGGCTAAACTCATAGGTAGCAGCACTGCGTGCCAACAAACCTGGCTCGCCAATAGCGCGTTACTCCTTCCACTCGTCTCTGCCAAACTTAATGATATCAGCCTGTTCCACAACCCAATATTTCGACGACGCTTTTCCCTCTTCGACCATACGAGCAGCTGCTACAGCTGCTCTACCAATGATGGTTTGATCTGCACCTGCACGTTACGATTTAGTACCCAGGATCTCAAAACATTCAAGTATTGATCAGGTTGGTCATACCAGCCTTGTCCTGGACGCCCTGTCCCAGCTTGTTTAGGTTTGCGAAGATGTTCTCCAAGAACGCATTTTTTGGCTTCTCCCTTCCGAGGATCATACCCGGCCTCAGGATAATAGCATGCTCGAAATCGAGCTCCTTAATGGTATCCTCCACGCCAACCTTCATCTTCGAGTAGGGTAGGGTACGTAGATAGAGAGAAAACCTCTGGTCCCTCCACTGGAGATGAACACGTACGTCTTCACTCCCGCCTCCTTGGCTGCTTTGGCGTTCTCTATGCACAAGTCATGGTCGATCTTCCACTGATTCTGGATTCCGCCGGCTGTCGCTTTTGTGGTGCCGACTGCGTTGAAGACCACTGATGGCTTGGGAGACAGGGAGGATATCATGCCGCCCCATTTTGAGATGTCGCCTTCCTCGAGGGCTTGGAGCTTGGGGGACTGAGCATTTGGGAGTCTCCTTGAGACAGTCTTGACGGATGAGAATGCGTCTATGGCGAGGAGTGTAGCGAGGATCTGGGAGCCCACTGCTCCTGTACAGCCGAACACCGCTGCCGTCGTCATGGTGAAAGACCCCTATCTGTTGACACTGTCTATCTCAAACGGGACGCCTACCAGCAAGAAGAGAAGTGAGACGATGGAAATGTGAGGAAGTGGCTTTTGAGACAAACGAGGACATATCGTTGATTGCGAAACCTGTGTCGTTTTTTTTGAATTTGCCGAGAGCCTCACCAAATTTAGTGACAAGTGCAAAATTAAGAACCAGATTTGTAGAATCAACCCCACTGCCCCCCCGATGCCTCATATGTAGTATATTCAATGCTTCATATGTAGTATATTCAGTGCTTCATACGTGACCTACCCAGTGCTCCATATGTGGTCTACCCAGTGCTCCATATGCGACCTATCCAGTGCTCCATATGTGACCTACTCAGTGCTCCATATGTAGTATATCCGATGCTCCATATGTGGTCTACCCAGTGCTCCATATGCGACCTATCCAGTGCTTCATATGTGACCTACTCAGTGCTCCATATGTAGTATATACGATCTATTCAGTAAGTCGCATAAGAGACACTGGATAGGTCACATATGAAGCATTGAATAGATCACGTATGAAGCATTGAATATACTACATATGAAGCACTGGGTAGGTCGCATCGGATATACTACATATGAAGCACTGGGTAAGTCACATATGAGGCACTGAAATATACTACATATGACTCGCTGCCTAGCATGCCGTCAACGAAGGCAAGTGACAGGCACGGCTCAAGTACGGCTCACCTTAAAGCAGCCGCTGCTCACCTGCGAGGCTAGAAGTGGAAGGGGGGAATTTTCTCATAATCATGTCTAGTAGGGTATTCTGATAAGCGTTCCTTACTGAGTAAAATACATGAACGCTAGCGTATTGCAACCCAGAACACCTAACAAAAGGCTTGCCTTATCTTAGCCTTATCATTAGCCTATCCTTCGGGATACTTTTAACACGTAACCGCGGGGCCGTTTAGTAGAGTCGTCAAGCCATTTTGTCATTTTGAAGAAAACATGTGGTAAGACGTCTAGAATAACAAAACGACTAATCCAGCTCAGGAGCTAATTTTCAATGTAGCAAGCACATTCTTAACGCTCAGGTTTCCGTCAGATCTCCGTGTTGTAAGTCCATACTGAGATTAACAGGCACCTCGTGGGGCTTTCCATTGATGTTTCCCAGGTCGAAAGTGGTTTGATTGTGCCGAATGCCATGCGGAGCAAGCAGACCATGCGTTACTGCAGACGTTCGAAATGGTACATGTCCAGGCCATCTTGATTATCTATGCTAGCTAAAATAAGATGGTAGACTTTTGCCTGCAAGAAATGCAAGAAATGTTTCCGGAAAGACACTCAAGAGTTCGAAGACAGGTGACCAATAAGAAAATCATGAATCTTTGCGTATGAGAGGAATGCTGTGCTAACCTCTGGCCGCCAGCGACGAATATTGCCCTCATTGTGACAACCATTATGTCCTTGAAGCCATGACGCCAAAACCAGTCTTAAAGATTCAAGGCGAGGATACACGTATTGATGCTCGTATGCTCAAGGATGAAAGAGTGAACGGTCAGCAGCAGCGTTCAACCTCCGATGTAGAAGACACTGCAGATAGGCTTGGATGATGGCTCGTTCTTATCATTGTGGAATTCTAAGAGGTGTACTGCTAAGCCTCCGACTGAAAGGTATGAGTTGGTGGTTCCAAAGCTTAGAAGCATTAGCGTTGATTTACGTATTCAAGAGCACATTGCACAATTAGCTGCCGCCAGTATGAACGCATTATGGGACAGTCTGCCTGAGAGATCAGACAGTTTGACCGCTAAAGACTAAACTCATGAAGTAACGGCCAGCCTGAAGCTTAAGTATCCGATGATTCGCCGCCTGCCCGTGTCAGTATCGCTGCAGTGCCAGTGCCTGGTGTTCGGCCTGTCTTCTTCTTCGCCGCTTCTTCTTGCTTTTCGGCTTCTATGCTCTTCACATAAGACTCAATATCCTCGATCGGTAACATCTCGATCGCGTTGTTTGGCGCCATGATGGCTATTTCAATATTCTTTGCTCCAGTCTGGACGACTTCCAATAGTGACTTGACTGTGAGCTTGATAGTCTCTTCCCGACCCATATCATCCTTATGGTTTCGTTCTAGAAACTCACGTACTGTCTTACTGGATCGCCCGATGGCGTTGGCTTTCCTGCGGAGGAGATCAGCTCTTCGGCATCAAATTATAGTGACTCAGCCGCCCGCAGCTTACCATGCGGAATAGATACCAGAGGGTTCGGTCTGGTACAGTCTTGGTGTATTGTCCCCCTTATCAAAGCCCACTATTAGGGTACTAATACCAAATGGCCTAACCCCTCCACTCTGGGTATACCGCTGCTGAACTCCAGCAACATATTTCGTGATATACTCGATCGTCACTGGATCTTCAACAGTCAAGCGATGCGATTGAGCTTCTAAACGAGCTTTGTCGACAAGGATTCGAGCGTCGGCGTTCAGTCCGGCGAAAGCAAGACAGACGTGTGTGTCGACCAGGCCAATCTTTGATGGAGTAATCCGGGTATCTTGTAGCTTCATGGCAGACCGTTTCTCGCAACCCAGCACCACAATATCTTTCCCTTTGACACCTACGGCACAGGTACCTAGAGTTCTTGAGTACTTGTTTATATTTGCGGCGCTGTTGCAGCTCACCTCGTTTAACAGCCTCCAGGGCGTACTCGACCTGGAAGACATGTCCATCAGGACTATTGTAAACTTAGGCTTATGGCTTCTAGACCAATCGGAACAAGCTGTAACTCACCTAAATACTTTTCGACATTAGTTGTCGCATTACAGAGTTTGTTTGGATGTACTCACCGGACAACGCTCTGTCATATCCGGATGCCATAACGTAGATAGGTTCGTGTCAGAAGCCGTAAATGATAGACTGAACAGCAGCTATTTCGTGGATCAGCAAATTGTAGGAGTTGAAAGTCGTCTTGGAACAAAACTGATGATTCGTGTTTTGACTGCCTGCAGGTAAAGTAAGGTACTTTAGAGTTGAAGCTTAAGGTCCCGAGAGCTCGCGCGTTTACTCGCTAGATAGCCGCGTGATGAGTCAACGCCGAGGCATACAGTAATACCTCTCTGGATGTTTGCGGATACTCCACTACTCAACCTTTTCAATCCAAGGTAATCCTTTGGTGGCAACTGTAATCATGCTGACTCGTACACAAATAAGAGTCGCTTCTCGGCTTCGGAAACCATGCCCTAGCTCAATTTCCTCTCCTTCTCTATACCGAGCTGCTCAGGTTCGGTGGAGCTCAGCTACGACTGAGCCTCATCAGCCTGATGCTGATGGAAGCACTAAGGGTGCGCCAAGCTCTCAAAAACACATCAAGTTCACATCTGAATCGTAAGGCTGATGACTCGAAAGATGACCGCTATCAGCCCAGTAATATCTCTCTCTAGCTATCCAGACATAAAGCGTGATGCCAAATTTGGCGAGGTAGTGTAATGTGAGGCTATATGTTGGTGCTACTGGCTAATTGCGACCTCAGATTTCTAGCGAGCATATACAATTCTTCAGGGATCTATTGGGCACATCATCCGCTATCATTGACGGCGTTTCGAAGGATGCAGCCAGTGATCTAGAACCGTTCAACATCGACTGGATGAGAAAATATAAAGGACATACGAAACTCGTAATAAAGCCAGGATCTACCGAAGAAGTCAGTAGGGCGCTCAAGTACTGCAACGACCATATGTTGGCTGTAGTGCCGCAAGGTGGAAACACGGGACTTGTCGGCGGCTCGGTGCCAGTCTATGATGAAATCGTAATCAACACTTCTAGAATGAATAAGATCAGGTCGTTTGATGAGGTTTCAGGGACGTTGGTCGCTGACGCAGGTTGCATTTTGGAGGTAGTTGACCATTTTCTGGCGGAAAAGAATCATATATTCCCTCTAGATCTTGGTGCTAAAGGATCATGTCAAATCGGAGGTAACATAGCGACCAATGCTGGCGGACTCCGACTATTACGTTACGGCAGCCTCCATGGCAACGTTCTTGGTCTTGAAGCAGTATTACCGGATGGTACCGTGATGGACGATCTCAGCAAACTGCGCAAGAACAACACAGGGTACGATCTAAAACAGCTTTTTATTGGTGGCGAAGGTACGATAGGGATGATTACTGGCGTCTCCATCCTCTGTCCGCAAAGATCAAAAGCGGTCAACGTGGCTTTCTTTGGCCTTGAGAGCTTTGAAAAGGTACAGAAGGCGTTTCGCGAGGCTAAAGGCCAGCTCTCGGAGATTCTTTCCGCATTCGAACTGATGGACGGCCAAAGCCAAGATCTTGTGCATACAGTCACCAACAAGAAAAGGCCCTTGGAAGGCAGGCATCCTTTCTACTGCTTAATTGAGACTAGTGGCTCAAATTCAGAGCATGACAGCGAAAAATTAGAGAGATTTCTAGAATACGTAATGGGCGAAGGCATCGTAGCAGACGGTGTATTGGCTCAGGATGAGACTCAGGGTCAATCGCTATGGTCATGGCGAGAAGGAATCCCAGAATGTCTTGGACATTGGGGTGGTGTCTACAAGTATGACCTTTCGATACCGCAATCCGAGCTCTATCAGCTTGTTGAGGACACACGTGAACGTCTTACATCGGCCGGACTGGTTGGAGATGACGGAAAGCATCCGGTAGTGGGTGTTGTAGGTTACGGCCATATGGGAGACTCGAATTTACACCTCAATGTTGCAACACGGAGATTTGACAAAGAAGTGGAAAAGCAGTTGGAGCCTTTTGTGTACAAGTGGATTTCGGAACGGAATGGAAGCATAAGTGCCGAGCATGGGCTTGGAATTGCAAAGAAAGCATTTATTGGCTATAGTCGCAGCGAAACGATGATCAAACTGATGAAGCAAATCAAGGGCCTCTATGACCCGGTACGTGTATCCGGTAAACCGTATGTATACTGGAAACTGACTGCAGCTTAGAAAGGCATCATGAACCCGTACAAATATATTTAGAGCGTACCAATCTGAAATCGAGATAGTACAATTGCATGTATCAGTCGTCAGCTGTTTGGCTGTGTCGAAATCTCTGCTCCAATTCCTGTAGAATAATGGGACATCAATCGACTGTTACTTTAGATCTTACCTAGATCCATTGTGAATCAGAAATACCTACTCGGGCCTTTAATGATACCAATTGCCCTTGGTTAGATAAACCTATCCGCGCTCGTATGCGCATTTTATCGGAGTGACTGCTCAATGGGAATATATAAAGCATCGACTTGGGCCAAATTGCATGTAATTTAGCATACACACAGCGCCTAGATAGTGCCATAGCCATAGGCTGCATGCACTTAATGAAGAGAAAAAAAGAAGAAAAAAAGAGATAAATCTATCCTAGATTCAAGATCCGGGGCCGCACCACTAATTTGGTGCCGGATTAAAGTATTTCACTACGGAATTAGCGGGGATTATTTCCCGTCGTTGGGTCAACACTATTTGTTTATGGGGATTTCGTAACCACAGAACCCAACGCTCGTAAACTCCACATTTTTGTGCCATAGCATCGCTCCTGCTCAAGACTCTCCGGCACTTGCTTAGCAGCCGTGGCCTGCTCTTACCTCTTAACAGATTCCCAGTCGCTTCATTTGTGCCAGTCATTTGGTCATGGACGAAGGTGCAATGGCAACCCAGTATCAAGTACTGGAAGAGCTAGGGAGTCAGTTCTGCCGTCAGAGCAGCATGTTAGGATTCAAGAACTAATAGAGATCGATAGGTGGTAGCTTTGGCGTCGTTTACAAGGCCATCGACCGCTCTACAGGAGAAGTGGTGGCCATCAAGCATGTAAGCAGACGATGCCTGAGCGGGGGTAATAGGCCTACAAGCTGAGATTACATTAGATCGATCTAGAGTCCAGCGATGATGATATACAAGATATACAACAGGAGATTTCAGTTCTTAGTACATGCGACAGCCCATTCGTTACACAATACAAAACAAGCTTCTTGCGCGGCTACAAGTTATGGATCGTAATGGAATTCCTGGGTGGAGGTTCATGCCTGGATCTGGTAATTACTAAAGCTGGCTCGTAGTGGAGACGATAGACTGATTTCTGTAGCTGAAACCAGGTCCGTTCAACGAAGGCCACATCGCAATAATATGCCGCGAGCTGCTCTTAGGACTCAATTACCTCCATCAGGAGGGTAAAATACACCGAGATATCAAAGCGGCCAACGTGTTGCTTTCGCAGGCTGGAAAGGTGAAATTAGCAGACTTTGGCGTTGCAGCACAGCTCACCAATATTAAATCACTACGGAACACATTCGTTGGAACACCATTTTGGATGGCACCAGAAGTTATTCAGCAGGCTGGATATGACTTCAAAGCGGATATCTGGTCATTGGGTATCACTGCTATGGAGATGATTAATGGAGAGCCGCCAAATGCAAGCACTCATCCAATGAAAGTACTATTTTTGATTCCTAAGGCGCCGGCGCCTAGGCTCGAGGGACACAGTTATAGTCGGGATTTCAAAGATTTTGTCGCTGCTTGTTTGGTCAAGGATCCCGACCGTAGGCCCACCGCAAAGGAACTCTTACAACAACGTTTCATCCGAGGTGCAGGTCGTGTGGAGGGGTTGCAGGAGCTTGTTCAACGTCGGCAGATGTGGGATAGCACTCAAGGACGGCATACGCACCCAAAATACTACGAGGAGACAATGGCCTCAATGTCTTTGCAAGAAGAGAAGGATGACTGGGTATTTGATACAGTCAAGGCTTCGACGATTGCAATGCCAAAGGGTACACAGAGGCGTCGGAAAGTCTCGGCTGTTCAGCATCAATTACATGAAAGCCCAGAAAGTATGATGAGCAGATTGACAATTGACGGAAGTGCTCCGAAAGCGGCTTCTCCTCCTTCAACCGTCCGCAAAGCCACGATGAAACGTCGCTCGTCACTAACGCAGGTTGCTTCCCCAGCGAAACGAAAAGCGAGCGGACAAAAGCAGCCATTAGGGCCAAGTATAAATTTTGGCAACAGCGCATCCACAATGCGGCAATTTCGCCGCGTATCAGACAGGTCTCCAGACGGATCACCCAACGGAACAGTGGCCGAGAGAGACGAAAATCATGAGATTCAGCTCGAAACAGTGACCAAGGAGGCTTTACTCGGGAGGCGAGCATATTCTAAGGCTATCGACCAAGCTTTTCAAGAGGTGTACGCACAAATCGGAAATCAGGTCAAGAGAGAAGCGATTTCCAAGGTAGCTCACGCCTGGAGCGCTTTAGACAACGATGATCCTGAGGGAGAGTACCATCTACTGAAACTCATTATGGAAAAGTTACAAAGGTGGGTTAGATTTTTGGATGAACGTTGGATTTGAGAATACTAACACATGGTCATAGTGATCCGAAATTGTCAGCACTGCTTCCGCCATCCCAACCAACAACCCCGCAAAAACCGAAGCTCGTTCTAGCACAAAACAACCCTCACCTAAAGAGCCACCGCCGGCGTCAATCGTCTCTAATGCCCACGGACGATGGATGGGCGGAAAAGCAGTGGAATCTCCCTGGACAGCTGACTCCGGGAATGGAGCACGCAAAGCAATTGGCTGATGTGTTATACAGTAAATGGGCCGATGGTCTTAAGAACAGGTGGCCTGTGCTTGGATGAAAAATCTCGTTGAATATAGAGATGTGGATTCCTTGACTTTCCGGTCCTCTCGAAGAGGAGCCGGCATCCACTAGAGTCCCTTCTTCATTACCTTCTTGTCTATATTTGTTATACTAAAATTTTGCCCATAAGCCCACCATTGCCAGGTCTGCTTGTCGATATCTCTCTTCCTTGTCCGCATAAAGTAAATGGTCCGGATAACTCATTCAGGACAGCATTGCGTCAGGCGTAGGCGCAGATTTCTGTATCATATTGCATTTTCGTGAACTCAGTACTTCCATAGAGGTCCACTTCGGTTTGCATGAATGTAGAAATATGAACGCTTGTTATGTACATATACAAAGCGTTGACGGTGTAGCTTGTGTACGGATTTATCACCAACAGTGCAGGCATTCAGGCGATCTTACCATAGCGCGTAGCCAATGTTTACACCCGAGCGTGGTCCTACTCGCCTCGCTCGTGTCCTCCCCGTTGCCTTCCACAAATGGGACATTAATAGGTATGACAATGGTCATTTGCTACACTCTACAGATAAGCTAGTCGAGTATTCACGTTGAGAGCATCGTGCTTCTCCCGGTTATTGCGTTCCACTGCTTACCGTCTGCCATCATGCGCTCCTACCCCTAACAATCAACATCTAATCTCTGCTAATTATCCTTCCGTGTGGTTAATTCTCCTACACGTCCTCGAGAAGGTCCATAGCCCCCATTCTAAGCTACGATATTATCTTTCTGAAAGTATTTGGACCTTTCCCCTAGGACCGAGACCATGGCTCGACGAAGTCTAGATGATTCCCGAAGGCTATTGGCCCACAAGGGATGTCACACCCCGTCCTCTTCAGTCCCAAGTACGCCTGTTATCCCGGTTAGACCACTTTCGCCGGAGAAGAAGATACACCACACAGAAGATACCAGTGGCTTCCTCACCGCGTTAGCATCGCAAGAACGCTTAGTCCTGGAACTCCGTGAACACCTTCATAGAGCTGAGCTAGATCTTGGGAAGTTGAAAACGAAATGGGCCTTGCACGAGGCAACAAAGAGGAGGACACAGCTTCAGCCACTGAATACATCCATTAGTGCTCCGAGATCCGTTGATGGCGAAGAATTGTCGCGGAGCAGCAGAGAACAGCAAAGGCACAAGATTGTCAAAGTTGATCGAAACAACTCCCAGCGCAAGGTCTTCTCGGGTTCAAGACATATGAAGACCCTGTCCTTGCTTTCGCCAACTGCTACAATGGAGCACGGAGCCAATTCACCTAGCAGTGCTAGGCCACCCAAGTCTGGTCCAAGGGATACCGAGAGACAGTCCACCTCGAATATCGTGGTCGAAGAGAACAAGCCTGTCGCGAGTCCGATTACGCTTGCCTCCACGGCTCTAACCGAAACGCCAAATACAAACCTTCCAAGAGACGTTATATTAGACACCGGTAAGCAGTTGGTCGGCGATTTCCGCCAAGGCTTGTGGACGTTCTTTGAAGATCTCAGGCAAGTTACAGTTGGTGATGAAGCTGTCAGCGGCTCGAAAGGTGGAACGGTTTGAGATGATCCGCGGAACATTCTTCGCCCCAATCTCAAACCCATCCTCGATACCTTTCCTTCTTCCTTAGAGCGGTCCGAGGCTCTTGATTTTCTTTCAACCAACCTGGAGATTGTTTCCTACTGCTCACAGCAAGTCCATGTGTACATCCTTCATCCTGGCAGATCCAGCATTTCAGCTCATGCATCTCAGCTTTATTGATCCAGCGCAAATCTGCCACTAATGGCGCAATTAGCTGTCATTAATCAACACAGACAGAGGCCTCCTTGCGTAGCGAAATCGATGGATCCCCTGCTGAAAACAGTCCACTATCCTATACGTTTCAGAAGACGCATATTTGGACAGCCTCCAAATTACGCCAGCACTACATGTCTACGTTCAGGAATTGTGAGGAGGCTGGGCAGTGTATTCGAGAAGAGTAAAGGACGCTTCTGTCGACACCGCACACCTGGCATAAGAGGTCAACTGAATCGAGAACGAACTGGGTGGAAAGATTGCTCTCATCGCATGATCGCTTGAGTGGATTTCCTGTCTACTGTTAGCCTTCTGATGTGGAAATCGTACTGTTGCTATTTGTTAGCTGTCACTGAACGTATGTCCTTTCAAGGTCGAGGTCCCAAACCTTATTCGGCGCAATTCTTAGATGCTTAGCACATACGTAGCATAGCAATGCTTTGTACTTTGGTTCCCTGCTGATACCATGTGAAACAGAGCCGTAAATAGCCATATCGAGGCGTTTAATCGAGTATTATACATCGTATAAAAACCAATAGCGGTAAAATTAGATCCGTAATTTCATGGTACGGTAAACACATTCGTGGTCTCCGCAGAGACCACTTCTGCATTTACATGCCACGAGCGACGCCATTATGAGCTTTCCTGGAATGCCCGGGCGGGCCTTTGGCGGCGCTGGGAGTGATACAGCAGGTATGAGCGACCAGGAGGCCATGATGGTCAGGACTGTATGTCTGCCATATATCAGACCATTCACACTCGGATCCAAGCTGACCTCTCCGCGATATTGAAGATGCAAACAGCTATGGAATCCTGCCTTGGCAAGACTGTCCTCTCTGGCGGCATGGGATTTGTGCTCGGTGGTGCCTTTGGGCTCTTCATGTCAAGTGTATGTCTTTCCCTGTCGTGTTTGTTCTTCTTACCCACTACCACAGGCAGGATCGTCTCACTAACGGATGTTTGAGAACAGATGAGCTACGATACGCCATTAAGCGGTCCGGGCCAACAAATATCTGATCTTCCGATGCGAGAGCAGCTGAGAAGGGGATTTAGAGATATGGGAACAAGAAGTTTTAGCTCTGCTAAGAATTTTGCGCTGGTTGGGGCGATTTTCGCGGGGACGGAATGTTGTATTGAAGGGGTGTGTCTACGAGATAGGATGTAATGGAAGTGGCTCTGATGGCTGACAGAAGCTACTATGACAGTATCGGGCAAAGAATGACCTCAAGAACAGTGTAGCTGCTGGATGTATCACTGGAGGCGTGCTGGGAGCAAAAGCTGGACCACAAGCGGCGGCGATAGGCTGTGGTGGCTTTGCGGCTTTTAGTGCTGCGATTGATTATTATATGAAGATGCCGGCTTCGGATTAGGGGTTTTATCGTTTGCATAGCGCGGTGTTTTTGGGTACATCTCTACTTCCTCCACTATTGGGTACTGCGCATGTAGAAGGTTGGCGATGCATTGCATTTACAGGAGTCTGGATGTAACAGCGGGCTTAGATGCCATTAGTGGAGGCGAAGTTGGTCATGGATAGGAGGAATATTGTCGTCAATAACATCAAATTTCCAGCCTCGTTCGGAAACCTATCGCACTCTGAGATCTCTAGACTCTCCATACCCATTATAACCTACGCCTCTAAGGTTCCATAATGGGTTTGCGGGCTGCGTGTTGCCGCCTGCGTCAGTTGCTCGAGATAAGATCCTTTGCTTATCTCCTTTCTTCAGATGAACAACAAGTCTCCATAGAACCCAGCACCATTTTCCCTTTCCATTACAGCAGCCGTCAATCTCAGCATCTTTCCATGTCTCACCTTCGTCTGTTGAAACTTCGACTTTGACAACAGGCCCTTGATCACCTTGGGGAAGTGCGTATCCTTCAACCTCAAAGGTTCCCTTGGGAGATAGTGTGACAGTATCCCCATTTTGGGGAACAGCAATGACACAGTTGACGGGCATATCTTGTATAGCTGGAGCAATGTCCCAATATTTTTCAGCTATATGCTTATCCGTAGCCTCTGGTGGCAGTATCTTATAGTCACGCTGCTGGTAGAAATTGGACGATTCCTGCATTTGCACAGTGATCCGATCAAGCCATTTGACCGAGCGACATCCAGAAATTCCAGGAACCACGACACGGACAGGGTAACCGTGATTAGCGGACAATGGTTTTCCGTTCATCTAAGCACAATAAGCATTGGGTCTACCACCGTAACCAAATTCATTCTACCTCCAACGCCAGAAGAACGTCTGCATTATCTCTTAAAGCCCGTTCGAGCTCTATGCTTCCTCCATACCAATCATCACCCTGCACCTGAGTCTTAAAGCAAGCGAACGCTACGTGGCCCTTTTCCAAATCGAAGAGATTGACGCCAGCTCTGTTTAGAATATCCCGGAGCTTCGGGCCCTTCCACATGCAGTTCATGACAGCTCCATCTCCCCAATCGATGCCGTCGACTTCCTTAAGTAGAGTACGCATGCTATGTCGACGATTGCCTGCACATTGAAGAGCGCACACCACTTCATGCTGGATATATTGACTTCTGAGGGCCTGCATTGAAAGCTCCAGCGTGTCATTGACGGCCCCATCAACATGAACAACATGGCTCTCTGCATCTATGTGCGGTATGGGACCATGGTTACGGTCGTATGCTCCGTTCTCGGTGATGAAGCTATACAGTGTGAGGTATCGTCGTTTAAGTGGGGAAAGCCCTGCCAATTCACCTTCTAATCAGGTCTTCGACCGCAGGTTCCCGATTGAGAGGGTCTTCGACTGAATACTCAAGTTTCATATTGGATTCTCTGTTACAGGCATCTCCTTCGATTTTGTGATTGGTGATTCATGTGACGAATGGAGATCTTATGGGCACAATATGACAGGGGAGTCTGCCAGCAAGGCAATTCTGATTGCGGTCTTATCTCTGAGACCGCAGACTGAGGCCAACATGGCAAATGGACATGGCAACTACCCCATCGGTCATGTATCACTCTTGCTGCGGGTACGCGCTGTCAACTCCAAGCCGGCAAACACCGGTAAAGGTAAGAAATTACCTTAGACAACAGGCTGAGATAAGGTTAGGTAGAATAGTGGTTCACCTCAGAAGAGTCTCCCTTGATCGACGATCAGATGGAAGATCAGCCCGGCACCAGATTCACCCGTCTTGGCCAATCATGAACCTTGCGTTGCCGTTGACAGTCGAGATTGCATCTAGAATTGAAGTGTCAAACGCAAAACTTGACAGTTCTCGGCTAATTCACCCCGGCCCCGAATTTCACCCTAGCCCTCGCTCGCGTCGGGGTCGGATACTCTGATTCCGATCCCGACCGAACTTGCACGTCTGCATCTATCGTGAACGCGTGCGGCGACAACGAGGATTTCCTGCATTTGATAGATCGTAAATGAGTCGTCGACTCTGTGACGAGCAGCTCTGCGCTGAAAGCAGCCGTCATCATGATTTTGCGCGTGCGCGAGCGCGCGAAAAGTGTTGTTGCATCTTGTAGAAGTGTTAAAATCGATGTCGTTCATGTGCTATGTGCATGCGTTATTAACGCTATGAAAAATTCATTCTGATCTTTTGATCTTGCTGAGCTGAAACTGAAAATCTGATAAGAAACTGTCAAGTTTTCAGCAAGAAGTGAGCTTCTTGCGCACGTGTGTAACTCGCGATAAAGAGCGAAGACGACTTCTTTTCAAAACTTGACAGTTCAAACTGAAAATTGAAAATTAATGCATGCATTCAAAAAGCATGCATTGAGTCGAGTTTGAACTCAGAACCAAAAATTTCAAAAGCTTTCGCACGTCTCTTTAATTGAAAGATTACTTTCTCATGAGTCAGAATCAAGAATGACACTCGACTCAAACTACTCATAATCTCTCAACTAGAAAGACGAGCGAAAGCTGAAAGAGTTTCTTATTAATAGTACACAATTCAATTAAATAAAAGCATGATATGTCTTTGCATATGTTGCTAACGCACACATGATGTCATTTGTTTTGCACTTCATCTCAATCTGTATGTATTTATGTGTATGTACTCTGACTTTGCAATTGAACGCATTGAATGCATGCGATGATAACGCTTCAATGATTACATTTTCTTCACATTTTGACTTGATTCACACGTCAGCGTTTTAGAGCTGCAAGCGTTCAATAAGCTTGTGATAACAACGTGTAACATTCACATTCTTCTTCATAATTAGACTGATCGTCGAGTCGAGTTTCGAGTTGACATTTTGAACCCGAACCGAGATCGGGTCGGGTTGCTCACATTTTCAACCCGATCCGAGTCGGATTGCTCATATTTTCGACCCGACGCGACCCGACCCGACTAGGAATTGGGTCAATTCGACCCGACCCGCCAAGGACCCGAGCTTGACGTCAAGAGGGCTAAATATAGAAAGTTTTCCGGTTTTTGACTTTTGCATTACCTTTTTGCATTACCTTTTGATAGAGAGTCATAAAGAGAAACATGGAGGGAAACATGAAGGGAAACATGAAGGGGAACATGAAGGGAAACATGAAGAGAAACATGAAGAGAAACATGAAGAGAAACATGAAGGGGAACATGAAGGGGAACATGAAGGGGAACATGAAGGGGAACATGAAGGGAAACATGACGGGGAAACATGAAGGCCGTTTGACTTTGATAGAGAGTCATGACGGGAAAACATGGTAGAAAGTCATGAAGAGAAACCATGTAGGCTGTTCGACCAAGCTATTTACATCTATCTAATATCTTGTTGAGTCGGGTCGAGTTTTCGAGTCGAGTTTTCAAGTCGAGTTGTCGAGTCAAGCTTCTCAACTCGACTCGAGTTCTCGAATTCAACTTCTCAATTCGACTCAACACTTTTTCAAAAAAATTTCAACTCGACTCGACACTTTTCGAGTCGAGTACTCAACTTGACGCGATCAGTCTATTCATAATATGAATCTTTTCATCTTTCTTATAAAAAAAGCTAGTTTCAAAGCTTACTTTTGAATACATATTTCTGATCATTTTTGCATCTATCTTATCAATATGCTTGCGTTTTAGACGAATAGCTTCAATCATCATATGTAATGATTGTCTCTTTAACAACACAAGATATAAACAGAGATCAGTATAGTAACAAACTAATCACTAGACTGAAAGTCTGAGAATAGCTAAGACAATAGACTGTATTGACTATTACATGAGTTGAGCACGAAGCTTCTATCTAAGAGAACGATCATCGTTATATAGACATAAAAGAATCGTGCCAAGTCGTCTCTGCTCTGAATGATCGCTTTGATCATTCTCGAGCAAGATGAGCACTACGCTCGTCATGCTCACTGTGATCACTTCTGATTCAAACGATCAAAATGATCATCTTTGAGACTCTGATTATTTAATGATTATCTAATCATTGCTGTTACATAATCTCATGTGAAAGAGTTCTAACACTAGATTCTCTTCTAAGATTTTCATCTTGAAAATCACTTTTCTTTCATGTCTTCTTATCACACAACGAAAAACTCTATCTTGCGTCGCAGAGATCTTCTTGAGCGTACGAGTTCTGAGCGTGCTGTCATGCGTCTCTGTGAACACTGCAGTCGCTTGCAAAAGAAATGTCGTGTCGACAACGAAACTGATCGTTGCATCGAGTATGTGCATCTCGATCGCAAATGCAATCTTACTTTCTCAATGATGAAGTGAAAAAGAGTAAAGGCAGAACGCGATCGCGTTCTTCATGAGCTGCTGAATGCTCACAAGCAGATGCAAGAGATTTTCGCAAGAACTACTTGTCTGCAAAATCAATTTGTGTTTCTAGAGAATAAGAAACAGACGATGATTGAACGAGAATTTCAAAACATCGTCGAGCTCGAGAAAGAAGAGAGAAAGACTAGTGAATTATCGCTGAATCATCTTCTTTTTGACGTGTCTTTCGAGCAGATTGAGATTTCATCAGACTTTAACTGACTGAATTTCTCAACTGAAACTGTCACAGAAGCATCTGACAATTCTTGAGATTTCTCTTCGATTTTCAAGTGTCTTCAATATGTTCGTAATCTTTTCACTTGACTAATCAATGAGACTGATCTTTGATATTCTGTTGATTCAGTATATTCTTTACTTCGTACTTGACATTCTGATTCTCTGAATCAATATCTGAAGATTTTGTTTGAATTGATGTATTCAAGTCTGCAGACTTCAAAAGAAAAATATGAAATATTGAATGTATTTTCATAAATGCTGAAAGATTCAACTCGTAGTTAATCGATTTCTTTTCTTCTAGAATTTCAAACGATTTTAGTTTCATGTGATTCAACTTGTTACTTAATCTTTTTGTCTTAATATTTCGTCTTAGTAAATAAGCTTTGTCTCTCTTTTTAAGAGTAGATTCTCTATCTTTTTTCTTATTTGCATACAGAGTCATGCATTTACTTAGAAACTGAATGTTCTTTTGCAGCTCTTTGTGCAACAAATGTATTTATTCAATTTGTATCATAGCTTTCTGAGTTATTTACGCAAATTCACGCGATTTCTTAAGAGTTTCTGACTCAAACTTGTAGTTTGCAAAGAATGATGACATGCTGATTACTTCTGTTGTTGTGTTATTGAAAGACAACTGTGCTATTGACAGTAGCTATATTCAATCGTTCTGTCTATAGTTGATATAGCATCTGAGATACTGTTTCAGTGTCTGATTCATTCTTTTCATTTGTTTATTTATCTGTGAATGATAAGCTGTTGACAACTTATGATGAATTCTCAGTTGATTCATTAACGATTTTCAAAATTTTGATGTAAAGAGCTTGTCTCTATTCAAAATTATCTCGTCTGATAATTCATAATTTGCTACAATCATTCTCAAGAACGTGTAAGTCAAATCTTCTGCGAATGTTGCTTTCTTGTATGACAAGAAATATTCGTACTTGATTAGTTTATTTGTGACTATCAATATAGAATCATACGTTGTTCTTGTAACTCTTTCTTTTGACTTTGATAGCTTGATTATAAAGTTCAAAGCTATGCTTTTTCATGCATGATCTGATATGCTAAGACTTTTCAAAAGTTCGTAAAGTCTGTGTCAACTATGCTTCGTTTGAATGCATACGTTGCACTTTCTTATGATATCTTCTACTTGTTTTCTGTGAGAATGCATCTCATCAACTATGAACGATGTATATCTGCAAGGCTAGCTCGCAAGATTAGATCAAAGAGACTAACGAGTGAATAGAAATAACGACTTGACAGAAGATGAAAACTCTGCAAGCTTTTGCTTTCATTTCTTAGCAATTAGTTCTATCATTAATAAGAATGCTATCTTATTATCTTCTACTACGCAGTTTCACGTAAAGAGATCTCGTCGTCTCACAGTTCTAATTGCTTCATTCGCACGAAGCTGTTCAGTAAGAAATGTCAAACATGTAGCGACTCATCAGAAGTCACATGATCGAAAGAAGTGATAACTTCTCTCACATTGAGAATTCATCGTTTCATCAGAACAGATCTGAGAATCACGCATTTGAACACGCAGATAAGAAGTTCAAATCGCAAGAATCTAATGAACAGACAGATCATATTTCTTGACGATCAACAAGCGAAGTACGCAAGCAGTTAAAGAATCTGAAGATGCAGAATGTACTGCTTGTCTTGCAACTTTGCATATCAAAACTCAAGCGAGAGATTCGATCAATTTCTGATCATCGATGTCAACATAGTGATGCACGCAAGCGTGCTAATCGATCTCGCGAGTCTAGAGAGCAAAACATCACGAACTACAACTTCTTGATGTTCTGACTGCGAGACTGCGAAGACTTCATAGTCGCGATATCATCTGATTTCATCACGAAACAAGAGAAGCTGCGATGATCTGCGTCATACTTGTCAGAGAAGTCTTGCAATCAGTGACGAGATCATGTGATAAGCATGTGCAATCATGATGAGAAACTTGACTGAAAGTACTACACTGAATACTTGCGTGCTAAACTTAGCAATTCTGAAATTCATAACTTTCAAACAGAACATTGACTTGAAGCTGCAAAGCAGCGAGTTGATCAAAGCATTGCGAATTTCGAACAGTATCTCATCAGACTGTATGCAGATCTGAACTATCATATATTCAACGAGACTTGCATGATGTACTTGCGAATGAAGATTAACGAGATCATCATGAACGAGTCTCTTTGCATCTCATACATCTCTATCAATTATGTCAGTCTGCTAAAGCATCTTATAAACATTGACTTGCATCTGCGAGACACTGACGCATTGTCAAAGCTACATTCGCAGCAAAGTGAGAGTGCAGCGTCTCAGAAAAGTTCTCGATTCTCGCATGAAAAGACGAAGTCTGTCGCTGCAACGAAGAATTCGAAGTTCTCTGCTTCGAGCACGCAGTCTAAAGACGATGCAACATTCAAGTTCAATGAATTCAAGCAAGATGCTGTTTTATTCAATCTTACGTGCTGATTATACAAGAAGCTGAGACACAAGATCGATAATTCAATGTGTCTCAACTACGCATTCAGACAAGAGACTCGCAATCATAATGAAGAGACGAGAAAAGAGAAAGTCTGATGTTCATCATCAAATCATTAGATATAACTACGAAAAGATGATTGTCACGTGCACTGATGATATCAGTACTGACAAATGTTTCTGAGAGAGTGCGTGAAGCTCACTGTCTTATTAACTCTGAGATCGAGCGAAACTTTATATTGCAATCGTGAGTAAAAGAGCATAAGTTATCAAAGAATCATGCAACTCTGAAACAGATTCAGATGATTGATGATCGTTGAATTTTCTGCTATGATACACATCAGATTGATATCGAGTTGATCAATCACAAGAAAGTTTGCAAGAGCTGAAACACTGAGTTTTATGCTGTGAACATGCGAGAATATGATATGATTCTTGACTACTTGTGATTAGATGAGATCGATCTGAATATTCGCTGACGCAAGCGTCGTTGATCGTATTGAGAAAACAGCACTCAGCGTGCAAAGCAAATACGAGTTAATCTGTGTGAAATATTGAAATTTGCTGAGCTGACAATGCTTGCAGCTAAGAAAAGAAGAGAGACTTATGTAACTCTGCTTTATCAGCTGCTATCTACAGATGACTTATTGCAGAACGCAGATCATCAGACTGCAAGATGCAATGCGCTTCAAGCAAAAGAATCAGAAATATTCTTTGCTATTCAAGATTTCAAGAAAGTGTTTTCTGAGATTCTTTCTGATAGTTTGAACACGCATGATCAGATGAAACATTTCATTGATCTGATGAAGAGCAAAATGTCTTGCATCAAGTCTATTTATAAGATGACACAAAATGAGCTCGCTACGATACAAGACTATCTAGACAGCGCGCTAGAGAAGAAATGAATTCATTCATCAAGTAGTTCTGCAAAAGCATCTGTGTTGTTTGTAAAGAAGTTGAACGAAAGTTTTCGTCTATGCGTGAACTATCGTGATCTCAATGAAATAACAGTAAAGAACAATTACTCATTGTCTCTACTGTCTGAGACGCTGAATCGCTTTGCTCATGCAAGACACTTTATCAAGATTGATATTTGCAACGTTTATCATTGCATTTGAATTCGCAAGAGCGATGAATGAAAAACGACTTTTCATACATGCTACAATCAGTTTGAGTATCA
>JAABUP010004293.1_pt1 | contig 23523 bp, 24 predicted proteins | sample 5559201 | NCBI WGS metagenome assembly JAABUP01 (sample SAMN10711887, study PRJNA513373) | rock metagenome | isolation source: Antarctica rocks | place: Antarctica
CACTGCATGCTCCCCCCTCCCCTCTCCCCCCCCCCCTCCCCGCCCTCCTCCCTCCAACAATGTCTGCCCGGCCTATGGTGCCCAATGATTGCTGCTGTCTGCTCCATGGCAACTGGGTATGCAATGCTGCTGGCTAGGCACAGTGCTCCATCCTTGTATGCTTTCTCGAGTCAACATTGCCCAGAGTCATCATCCATGTTGCTGATACACCTTTGGTATCAATGTCCAGCAAGCATGCAAGTGTGTGCGTATCACATGCATGATGGGTACTAAAGCTTTTGCTGGACCATGTGCAAGTAGATACCACTTGCAGCGTAGAACCATTTGCGACTCAATACTATCTACAGCTCAGTCCCATTTGTAACGTCAAAGCAGTGTTGCTTGCTGCGGTTCAGGCTGTTGATAGCACAGCGTTAATCACATTTCGTTTGTTCAGCTCTGTCTTGGACTCTACAGGTGTGCTGTTTGATGTCACAATGGTTGGCACAGTTTTTTTTTCAGCTCTGTCTTGTAACATGCAGGCATGCGGTTGACATCACAGCTGTTGGCACACTCTTTATTCAGCTCCGTCTTGCAACATGCAGGTTTGCTGATTGTACCAGCAGTCAGAAAAAATGTTTCTTTAGCTGTGTCTTGTGACATGCAGGTATGCTGCTGATATCTGAGTGGTGGGCGAGTGAGACAGCAGTCATGATGGGAGGACTGCTGCCAGATGCACAACGCCAGCTCTCAGCCATGGCAATCTACCAGACCACCAATGCAATGTGTTTCATGCTCCCACTGGGAATCGCCGTGGCTGTGTCCACTAGGTGAGGCAGCCAACAACTTGTGACCATCATACGCAGTGCGTAACAGCCGTAATGCTGTCTGTCAGCCTTACAGGCAAACCATGCAGTCTAGCTCAAGCACCTTTTGAGCAATGTTGGTGTTGCGCTCACTGGACGAGTGCCTTTCTGCTGAGGCACGGACCCTTTCTGCAGTGCATTGGTTTTTTAGGGTGTAGGCCTATATATATAAAGGCATACCTTGCTGACCTGAGTTGCTACCAAGACCTGAGTCGCTACCAAGACTTGTGCGCGCTCCTGCTGGCATCACCAGCTTTTGCTTTGCCAACTGGTCTGCGTCAACAGCACTTTGCTTCCTGCCTGTCATCAGCATTCAGACAGACAGACAACACACAGCAGAAAATCAGGAAGAGAGCTCAGCGTCACGATGTTGGAATATTCAACTTTTAAACCTGAAACCCTGTGAAAATGCATGTCCATAGTGCAGCCCGAGATACCCCACCCTCAAACTTTCCTTCGACCAATGCCAAAAGGCGTAGTGTTTTGTTTTTGTTTTGTGGAAATGCATTGTGTTGCGCTTGCAGGGTGTCTAATGAATTGGGAGCAGGGAACCCCAAGACGGCCCGGCACACCAGCAACGTGGGGCTCTTCCTCACACTGACTACCACAACCTGCCTGAATGTGCCCATCTTCTTCTTCAGGTACGTCACCAGTCCTCTTCTCCCCTCTGTCGTCATTCCTTGTCTTGCTGTTTCGTTTCGTGCTCCTGTACATCTTCTGCTTCTGCTGCTTCCTGGCTTGTTCTCTTCTTCAGTCAAGCTGTTTGATACGTATCCATTGTTGACGTACCCAGCTCAACTTCTTCACATATCCTGAGCAGCGTCACTGAGGAGACCCTCTGCCATGTTTCTTCATATTCAGATTTGAGTGACCACCTGCATGCTGGTCATGGCGCAGCCAAAAGGTGGTATCACAGGCAGACGATGCTGTCTGGCCACGAAATGTGCGCGACCCTGGCGCTCTTGAGTCAAGCTGACCGTTTGTACACGCCCAACATTTGGTGTAATTTTGATGCCGAATCTGAGGAATGACATGTGTACACCGTCGTATACATATAGTACACTCGGCATACGCTGGCATATGCCACGGCCCTAATGATGACTCAGCACCCAAATCATTGACTTTGTGTACAAGCTGCAGCGTCAAGTCAGCCTGCTCATGCAGCAGGCAGTGTGCCTGGTGTTCAGAGTTTAGGGCCAAGGCCCCAAGTACTTCACCTTCATGGATCTTATACAGCCCTGGCCAACAGTGATGGTCCTTGCTGCCATGCAGGAAGCAAATGTATGGAAGCCCAGTGTGCTTCGCCGCCAGGCCTTTTACCCTGAATGCCCCCAAAAAAAATGGTTTTTCCTGTTTTGCAGGAAGCAGTGGGGCGCTCTGTTCAGCACTGATCCAGAACTTGCTGCTCTCATCGCCCAAACCCTAACTGTACTGGCGTTTTACATTCCACTGGACGGCTTGTCAGTTGTCTTGGGAGGTGTGATTAGAGGAGCTGGCAAGCAGCTGCTGGCTGCGCCATGTGTCATTGTAAGCTACTATGCATTAGGGCTGCCGGCTGCAGCGTACTTCGCCTTCAATCTTGGGTTTGGGGTCAGGGGGTTGTGTTTGGGGACCCTGCTGGGAACTGCTGCACATGCTGGCAGCTTCTACTTCCTTGTATGGAAGCTGGACTGGAATCTTGAAGCTCACAGGGCAGCTGCCAGGGTCAAAGGGCAGAAGGCTGTTGCCCTTCAGACCATTCTGACCCCCTCATCTGACTACGATGACTGCCGACAAGATGTGGCAGAATTTCATGGGGGGAAACCTGACTTGGGCAGCGGCTTGTTTTCTGAAGCAGAGGAAGAGGATGAGAGGGCAGGATTGCTTGCAGGAGTGATTGCTGATAGCGTCCTCAGCGTGAGGTCTGACGGTATCAGCTTTGCTGAAGGTTCAGAACCAGATGGTCAGGGCAGCCTTGCAAAATGACATGAATCTTGGAAAATCCCATATTTATCATTTCTTTAGGCTCAACATTCTTCCACACAAGCAGTACAACCAGAGTCAAAGGCGCCTGACTTTCTACCACCACTACCTTTTGTGTTCAGGCTTGTACAAGTAGCAATGTGGTTGCACTGCAATGTATCTGTCTTGCTCAGGTGTTTGTGTTGTTGTTACTGGACATCAAAGCAGGCACTGTTTCTTAGCGATGATGAGCTTACACCAGAATCCAGATTGGTCAGTGCTATGCAGGCCTTGTGAACAAAGTATATGGGATCGTAATGGTACTCCAGGCTGCAGCTGCTTTCAATTCGAAAATTTCAAATCTAGGGCATGTATGGTCAAACTATGGTCCTGACCAATTTATAGGTGATGTTGTATACGGTCACAAGAATTTTGTCACAGGAGCGTTGTCAACATGTGTATGTGGTGATGTGTCTCTGCACTAGATGGATATATCATTTCATCAAATTCAGCACATCCCAGGTAGTTGTTCTGCTGTCAGATAGTTGGTAAATACGTGTACCCACTCATACGTCACTGCATTGGTATGTGACTCCTGTTGAGCGAACAAATGATAGCAAGCACAGCAGACGTAGGCTACCTGTTTCAAAACAAAAATCCCTGCAAAGAAAAAGCTCACACATGCACCACGTTTTGGGAGTTTGTCCTCGGGTTCATACGCTAATGAAAAACATGCTTGAATGCATATTCCTTTCTTGTACTTTGCACTGTCAACTTGAGTCACTCAACTCTCACTGAACATATGCCTAAGAAACGATTTGCAAGCGAGTTTCATTCATGGCCCAAAAGCAATTGCAGCTGAAGCATATCTTTGCCAGCTGTCAGGAAGAGGAGCAGATTATGCCTCATTGCTGCATACTATAATGCCCACTGCTGTGTGAAGCAGTGTCCACAGCTGAGTGAGGTCCTGCCCACGGCTGAACAGCATGCTGTCCAGTGCCATGCCCATGATTGCTGACAGCTGAGTGGTACGGTGGCCACTGCTGAGACAGGTGGCCACCAACCCACAGAGGGGCGGCCACAGCTGGAAGTGGCGGGCCCCACTCAGCTCGGCCTGCTGAGTCCACACTGTCCAAGAAAGCATTCAGAGCAGAAACATCTAGTTCTTCTAGAGCTGCCAGCTGTCCATAAGGCAACCCTCTGGGTGCATCTGCTGTTGCAGGCCGCTGCTCCTGTAACATCAAAGCAACCACTGAAACCGATACCATTAGCTAAGTTGGTGTGCAAGCCATTCTCCTGTGACATGCACGTAACATTGCCTCGTAAGACAGCTCAACATATTGCTTCATTCATGTCAATGACATCCTATTCTGAGATCAAAGAGGAAGAGATGTGACTTCAACCCTACAGTTGACAAACTGCAGCTGAGGTAAATAAGACTGCCTCTGGACATGTGCAGCAGAGCTCTGCAGACAATTTGAAAGCAGCAAGTGTATGCTTCCTGTGTTGCAACACAGACATGAGTTTTACGCACGTCACTGAAGTTCATGCGAGCTGACAGTTTGATGCAACTCGACTACATTCAGCAGGTGTTCTGCTATATGTTGTCAAGTCAAATCAGTGCAGACCAGCGACTGTTTAGCAGCAAAGCATACATTGGTCTGCCAAAACAGGACCTCATACAGGGAGCTGCTCAGGAGTGTACAAACCTGACTCTTGGGGAAGACACATGTTTAATGAAATGAATGCATGAGTGAAAGTATGAATACCTGGGTCTCCCAGGCAGGGTGCCCTCGCAGCTTGCTTAGGGCCTCTTCATCTGCGTAGGGGGTCACCCCAAACCCTACACCCCCAGCAAAACCCCCCTTGACACCCCCTGTGCCATCAATCTGCATCACCCCCATGCCCTCAGGGCTCTGGCTTAGGGGTGGTGAATGACTAATCTGACGCTGCATGTGACTTGGCAGGTGACTCAATGGGCCTTGGGCATGGACTGCGCCAATGAGATCTGAATCCATGTGGCTCTGGCATGCTGCATTGGGCTGGTCAGATGACTGCAAGCTAGAGTCTAAGCTAGGGCTTGCTTCAAGCTCTTGCTTTCTTGCAAGTATCCTGCATAGATCAAATCACATTGTGATACATTCCCATGTTCAACTGTTGTTATAGCTGTTTTAAAAAACAAAGTCTATGTTTTTCTGTGCGATCGTGAGAATGCGGCTACTGGCCATAACCTGGGACAGATTTCAGTTGTTCACTTACAGATTTGCTCATTAGGTCCTTCTATTGGTTCAGTCACTGGTTGATCATTGTGCAGCAGCATTGTGCAGCATGCCAAGAAGCTGGTCATGCCAAGATGTTGGTCATGCTGAGATGATGGTTGTGCTGAGCAGCAATGGTCACAATGGGCTGCAGTGCAGGGCTTTGTGGCAGTCTTGTACACATAGCATGACTCTGCCGTCATTTGGAAACAGGAAGCCGACATGAACAACCCAACAACATCATCAGCATCAAAAGTCATTTCCCCTGCAGATGACAGAAACTCCACATAATGCAGTGCCCTTGACATCAAGACACGCTGTTAGATAGGCATACGCCAAGGCACACTAGGTCTTGAGCAACTCCAAGTGGCCCTAGACCCCACCCCCTAGCTCCACCCTAAGCCCTGAATCCTAGCTCCACCCTAAACCCTAAACCCTGAACCCTAGCTCCAGCCTGTCATCAACATCATGACAGACCCAAAAGCAGACAGTTTGGCCCAAAACCTAGACCCAATTTAGAGCTGTACCTGGGATGAGTAAGACCCTGGCTGTGACTGTTAGTCTCCTGGCTGAGTCTACTTGGCAAGTATGCCTCAGAGTAGGCTCCTGTTTGATGAGCTACCGAGTGTGTCTCAGGTTGCATCCCATGTGCCATGACCCTCTGTGGGGTATCAGCTGCCTGGGCAGCTGCATGAGAAGCAGCAGCAGTGCCCAACACATGACTCTTAGCACAGCCTGCCACAACACACTTACTTACATGCTATGACCCAAAGAAATGTGTATATGAGATGCATCATGGCATAGAAACGTTGCTTTCTGGCAACAGCACGATGGTGAGTTAGTGTGTGTGGGGTTGAATTTTAGGCAACATTAGTGCAAGAGGTGTGTTTCTGTATTGTCGCACGTGTGAGTGCAAGAAGCTGATACCTTTGAGGTGAGCAAGCAATCCAAGAAGATGCTTCAATTTGCTACCTTGCACACAGCAGGCTGCTTATTCTATATATTTATTTTTATTGATCTAATACCTTACACTCTGGGGCGTGGAGCCAGATGTGCCTCATCAGACATCCTGGCTTGAAAGCACAGGTATGCTTGACTCACCATTTTGCGAGTGAGTCCTGATTGGGTGAGCAAACATCATGTCCATGCTCTTGCGCCGCCGCCTGGAAGCTTGCTTCAGCTCCTTGGCTGTCGGACTCTTGACAACGCGATGCAACGAGGGTGAATCTGACTGCTACAGGCAGCACGAGAAGAAGAGTCATTGCCATAAAACGAGGGTGAATCTGACTGCTGCAGGCAGCACCAGAAGAAGAGTCACTGCCATCCAATGGAGGTGAATCTGACACAAGAAGAAGAGTCATGGCCGTACAATGAAAATGAATGTGACTACCACCGGCAGCACAAGAAGAAGAGTCATGGCCATACAATGAAGGTGAATCTGACTGCTGCTGCAGCACAAGAAGAAGAGTCATGACCATACAATGAAGATGAATGTGACTACTATCAGCAGCATAAAAGGAAGACTTACTGCTACATGCAAGGAAGGTGAATGTGACTGCTACAGGCAGCACGAGAAGAAGAGTCATTGCCAGCACCAAATAGGAAAAGTGCGGTGCATTTGTACATACTGCCGTGAAGCTGTTACAATCCAATGCAATGCCAGACAATACAAAGGCTGCAATGAAAGAGTGAGCATGAGTAAAAATGCATCAACTAAGACAGGCTCATCTGTATCCTTTTGTGTCTCTCTTAGTCAAGCTGTGCTCTAATGATGATGCGTTACAAATGTAACATGCAATGTCGACCCTGCACATGTCAGGCTGTGTTTCCCAGGGCTGGCTGCTTACCCTAGGGCTTCTGGTGGAAGGGCTGTCTGGCAAAGTCCTCACCTCTTCAAAGACCATGCCCTGTACATGTGCAATAAGCTTCATATCTAGCTTGCAACAAGCCGGCCGCAAAGCCACCTCGGTCCTGTTGTTCTGATACTGTAGACCAGTGTGAGACAAAACCATTGCAATGTCTGTCCTGATGTCACCTGGCAGAGTTCTTAAACGACACTGATGGTGTTTCAGCATGAAGGCACCAGACGGAACTATTCTGTCAGCACATAATCCTACCTGCAGTGCTTCATGGCTGAAGTTGGTTTGTAAGCTGGGCAGACCCGTAGGCAGACCCCCCTTGGGTGCAGATGGGTATCCGGTTTGGACAGTGGTAGCCCCCTGCTGAAGCTGACTGCTGTAGCCATGAGACTCATGACCTGCAGAGCGGTTCCGGTAAGAAGGTGCCAAGTGTGCTCCCGCTTGTTGGGCTTCACATATTTGTCCTGTTTGTGAGCAATTTGTTGCAGCATTCAGCTGTCTGTACATGGCAGCAGAGGCAATGCCAGACGATGCCTTGTCCTCAATGCTCAGCTCAGCCTGAGCCCTGAGCTGCTAGCTCATAGCTTAGCCTTAGTCTCAGTTCAGCACCAGGGCCAAGTGTTGACATGCATTTATGCATTCACTCGCGCATTCTTTCACTCATTCACTCACCCATTCATTCACTTGTTTATCACAGGTCTTTTTTAAGGTTTGTGGTTACAATCCTGACTAGCTCCCTGTATGGGAGGTCCTCAGCAATGGCAACATGCCTTTGAGTGGCAATACAACACGACAGAATTCACAGCACATACATCTTCTGCAGATGTTCTGCAAGCAGCATTTAGCACCAAAGGGGCCACATAAAGGGGCCACATACAGCAGGGATGTGCATGGTTTTTACCTGTTGTGGCGCCGTCATGACCGTTGTAAAGCCCGCCTACTGTTGGCCCACCGCCATCATGGAAGCAGGCAGGCAGTAGGGTTGCCCCAGAGGTGATCCTAGGGTTGCCATGCCCTAAGCTGCCTCCAGGGTTCGGGATCAAATACCCGCCTGGGGGTACCCTGAAAAACTCTCCGGGGGCTACCTCTACCATGGGAGAGCTACTTGAGGCAACCGGCTGGGAATCTAAAGGTTCCTGATGGCAGCCAGCATGCATGTGACCCTGGTGTGATTGTCCCTGAGGAGTCATGTCATCACTGCTCTGCTTGGCTCTGTCAGACCAGTACGCCAAATTGTGCATCAGGTTGGGGTCATTTCCCGCCGTGACGGCCTTGAGTGGTACATTGGCAATGCCTCCTATGTTGTTTAGCATCAGGCTGTTGCTCAGCACCCCGCCAAAGGTCTCTGGCTCTGACTTGATACTAGGCGACATCCCTAGATCCCCCTGGTGAAGATCCCTTTCGGCAAGCAGCTGTGGGATGTCTAGATCTCCCAGGCTCAGCGCCAGCCGACTACCATAGCTTTGATGTGAATCTAAAGTAGGCACAGTCAGCACCTCAGCCTGACTAACTCCCTCCATTGGGTCAGATTCAGGTCCTGCCACCTCTGAGTCTGGTCTAGGTGAGTCTGAAGAGGGTCTTGAGTCCTCTTCAGAATCTGCATGGCGGCTCTGCTTGGGATCTCTCAGTGGGGATTCTGAATGATGCAGGGTCGGGCTAGGGTCTTCAGAAGGTTGAGCACTCTCCATGCTTGGACGTGACCCAAGGATGAGGTTTGAGCGCAGGTTGCGCCTGGGGGGTGGCGAGGAGGGCAAGGGCTTCTGCTGGGAAAGCCCTATCTGCAGCTCCTCCCCAACATCCTGCTTCTGTACATAGCATAAGCAAATATATCGTTGATGCAAAGGCAACAAACAGTTGATTGTGCAGATGAAACTTTGCTTTGAAGAGTGGATGAGGGGATGGATTGATGGGCGGATGATCATTGTATGCAGAATCAGTGTGTTCAGTGTATTCACTATATTTTTAATCCTGAAAAATATCAGTGTATTCAATTGAACGAGTACATCATCACATGTGAGAATGAAGACAGGAGCAAATGAAGAAAGCGACATACAGTTGTGCCTGCAGATCAGCAGCAGACATATTGCAAGCAGTCCCACATAAGGTTTGCAAGGCAGGTTTCAGCCAGGATTCAGCCACATGGCAGCACTTCAAATGGTACATATGTGGGTGGGATCAGAAGGGGTCTGCAGGGGTCTTACCCGACCCCGCTTAGTCTTGAGGTGAAGCAACTGGAGAGGGTATGTGAAGTTTGTCCTGGCAGTGGGGCCTCTGATGACAATGGCTGCTGCGTCATACGCCCTAGCAGCCTGAAGTGCAACTGTGCTGTTACGTTTCTAGGGATGCATGGATGAATGCATAAAGTCAAACAAACATGTGGATGAAGAAACGGATGAGAAACCGAAGCTTCATAGCTGTAGGGCAGACTGACTGGATAAAAATACAGGCAAGATCACAGGCAATATTGCTTTTCAAGAGCCATGATGATGGCCTGCGATTGCACCCAGAAACAGCACATGACAGAGTACGAGAATCTGCATTCATGTGATCAGCAAGGTGTGAGTACCAACAATATAGAGATAGATAGATAAATGAGATAGACAGACAGATAGAATTGTCGTACCTCAGCAGGGGTGTCAAAGGTCCCCAGCCATCGGCGGGTGGTGCGGCTGGGATCCCGAATCTCTGCTGCCCACTTGCCCCAAGGCCTCTGCAACGCCATGTGACTGAATTGCATCTGACATCTCAGTGCGTATGATGACATTTGCGTGAGTTGTGTCAAGGCCCGAGCTTGATCTCCCGGGAGAGGACATCTGGCTGACTGATTGCTTAATTGAAACAGCGCTGAAAAAGCGCTTGTCACTCGCGAGGTGCTAGTGAAAGTGAGGACTCATGCCAAGGATGGCAATCATGCCAGCACACATGTCACAAAGGGTTCAACATGAAGCATTTGTTGTCTAGTAGCCAATCTGTTGTTTGAAAAGTGAGAACGGCAGTGATCAGCAGAGATTGGGTTTGTACACAAGCAATGGCATGCAGCATGCACTTGAGCAACCTTGAGCAACGCCATCCTTCCATGCTCAGCATGATACTGAAGCACAGCACAGCAATCACTGAATCACAGCTGTTTGTGCCCAGATGCGTTGCACAGCAAGCGCTGAACATACTCGCAAGAATGGTGCGTCATGGTGTTGCTGCCTCTGGCGCAACAGGTCAGGAGGCACAGCACATCAGAGAATAGTTCTGTCAACAAGCACACAAGCAGGTATGCAGACTTTTTGGACCTACCCTGCGCACCCCTCTGAAGCCTGATCTGTTCTTGAAGGAGGTGCTGGTGCGCTGCATGCTGCGGTCCATCACACCGCTGTCTGCACTGTCTGAACGATCCAGCTTTGCTGCCTGAGCAACCTCTTGCACCTGCGGTCAGGTGTTGCTGCTCAAACGCAAAGTTCATCTTTCCGACCAGCAATTGTTCACAAGCAATTGTTTTGGTTGCTGGTTGCAGACTGTGTAATTTTGCTTGAGTAGGATGGAGACCTGTGGAAGAGCCTTACACAACAGTTGCAGTCTGACAGAAAGTCTGCCACTCTAGGTGTTTGCAGCGCCAAATTCTGACCACAAGATGCTGTCTGGCGGCCGGCCGCATAGTGTTGCTGCGCAATATGCTGTAATGTGTGTGTGTCAGGAGAGAAGTTATAACAGGACCAGCTTGAGCTCAAGTGATGAATGTTACCCTTGCCGCAGGTTGTTGTCAAGATCCAAATTGACAATAGCATGAATCGTACCCTTGCAGCAGCTTGTGGTCAGGATTTGATTTAACAACAGCATGTGTGCTTGCCGCCAGTGCGCCGCTACTGATGCAGAAGGCAGCCTGTTTACAGTCGAGTGGTCCCCTCTTGTATCCAACCATGACAAATCCAAGTGCCATGGCATGCTGTTGAAGTTTTCCAGGCTGACCTTTTTGAGATTGGCCTTGATCATGATGGTTCTTGGGCTGTCCTGCTTCCTAGTACTGCTTGCTTCAGCAGCAGCCATCTGCAGGCTGTCCATGTCCAAGGCTAGAGATCCTCCAGATCTTGCATGCCCAGGCCTGCAGCAGAAGTGAGACAACCAATGTGAGGACAGGTGCTGGTAGGACATGTGTGTGTGTGTCAAGATTGCACAGCGGGTGATGTTGTATGAGAGGACGCAATTGCACGTTTGCAGGCCAGAGGGGCATTGCAATGCAGGGGTAGCAGTGTGTCTGGTGATGGGTCTGTGAGTACAGCTGTTTTGGGCTTGAGTGGGCACGAAAAGCGGTGACAGATGAACAGGATATACAGGGCAGGCAGGGGACATGAGTGTCACGATGACAGACTGACAATGCACAAGCTGCAATGATGTATTACTCTTGGTGTGGTACCCAAGATGAAGGATGTAGTATGTCAAGCATGTGCTGTATGCTATCGCATGCCATCCAGCCATAAGTGAGACTCAAGGTAACACAGCACCTTTGCACTTGCACTTACTTTATGAGCTTCAGCACGCATATGCAAGCAATGTGATCCAGACTTACGTGCAGCAGATAACTGCAGCTATGCTGCCGTAGGACATACCTTGACTGCAAGAATGTAGGTGCGCTGTGAGACCGATCCAAGCCACTGGCTGTACTGGCGTCCAAGGCTGACAAATCCAGGCTCAGGATGTCGTCTCTATCCATATTGCGTAGCACCTGTCGTGTGGACAGGACAAGCTGGTGTCAAAGACAAAGCAGCAGCACATACTATCCAGGTGTCTTTCGACACTGCCAAAGCAAGCAGGATTATTCACCGAGCTGCAGCTTTCCAATCGGGTCATCTACAGATGCGCAAGTTGTACTTTTCAGCATACCTGTTTGCACCACCTCAAGGCCTTGCAACCGAAAGCCTCTTACTCGGAGGCCTCAGCCGAACTTGGTATTTCCTGCATAATAGATCGCCAGGCTACGACCAATCCACAGTAGCTATTATTTCCTCCACACACGCACGATCAGCCAGAAGTTAGATATTGCCAAGCGCAAATTGCAGCAGGTTTGAAGACATGCCTTGTGGCTTCAGTAGAGAGGAATTGCCCGGGGGCAGAGATCAATAAGGCACCCTGTTGGACGCCGAAGCTTTCACTGATGCCTGTCTTGCATGTAGCTGTCAGATGCGGTCATCCTGCACTCCTTGTGCCTGTCAGGGTTGCAAGCTGTGTCACAAGGCCAGGTACCGTGAACTTGAGAGCCTCGACAATGGCTCCTGTTATTGCCGCGATCGGCTGGAGGTGAACTTGTGCTAGTTGCTGACCCGAGACCACGCCTGACACGTACAGTTGTGCGCACCGCATACGAACACAAACAGAGTCTGGTCAAGTCTGGTCAAGTCGTGGAGCTTCAGAATCCGAATAGTCATATTAGGCACCCTCGCCACCATGCACCTGCCCTAATATCTGCCCTTCATTGCTCGCTGAAGATATATTTGCGACAGAGGAGCCGATTGCTGGCTGCCGGACCCGTTGCACAATTCAACTGAGTTCTGGTTGACAAAATCTGGCATCGCTGCCCTGCAACAGGTGCAGCAGGTCTCAGACTCTTCTGTGACCGAAGGCGAAAGACGTTTGGTGGTAGACCGTCTGCTCAGCACCTGACTCCTCTCAGCATGACTACATCACGCTGATAAGGTTACAATCATAGCATGAACAGCCTGTTACATCCTGTGCCGACCCAACTTGTCTTCAGATCTGATCTGTCCGCAAGAGCCTTTCGCAAGCGGCAGTGTCTACACTGTGGTGTGCATATCTGGTCAGCCTCATCAGCATCTGCCAAGCAAAACGTTAAGACGAAGCCGAAAAGCCCGGCACAAGTCAAGGTCGGCTTTATTTTGTCCTGCCTACGATCGTGGCAACCACTTGTGCAGTAACATAAACACTCATAGTTCAGGCCTGACAGGATGTCCTCACAAAAGACTTCAGGCAGCGTCAGTACCTGGTGACTGGCAAGCTCACAGAGAACCTGTATACCAAGTTTTGCAAGTAAGCTTGTATGCTCACTCAATTTTGTTCTGCACCTTGTTAAGTTGCAGCTATATACACCATGCATATATGACTGAGCCTTGTTCTCACTGTGTGTATCAATTAGCATGCTTTTTGCACCCGTTTTCATGTCCTGACACAACTGCTTTGGCAGGATATCTGATCCTACCGGTGTCATATGGGGAATTCAGCTGTACAAGGCCATCATTGCGAGGATTTTCGACCCACAGCATAGCACTGTCAAGCTGAAGAAGGTCAGTGTGACGGGGCCTTCCACCATTGAGGCTGAATGGAGCAAAGAAGGCTTCCTGCAGTTGCCTTGGACACCATATCTTACAACGCAGGAAGGCAGAGTCGTAAGTATTCTTTTCTTTGTAAGTGCTGTGTCTGTTTGGCACCTCGTAGTGCATCTATCATATGTTCAAATTCTCATACGGACTATGGACAAAATTGGCTTGCAGATCACAAGACCGTGAGGCAATATGACATAGACTGTATAAAAACCCAGCGTGTAATGCATACTATGCCTTACTGTACTGCATCCAAAGTACATGCATGAGGCAGCAGTGTATGCACTGATGAGGGGCGCTCTGTGATACCATGCCTTGGTGCCAAACGACAGTGGATACTTTGTTGTATATTGCTGCTCACATAGGAGTTTATGCTGCAGATTTACACTCTGAACAAAGATGGATTGATATGTGACCATAAGCAGATCTGGACCAACATGACAGCTCTTCAGGGAATCAAACTCGCATTGACGCCATGCAAGCGACCAGAACAGGCCTAGGCCGGCAGCAAGGTAGTGACTTCACCAAATTTCGAGACATTCTCTGGTAAATGGGTTAAGTAAGCAATGGTGCAGGCGGCTCAGTCTGTGCAAATTCTGTTTGTACAGATCATGACAAGTACATTTCGCAACAATTTATGTTGTTTCAGATTCCATAAACTGAATTGTTCAAATAACAATGAAAATTGTCCACACGACTTTCACGGCGTTCAGCATGCTGTTCTAATGATGCATGCATATGTTTGTCATATCAAGTCAGCCTGGTACTGCATCAGACTGTGTTGCCTTTATGAAATCCAAACTCCGAAACCAATCTCGCAATCTCTCTCCTGCACAAACTGGTAGTCCAGCATATGCAGCCCGACTTGGTAATGCATACATGTACACTAGTGTGTGTGACAGCTGGTCATGACACAATGCACACTCAGCAGATACGATCCCGCTTCAGCCTTTTGAACGTGTTGCCTCTGTCATACTCCCAGATCAATTGAATTGTGCCTCAATGATTGCACACTTGTGATTAGTCAGTTCACGTCAAGCATCGCACAAATACGAACACATTTGTCATAAGATGGGTCGTATGTAAGGGGGAGGACAACTGTCTTCGACAACAATTGTGCGACCCGACGTGACGTGTGCTAGACTCTTCACGAGATCTTGCATCCGTGCTTCAGATTAGAGGCTGGGTCGTGGGTCCCGTTTGTATTGCTGCTAGTCAGGTCGTCAGCTGTTGATTCGACCGCTTTCTTAAGAGCTTGCTCACTTGACCCCGTGCTGTCAGACAGCAACACTCTTGTCGCAGCCCCCAGCGTTTTGATAGCACCTCGAGTGACAGTATGGTCCCTCGCACAATAATCAGACATCTTCTGCTATTGCTGGTCGGTGTCTATTAGAAAAAGTTGCCATCAGTACACATTTCCACGTCAACGTCTCTTTGGGCGTACAAATCAAGCAATCAGTTGTTGACCTGCAGGCTGCTCAAGTCTGCTGGGCGATCGTCTTTGTTGCAGGTTGAGCTATGTTCGTTGCCGCATCCTTCATTGGAAAGCTTGAAGTCCCCTTAGGGGACAAGTTCCCAAGCACCAGTTGTAACCAACTGTTAGTCTCCCTCATCTACCCGACGGCTTGGTGGCTGTCAGTGTTGAGTGGTAAGTATGCTTGCAGGTGATGTCAGCATGCGGGCCTTGCTTGCAAGTCCTGTAGCCGCAGGGAGCGCGTGCAATCTAAACGGTAAGCCAATAAACTAGCTTGGCAGCAGCCTGTGCACAATCATACGCAACCCCTTCAAGCTGCAGCAATTAATTGGCAACACGTAAATTGCACGAAGCGGAGCAGTTTCTCGGATGTGGATTGCGTTGCCTTTCTGCGACAAAGCTTTCGCATTACCAGCGAGTCGCCGATCGTCCATTGACTCAGCGATTTGCGCCCTGCAGATCTTTGCAGTCCTGTGGCTCCGAGTTCGGGTGGGGCTCAGCTTTGCCCCGTTGATACTAGCACCAAAACCGGCGTCTGCCCAAATGCGCAAGCCGGCCAGCAATGTTTTCCGGGTGGTAAGGCTCTGATATATCAAGCTGGACTGGCTGGAGTAAACAACGAACGCAGGAGGCAGCTCAAGTCGTGATCAATAGTTTTGTCAGGCTGCTTTGGAAATCGCTTTTGCTGCAGCTGAATGGGTCTGAATGGGTCAGTACGCATGGTCCTGAATTCAAGTGTCTTCCGCTCGCTAACAGTGTACCAGTTGCACGCAGACTTGTGTGCGACAAGTGCGACCACAAGTTACCCATGCCCAGCACAGAACGACAACGGTGGCAGCTGCCCAGATTTGCCTACAGGCGCAACCTGCTCTGGATTGTTGGTAACGGCCCTGCCATGCTGGCACTGCCTTCAAATTTGCTAGTGTCAGCAGAAAATCAGCAACTTGGTCTCAGCTGACAACTCTCTGGTGTTGCTGCAGGACACTGTCAGTACGGGGTTCAGCGCTGCAATGCAAATGTGTCCACTCTTGAACTCTATGACAGTTTCAGAACACCAGATGTTGGGGTTTGCGTTACCCCAGTAGCTGCGGGCTCTGCCTGCACTGTTGGATATGGTGAGAACCTTGATCTGATCTTGTCACTACAAGAAGTGCGCATGCCTCAGGATGTAGTCATAGGCATCATTCAGTTGGAAGACAGCAAAGTGTACTGCAAGCTACGCTCAGGCCCAATAGCAGCATGCATTCCTGCAGATCCTAAAAGTTGTGCCAAGTCTGTGTTTCGTTTAGCTCAATTTGCACAGCCTGCTCACGTCTGTATGTCTTGTTGAAAGAATTGCCTGTCTTGCAAGCACCTCGTGGACAGCATTGCAGGCATGCACGTGCACTGGCTGGATATGTCCTTCATTCACAAGTCTGCATTCTGCTTGCTTTGACGCAGATCTGTGCAGTGGGGCGTCCACCTATGAGGGTACTTTCTGCACGTCCAGCCCTTGTCCAGATGCCAGGCCTGGCGCAACCTGCAGTTCAGGAGGTCAGTACACATCATGTGTAAGCCAATGACTCAGTGTGCAGTTGCAAGCAACTCGGTACAGAACTGCCCTGAGCCTAGTCTTGTACTCACGGTACTGATCTATATTGTATGTAGCATGTAGTAACTTGTTCAGTCAACACCCCTCAGGACTGTGGTCTGTTTGCATGGCATTGAATGCGCCCAAACTGCTTTTTGGACACACAAAGCTTTGGTGATGTGTCAAGCCAGAGTCCAAGCCTCCACCAGCCAGACCATCTGTCAACTTCCACCATGCCAACATGTGGACATGGTTGTTCTTGCATGTCTACATTTGTGCTGACAGCTCTGCTGTCCGTGTGTGCAGATGTCTGTAGTGATGGGGGAACTGGCGCTTCTGCCTGTGGAAGCTCTGGGTCATGCCCTGCTGTTGCTACGGGGGGAGCCTGCTTGCAAGGAGGTGAGGTTGACTACCCTCCACCCTTCACACACAGGCCCATAAGGCTCATGCCAGCTTTAGAGTCATGACACATCTGACCGCACATCCTGTGACGCTGAGCTATTGTGAATCTTACAAGGTCTTGTTCAAGCAATGTCGGCTGTAAATTGTGGTTGAAACCAGGCTCTGCAGCCTCATGCAAGGCTCAGTAGGATGAGCTTGGAGCACAGAATGCATTGTCCAGCTGTTCTGATGGCTGTGTGCTGCCCTCCAGATGAGTGCACAGGCTATCAAGTATGTACTGGTGTGGGCACAACTGCTGGGAAATGTGTCACTCCTAAGTTTGCTGGCGCCTCTTGCACCTCAGGAACTGGTATGACTTGAGCCTCATGACCTGTCCCACAGCAACATGCTTGTTCTGTTGTTGCCCTGCTTTGTCTGCCTGTGCATGTCAAAAAACACATGCACATTTGCAGCTCATGGCGCGCACATGAAAGACAATGCCCCAAAAAGCATGATTTGATTTGTTGGAAAAAACCAAAATATAAGTTTCCGTGTTTTGCCCTTCCAAAACCCAACCTCTGTTACAAACGCCCAGCTGATGTTGTGCAGATTGGTGTGTGGTGACCAGTGAGGTTTCTGTCCTTGGGGGGGCTCTGCCTGGGGCAGTGTGTGCAGGGACAACATGCCCACTGGGAAGTGCAGGCTACTCCTGCTACCATGGAGGTATGCCTCACTCAAATGACATATCCAGCTTGCTTATCCATGTCTTTGTTTCTTTTCTTGCACTGCTGCTGTTCCTTCGCTTATTGTGTTTTGCTACCCTCTGCTGCTGCTCTGTTTGCAGCTGCTTTGCTGCCCTTCTGTTGCTTACATATTCTGTGCCGCAGAATTTTTGTGCACACTGGCTGTGCTCAAGCTTGACAGTGTCTGTCTGTCTGTTTGACAGCGCCAAGGCAGATGCACTTGTCATGCTTGACGGCCTTGAATGATGGCTATGCAATGCCCACAATGGGCCAAATCTGCAGTGTCAAAAAGCCCTTGCAATGCTCCGTTGTTGAGTTCTAACAGTTCCAGTCCACCACTGGCAGCAGCCAACAAGTCTTGAACTGTAACCAGCTAAGTCTGAAACAATGTGTCTCACTTTCTGATGCATACATGTGCAGCTCTGGCGTGAGTGGAGGCACGGCCTGCTCAGCTCCCTCTGGCACCTCCTTCTGTCCCATCCTGGGAGCCAATGAAGTCTGTTACGCTGATGGTAGGCTTCTTTCATGTCACTCATTTCTTACATACACATCTTCCCCTAGGGTCAGATACATACAGTCCTGAGTGTCCCCCTGTATGTGATGGATCATGTGACTGAGCAGGTGACTGATCATGTGACTGAGCATGTGGAATGCCCTGTTGACTGAAATTGACCAATGTCATTCATTCATTACATACATGTCTTCCCCTAGGGTGACATGCATACAGTCCTGAGTAGCTCCCTGATGTGCATAAGGTCATGCTTTTGGCAGGCTGAGGTATGCTTTGCTGCAAAACAAACCCTGTCCTAGCTTGCCATACGGTGTTTTGCTTCATGCAGGTCTTCATTTTGTTTTCAGATTGTCTTTGGGTGTCCTTGAAACATGACTGGTGCTCTCTTCCAGTGATCAGGCTTGTTGGCTGATCAGAGCATTGTCATCTGCCTGTCTCACACAGACCGCTGCAAAGACCTCAAATGTGGCTTGGTCTCTTCAGTATGAAAATGTATCTTGCTTTCATGCAGACCGCTGCACAAAGGGCCAGACTGGGGTCAACCAGGCTTGCAATGCTGTGGGCACAGCAGAGGGGCTGTGTGTCAATGCCACAGCAGCTGGCGAAGTCTGCACAGCAGCAGAGGGTGAGACATTGCTTCAAACCATGTTCTGTGTGTTCTGCTAGGTTGATTTCATCAAGTCCAGCTCATGTTGCAAATCACTGGGTTTGACCTGTGGTAATGACTGTGCAGACCTTTAGACATGCTAAAATGTAGTCGATGTGTCATCATGCCGCCACTCTGCATTTAGTGACTCTTTTGGGCTGCTCAAAGCTGCAACCCTTGGCACCAACAAGCGACTTCTGTTCCCAACCTGTCATGTAGACAGACTTAGATCGCAAAGTAAACTTCAAGTGTAATCATGCGCAACCGTCCCTTGCCAACAGCGCAAGTATGTGCCATGTGCTACTGCTGCAGTGCCAACTTTGCAGTTCCTGTTGTGCTGTGTGGTGCAGATGTGTGTTCCCCCAGTGGTGCCATCTGTGGCACATCTGGCACATGCCCTCTTGCAAGTGCTGGTGAATACTACTACTCTGGCGGTAAGCATTTGTCTCGTGACTGTGCACTGTGTGTGTTTGTGTGTGTGTGTGTGTGTGACTCAAGGGTCATTAGTCTTGCTGCTCTTGTTCTGCCTTAACAGATGTTGCAGGCAGACATACCCTGCAGGCAGCCTGACACAAAATCTATGCTTCTATCTTCAGTGGCATTGTCAGTGTCATGTGCATCTAAATATCCTGCAATGCATGATCAGTCTAATAAATCTACATTGTGCATGTCCTGGGGCACCTAAGCCTTGTCACTAGTACCAGATGTTGACATTTACAAACAGGACAACAATTTGCAAGATGTGTACATTATTCCAACACTGACGCATGGATCTGTGGTTCCAGATTCTGATCAGGAGTTTTATGCTGCTGCAGACATGTGCAGCTCTGGTGTAACAGGCGGTACTCTCTGTCCTCTGCAGGCTGGGTCCACCTTTGCTATATGCCCTTACCTGGCTTCTGGCCCTGCATGCACTGCTACTGGTGAGCTGCTCTTGAGATGTTGAGCTGTACACAGGGTTAGTCAAGGTCAATGAGTCAGACCAAAACCCAACAGCTTTACAAATTGTATATCAAAAGTGTGTTTCTACGTAACCTCAAGATTCCTTCTGTATCTGTCGGCCAGCAATATCATGAGTGGCAAGCTTATGCTAGCTAGGCTGACCATGCAGATAGCCCCACACCCAGAGTGTGCCTGCTTGTAGTGCCATAAGGAAGCTTGAGCCCATCTCAAGCTTCCTTTTTGTAGACTTTGCAGTCTTTTCTCGTTTTGCTTGTAGTACTAAGTTGAGGCGCAGGCAAACTTGGCAATGGTCTTCAGGGAACGACGCGTGATCTTGCATAGTAGCATTACATCTTGCTTCTGATCTTGAATGTTTGCATGCTGTAGCAGTGAATTGCTTTGCTCGAGGTGCTTTGCTGCCATGCTCATGGACGCCCACACAGACCACCGTTAAGGTGTTAGAATGTCACAATCCTAATCTAGCTAATATGCTTGTCTCATAGCTGCATTGACTGTGTGCTCAGCCTGCGCTGCATGCAACACAAGCCAGGTTGTCATGTCATGTGAGCACACCAAAGCAGATATGGTATGGAGACACATGTGTGTTTTGGTATGCAGACACGTGTGTGCTTTGGTACGCAGACACATGTTGTCCTGGTATGCAGACACGTGTGTGTTTTGGTATGCAGACACATGTGTGTTTTGGTAGGCAGACGCATGTGTGTTTTGGTATGCAGACACGTGTGTGTTTGGGGACACCTGCATAGGGGCCAGCAGCAGTGGCACAGCATCCAGCGTCTGCACACCAATAGTTACAAGCGCAGCTGCACAGGTAGGTGCAGCACCATTGTTACTTTGTACTATTGACTGGTCATTGCATGCAAACACATGATCAATGCATTCAAATAATAACGTATATACACACACATACCTACTGTTCTTGTTACAAATGAACAAATCAATGAATGTGTTGTCACAAATGTGTCACAACCTGTCATGATTTGGATATAATAGTTCTTCATTTTGTATCAATCAGCCTTATCTCTACAATTTTGGCCTATCACCAGCAACTCAGTGCTGGCCTGTGGGTGTTGTGCTCTGATGCACTTGCTCACATGCATGCTGTGCACAACAGCAAGGCAAAAAGCACAATATATGTGGCTCAGAGCTTTGTCATCTTATTGTTTGCTGCCTTGTCAGCATCATCAGCAGGTTACTGACTGCGCACGTGATGCATTGTCAAGCCCAGGTTTTCAAGACGTGAGCTGTGTTGCAGAACTCTACAGCACAGAATGCTACAACAACTACTGCTCACATTTATTCCAACGCCACAACAGTGCCAGCTGTGGTTTCTGTAGCTACGCTCAGTAACTATGCCACAGTTGCAGCTTTCAATTCCTCAGAACGATCAAGGGTGAGTCCCCGCTTCCTTGCATCCATACATAAGACAGCATATCACAGGCTGTGTTGCTGATGCATGCACATGCCATTCATGTGCTTGGACCAATACATGCAGCAAGCACCCATTGCTGCGCCTGTGCGTTGCCTACGACAGCTCACCTGGAATTAATGCAATGGATTGAACACGCAATCTAAAAACACAGTATGGGCGCATGCAACTGAATGCAGAGTTTGTTGTTATTGCAGTTTGTGACGACCCTTGAGACTAATATCTTTGCCAAGATCAATGCCCTTGTCAATGTCACAATCACAAAGGTAGTGCAAGGATCTGTGAGCGTGACCAATTCAGCAGCCTTCACAGGCTCTAACAGTGCAGAGGCCCTTGCTGGTCAAAGTGCCCTTGCTGATGTCCTGAATTCTGGAGATGTGTCGTCCATCTTTGGCGACTCATTTGGCACTGTGACAGTCAGCGGAGTCACAAAGGGCAATGCAACCAACCCAAGTGAGTGCTGCTACACACTGTGACAGACGTCCTGTGCTGTTAGTACTAGTGGTCTGCCTTGTCAATCCAGGCACTCATTTGCACTCTTGACTGTGGCACACATTGTAGCAACACACATATGCTTGACCTCAGGAACAGCTTGTGTGAGCATCGACCTCTGTCATTGTTGACAATGCAGCTGTCATATGTGCAGCAGGACCAGCAGCAGCATAGCACAGACCAGACAGCTGCAAGACTTGCATTTTCTGCATTAATGTGCACAACAGCGCTTTGTGATAGGGAAGCCTGGTGCATGACACCCTGTTCCTTTGCTTCATGTCAAAGCGTGTTTCCTCTCTTTCAACGACTTGGCTGCTGATGCTGCAGCTCTGGCAAGTGGAGCCGCATCAGCTGGGATTGCATGGTGGACCCTCAGTGTTGTCATGATTCTTGTAATGATCTGCAGCAATGTCTGATAAGTGGTATCCCAAAGCTGGTGTGAGTGGCTTGTCTGCAAAGGAGATTGAAGTGGCATACTGCAAAAGGCCTGCAGAATGTGAAAGACAGCTTGCTGCATTACGTATGATTGGCAGAAAGCTGAAAGTTCAAGAGATTCTGTGAGATTGTTGACAGCATTAAAGTTTGCTCCTGGAAACTCTATGGTTAATTTGGTATGGAAATTTAGTTATTAGGACTCAGTGCTTGAGTGTCATAAACGCCTGAAGCTTGAATGTAAACACCAGACAGCAAGCATGTCATCTGGGATACAGCTGACCAGCAGTAGGTAGTGATTGAGGGACATAGGTGTGTCTCAAGCCAAACCCCACTTTTCTGAATGGTTGTTTCTCATGACTTCCAATGGTTCGCTGCACTGCTCTTGCAGGCCTCACATCAGACTGACTCTTGATACCCATAGGAAGCTGCCTGGCATCAGCTGGCACGGCGTGAACTCGAAATCAATTAATCAGAGGGTGCTGCCCATATATGACACACGGAAGGCGTCTACCAGCTTAGGGCCTCATGATTATTTCTGATCAGGCACAGCATCAGACATCCGTGCGTGTATGCGCCACACTACTTGAACAATTACCGGCGACTCGCAGCGTGGTGGTAAGCAAACGGGCAAATGAATTCACTCTTTTTTTCAAGAAAGGCTCAGAAAATCTCGATTGCAGTGCACCGAAAATCGCCGAATTTGCAATGGCGTGTGGGGATTAGAGGTGTGCAACTCACCTTGCATCAATCATTGCTGAATAGAAGCGTTACTGCTACTTTACTGTCGGGCTCGTGAAATAAGATAATTTGATTAATTTTCGTTTCAATTCACCTCACAGAAAACGGGCGATTTAAGCCCAGATGAGACGAATTTGGGGAGAATTGGTGGCAGTAACAGGTTGTGTCGAGGGTTCTTGGGAAGATTTGGCGAATTTCAAAACTGCAAAGCTGTTGACACAGGTAAATCCCTAAAAGAATGATTCAACTTCCACTGACGTAGGAGTTTCCTACTAGGAGTGTTGCTCGAGAGTTTGTTTATCTTGGCAGATGCATTTCCCTGAGCAAGAGCAGTGCTTTGCCGCTTTCAAAATTGATAACGGCCATGTATGGCAGTTAGCCAGTAACAGTAACTTTATTGAATATCAATTGGTAACGTTACTGGGTAATTGATGACAAGGATCGGTGAAATGAGTAATTTGCACATCCCTGGTGGGGATGCCGAACCGGGTTTCATTTGCGATTCAGCGCGCCATCGCAGTGTACGGGCCGAATGCGCGTGGGGTCTGACCGATTGCCGAAGACCGAATCGAAAGGTCACCGAATGCGATCGAAAGCCCTAAACCACCATCATTTTTTATGGAAGTGGTGTCGAATGGCTATAAAATGCACAGGGGAATCAATTTGCTACTCAGAAAAGCACAAAAACCAGGCAAATGTGTTGTACAAACTCTGACATAGACTGTCTCAGCATCTCAATCATGGAAGAGCATGTCCATTAATGACAATATTTTGATGCACACTTCAGCCATAGTCAGGCCAGTTCCCGCATATATCGCGCATACCCCGTACATACGGTGTAAGCACTACGTATTTCTGTATGTATGTATGATGAATTACGGTCAAACATCAGGTTTTCCAGAAACCCTTGGCTTCATT
>JAABUP010004294.1_pt1 | contig 23518 bp, 34 predicted proteins | sample 5559201 | NCBI WGS metagenome assembly JAABUP01 (sample SAMN10711887, study PRJNA513373) | rock metagenome | isolation source: Antarctica rocks | place: Antarctica
TGACTCTGCCTGTGCAGGCTGCTTGGCATATGCCTGTCACACAGACATGCGGCTCTTTGTTCACCAAGATCACATGTATAGAATATTGCATTGTTGTCCAAGTCTACTCAAGGCAAGTGCTCAGGCCATGGGTGGAGCCTAGCAAAGGCGTCTGTAGAGCCCAATAAAAGCGTGTACAAAGCCCAGTAATTGCATGTCAGTTGTGTAGAAGAGCAAACAAAAGAAGCAATCTCAATTTGAAGTTATGTGGCAGACCTGCATGTCCTCAATAGACGTATTGGTGCCCTCTGGGTGTTGCCTGGGATCCTGGTCAACAGGCAAGCTATTCCTGGGCTTCTTGAGGGCCCCACACTCCTCTGCATTGCCACTACACACAGCCTGTTCCTTGATTGCACGTGGGGACTGTCTGCTGGCTGGTCTTGCACTGGAGCTGGAAGCTGGCCTTGCCCGGCAAGGCGCAATTGTCCCGCCCTGCTGTGCTGTAGCATGAGCTGTGACCTGCGCTGTCTGCAGATGCATGTCTTGGGTGGCAGGCTGCCTTCCATGCGCAATCCCATCCAGTTCTTGTGTTAAGTGACCATGCATATCCCAGTTGCTGTGGTCTCGGTTCACAGTAGCGTTGACTAGAGTGAGACCTGGGGCTTCAGAGGGCAGTCTGCTGAGACATGCATCCTGTTCAGGTCTTGCAGACTGAGCTGTGCTGGCATATTCATGTTGCATAGCACCTGCCGGGACAACTTCTGTTGTTGCAACCGAACTGACAACCAAACTTGCAATCTTGACAGTTGCTACACTGGCGCTGTCTGCGTCCACCGATACCTGATGCTCACTGTCTAATTCAAGACAAAGGCGAGGTGAATCATGCGTGTCAATGCTTTGGGCTGCAGCTGAGCTTCTGCTTAATGCTGCCTCTTCAGTGGCCTTCTGCCTGCCTTGCCCAATCAAGCCATCAGCGGGAAGGCTTTCTTGCAGATGTGATGAGCAAGCTTCACCAAGACCCTGCATTGGCATGATTAGCTTATGTTCTACTCAGTGTGCATCTGTAACATATGCACAAAGCGTCGGAAACTGCCTGTCTTGTTGCTTCTCTGTTGTGGAATGCAAGCAACATCAAGCTATATGATGCTACACATGTCTCAGCATTCAGTGAGTGTATCTGTTACATACGATAAACATGGCCAAGCCAGCTTGATGCACACAACCATAAGCTGTCACGACTAGACCATTTGACCACAATGGCTGTATGAGGATACGGCCAACCAAGTGTGAAGCAAAAACCATCAACATGGACAGAAGATGCCAATGTGCTTGCCTGTAACTCTAGCTCTGCAGGCTGAGTATGACGTGTCCCTTGAGAAAGCACATTCTGCTTGTCAAGGCTGTCATCAGGTGGGCTCCCTCTTGCTCTTTTGCACGCACCTTCCCTTGCCTGAGGGGAGTACTCTGCCGGCCTCTTGCCACAACTATCAAGCTCTGTGGTGCCAGGTGGGCATGCCTGATGGGGTGGGCAGGGCCCTCTACGCTCAGTGATGAGCGGCAACACGGCTTGACATGGCTGGTCAAGCTACAACATAAAAAACAAGTTTGTGCACAATGCAATCAATCCTGAGCTCACAAGACAAGCAGCAATGACGATGGTTGTTCATGTATTGGCGAAAAATCAATCCGCTATTGTGTACAGTAATCTTGTCAAACAAAGTGCTTCCTGTTGTAAGCCACTCAAAGTTATTCCCAGTCCCTCAATGCAACTTCAAACAATCACAACTGATGCTCAGCACAGATAAAGGCTACTCAGTGCTATACAACAAGTCATTGAGAGCTGCTTGTCACTCACTGTGACCTGGCATTGAAGGCATTTGGGACTGCTGGACTGTAGCCTTGGCTCCTCCTGAGCTTGTGGCGGAGTTCCGGGCGCCTGCAGGATCATCAGTCAAGCCAATCATTTACGTTGCTAATTTTGGTTTGCAATGACTTGTGTCTTAAATAGAGGCATGCCAAACTCATGACGTAAATGAAACAACAGCAATTTGCAAAAGATGTTGTACTATGCAGCACGTTCCTACACTCATTAGCGCAGATGCATACCTGCACTTCAGTGCCAACATGACTAGAGCATCCTGCCTGCTGACAGTGCCGTTGCTCGTCCTTAGGCTTGCTGCCATCTGGTTGGCTGCTGTGATCCCCCTTGTTTAGAGCATCTGCAGCACTTTTGATGCAATCTGCAGGCCGAACCCCATGCTGGAGGGCTGTGACTGGTGTCTCAGCTGCCTTTGCCTGATCAGTCGTAATTAAAGTTGGCTCTTTGCAGATGTCTACAAGCAATAGGATGTGTCACAGGGCACACAATTGAGGTCCAACGCAGGTTAGAGCCCAAATCAGCAAGGCTGACGGTGCACTCCGAAACCAGTCGTAGGGACTTTGCGATCGAGCTCACGATAGCATGACACATTGTCCGGGTCGTAAGCAATCGTTGGAAGGTCAACGACCGGATAGCGACCGCTTAGCGAAGACGTTAGACTTCAAGATATAATAACGAACCATTAACGAAAGCTGGGTTTTCGTAGTGCTGTGCAATATTGGAATTAGTACACTCTCTCGAACTAGGCAGTCATGCATGAGCAAGCACGAGTGATTACACTCAGAGAGAACATCAAAACACTAAAAGCTACCATCCATTACAACAGACCCTTCCCTTTGAAAGCAAACAAATAGTGAGTAGTGAGTGGATGAAACTCATGCACCCACGGACTACTTTGCTATTGGTACAAGCTTTTTGGTCTTTGGATCAAGCCGTTTCCGGAACGGGACGAAGCTCAACTTGCCTGGCATAAAAGGTTGCAATGCTTCAGGTATCCTGCACCATGCAACAAAAAGGTTCGACATTACATGCACCACTTAGACATGATGTCTGTCGTGCATTGACTGTGCATATGTGTGAGCAACCCAACAAGCAGGCATGTCACAGCTGCCCCACAATTCATATGAAGCCCAGCCCCAAGACAACCTGTTCATCCCCCTTATGCATGGTAGCAACAGCTGGACATGAACTGTCCATTTCCGCAGCACTTCTGCAGCTGTCATGCCTGGCCTCAGCACAACACATTACTCATATGCTGTGATGCAAGCTGTACCTGACGCCCTCAGGTGTTTGGTAATTTTCCAGGATGCAGCACAGTGTGCGCTCTGTTGCTGACAGGGTACAATTCAGCATGTGCACATAATCCTTCTTAGCTTCGCCTGTTGGTGGCTTTGGCGTACGCAACCTGACTTCTAGTCTGCGTGACTGCAAAGCAACAAGTGGTACATCAGGCTAACATCACCTGACATGCTTGTTATCAGAGTTGCAGCTGCTCAGCTAGCTACCCATGCTTGCTGTACCGCAACAGAGGACACATTCCATCACAGGAGCATTATGCCTTACCTAATCAGCATCATCCACACCAACATGTGCATTTGTGTATGGGATGTGCAAGTCAGGCATGATCCCACAGCAGGTGATCACAACGTTGTTCACAAGATTTGTGGCCAGCTTTGATCTATGCAACTATGCATACATCGGTGCATCATGCGGTTGCTAAGGCTAGGAAAGAATGCATCATGCAGTTGTGAGGCAGCTGACTGGGCAAGATTTTGCTGGGCAGAAGATTGGTGCAATTATTGTGGACAAGGTCTGCGGTGACAATGAGTCACAAGTGAGTCATGTGACATCAGTAATCCAGCAGAGCGATATGCTCAAGTGCATCCACCTTGCAATTGTGCAATTTACAAAATGCGTCATGTACGAAAGTGCAATATGAAAACGTGTAATGCGTGTGACACGCGCTGCTTGAGCGGCCTCTCACAAAATGCAGTTGGTTTCAGCTGATGTTGTACCTGGTAATCTAAGCAGTTGGAGCATGAGACTAGCTCCCTATAGGCTTTGCTGTGAGGAAACCAGGCTTCCAAGTCATACTTCTTGGCTGCAGCATTGTTTAGCTCCCCTGACACAATGTTCACCACCTGCAGCATGCACCATGAGTCTTCATGACTTGATACCATGGCATGTGCTTTTGGCAAAGACAGCTGTCAGGCTGTGCTCCACAGAAATGTAAATGCTGTTCCATCGGAATCTAAGGGGTAATCACTGGGGATCATGACATCAAGAACTGTCAGCTAGCTCTGGCAAGGTGCCATGCGTACACACATTCAAAAATGTCATCAAATCTGCTGAACAGCCCTCAGTCACTGCCAGCACGAGTGGAGTGCATATCTGCCGGGGCACAAAGAAAGAGCGTTACATTGAAGACACATGACCCGTGAGGCAGCAGCAAATGCATGTGCTATGCGCACAGGGCCCTGTAATTCCTTCAGACCTTGCTGGTATGATTTTGATCATATGTCGCAAAGCTGTCTAATCCTGTGATTGCATGCTGCAAATTCAAAATGGGCAAACAGTGTTCAGCGACATGGGAAGTGGATCAGGCAGGACAGGATGAAATACCTGGTAGTGAAGACCCAAGGACGTGTAGAAGTCCTCAGCATTGCTCAGCATCTCCTCAAATGCCTCCCAGCTGGCGTTGTTGTTACAGGACGTCACAAAAAATTGCTCTACCTTCTCAAACTGGTGTATTCTGCACAGGAACGCAGGACGACGCCCTTCAGCTCCATAATCAAGGCTATGCCACACTTTGTGCTTCAATGCAGGAGTGGGGACTTTCAAGGCCAGGCTAGACAGAGTATACAATTTTACAAAGGCCCGTGCGTCTAGTCGTATACACAAGTATGTGCTGACTGCCTTGACATGGTTTATACGTATATGTAATAAAGCACATGTTCCACAAGGGACTTATTTGACCAGTGCTGCATGCCAGACGCTCTGTGCCAGTCCCATGACAATGCCTGCCAAAAGTTCTGAGATGCTGATTGACCATCAGGATGCTGGTCAATGCAGCAACGGCAGCCACAACAGCACCAACCACAGAGGAGCAGCAGCACTCATAAGCAGCAGCAGCAGCATCAGTAGTGAGAACTGCAGTGGGAACAGCAGAAGCAGTGACAAAAGCACACAGCAGAAGCAGCAGCGGCGGCAGTGACAGAAGCACACAGCAGCAGCAGCATTGGCAACAGCAGCAGGCACAGGTAGCAACTAACCTGAAGATGCCGAGTGTATCTCGGCCATGGCTGCCAGCTTCTTTCCTGAAGCATGTGGAGTAGCCCACATACTTGAGTGGCAGCTCCTTCTCCTCAAACCATTTATGGCGGTGCATGGCGCACAGGGGCTGCTCACTGGTGGCAATCAGGTACTTGTCCTCACCTTCACCTGCACCACACCAAGCAGCACAGTCCACATCACATTTGCAACACTGCATTCAAGGAAGCCTGAAGCCTGTAAGCCCTTTCAGCCTAGGATGGCCCTTCCTCTCTTCATGCGCTACATGCAGAGAGATGCAAAGGGATTTGGTATTATTCCACCTCTTGTCTGTATTCAACCAGCTGCTGGCTGCTCTTTGGCCCCATGAAGGGCATCCTCTCTATGAAGGGCCTCCTCTCTATGTTTGTCCTCTGCAGCACCCTGACTTGCTACACACTTCTTGGATACCGAACAGTGACAGATAAATGCTACATACTTCTTGGTATGACCAGTGACGCAATGTTGCTACATCCCCCGGTGTATGACCAGTGAGAAACTGTTGCTACACACTCCTTTGAATGACAAGTGACAGACACTCCTTGGTATGGCCAGTGACAGGTTGCTGCTCCGTGCAATAAGCCATGCAGGCAAGGTGTTGCTTGTGTGTATTGCTCACTTCCAAGTCACCAGTGGTCAAGCAGCAGCACATCTACATCTGCCAGCATGCAATGCTCATGGTCGATAGCATGCTTTCCAAAAGAGGTGCAAATGTATGTGGTACCAGAGAACTACAAAAAGAGCAGGTCATAGTTAGCTGAATGATCTGCAGCACAGGCAGTCCAACAAACTTGCCAGGGTGGCATTTGGGTTGCAGAGACATATTGCCACCAGGGAACCGTTCAGTCGTGCATGCTTCCAAGCAGGCCTCAGTTGCCATAAGCTTATTGACACAACCCTGGTGCCAGGTAAGCCTTAACTGTGCTTGCGCTAAATCCAAGCTATGCAACGTACCACTCTTGTGCTGTTGCACTGCAGCTTATCTGACACTACCTTGCTACACTATTATTGAGCAGGCAATTGAGGCCAAGTACAAGCGTGGGGACCACTGGGCTGAAATCAAACATGTATATGTGAAAAAGAGAAATGCGGGCTGCCAGGTGTCACCTGTGACTTTGTAAAGCTCTTCATCAAATTGTGCCAGCTGTGCACATTCCCCCATGATGTCTTGCCTCATGAAGAAGGGAGTCATGATGGGCATGGACCCCCTCTCATAGCTGGAGTGAAGGGCAAACTGTATCAGGGCCTGGTTCAGCAATACACCCTCATTTCTGAGGTAGAAACCTCTCCCTCCTGAAGTTTCAGACAGGCTGTTGTCAGCTGCTGACAATCAGCATCAGTCACACTAATGAGGGTCTGCAACCAGGATGACATGGCCAAGCTCATCAAGACAATTTATACAAGCGGCAGTCAATCACATAACACAGAAGCATAAGTTTCCGGGGCTGCATGTGCACACAGCTGTCATGTGAGGTGTGGCTCACCGTGCATGCATGATAGTCTGACATAGAGAATCTTGTGGGTATTTATAGGAATTACAATGACAGGAATAAACACAAAAGTCAGTACATAGGGATAGGCAGTCAAGCTGTGCCATGCACATGCAACATGATATCATTTCCGAGAGTGAAAAATGGCAAAAGCGCAACAGTGACAGGAAGGCATGCCTGCGACGGTTGTTCCTTGCTCTAGGTCCACAATGTCAAGCATCTGAACCAGGTCTACATGACTCAGCAGGCCGCCCTCCTCTCTTGCAGGATGCACTGACTTCTTGACCACCACATTGTTCACCTGTCAGTATGGCACAAACAACTCTGTTGCATGCCAAATATTTTGCTGTTATTACAAAACAGGTCCGCAGCTTACGAATCAAACACAGCTTCACAAGTGGTTCCTCAGGCGTTTCTGTGGGCAGAAAGTGCAACAATTGCAGCACGATACTCATCATGTGGACCTGATGATCTGTGACCGAGACACACCTCATTGTTGTCAACTGGCACTGAGTCATGCACCAGGTTGCCGATTACAACCATGGTTTTGTCTCGCTTGCTCTCTAGCTCATTCTTTGTGACCTCTGCCTCCTCTGTTTGCTTCTTCAATGCTACACTCTTGTCTTGAAGCTCTGTAGCATCCTCCTTTTTCTGCATGATGCATCACGAGGATTACGGACTGCATGGGCCTGTCTCAGATTCAGCACTGATGTTGTTAACCTGCATGAGGTGCTGACCTTTCTCTTCTCTCCAATCTGCTTGTTCAGAGCATTGCGCTGCATCTTCAGCGTTTCCATATGAGAAATGGCTACACAGCAGCACAATTTGGGATCATACATTGCAATATTGCAATACTAGTCAAATGCAAGCTATAGGTCACCTGCTTTCCATTCTTGATCCAGCTCAATGACCTGGTCAACAAGGACCACATCAGCAAATCTGCGTCTCTGGCTTTCTCGCACGATTTCTGGGTCGCCTCCCTTATCTATGCACAGCACATGCAACCATCAGAGCAGGCCTAGGTCAGAAGGTTGTCAGTCGAAACGCTGCGCCCTCCAGCCAGATGCACGGGCTAATGCGTACCTGCCCTGAAGAGATTGATATCCAGCATGTCGGCAGTATACGGGCAAAGCTGTCGGAGCGGTACCAGCGATACGGGTCAACGGAGGTGGTACTGAAGCGAATGTCTGGCACGCGCAGGGGTCCAAACAGAGCTGATACAAATTAGGCTCGGACACCAGGAAAGCCCTGCAGCACGATCTGATATGAAGGTCACAGGGAGCTGTGCGCTGGTGTCATCGCGCAGTGGATGCAAGTGCGACTTCCGCCGGCCTGAAGACGAATCGGCGCAGGAAGCTGCAGGCATTGAAGAAAAGACGATTCTGCTATGCGCCAAGGCCTCCTTGGCTCGGCAGTAGCGCGTTTGAATGGTTCAATGAAAATGCTGATTCCGCCACTGTGACCTGCTAAGATCTGCATTATATTGTTGGAGATGTCGGTCGATCTGGCAGGTAAACGATATGATCACTACTCGTTGACTCACTTTTTACGCTTTGTTCGCCAGACCTATGCTGTACATGCAGCTGTCCGTGACGCTGGAGGTACTGTTGTCCCTGATGGCAGCGGCGTGACAATCCGAGGTTGGACCGTGCAGACCATGAAAGCTCCAATCCTAAGTACATCCCTTAGCCTAGTCAGGCATGTTGACCTTCCTTGCTTCAACTCATGATGCATTGATGCCGTTGCCAGCTTCAGCAAGTCACATTCTCTACAGGAGATGCAGACACAGATCATTTCCGAGAGGAACTAGGCAAAGCAAAGAACACCCCAGAGCAGCTGTTTGCAGACAGTCGATTGGTCCTGCGCCATGAGCACACAGGCATTGCCTTGAGCTTTACAGCAAAAGCAGCTCTCCAGGCATGGCAGGCTGCCAAGGTCCCTCCTGTCAAAGTGCTCTCAGCACAGACCTGGATGAGCACCCGGGAGAAGGATGTTGCTGCACACCAAGCTGTGTCATTTGACTATGACTGGTGAAAACTATCGCTTGAATTCGATGCATAACCGACCTCAAGCTGAATGTCTTGATCAGCAGTGAAAAGGAGCAATACCAAAGCTGAAAAGTCATTCCAATCATAGCCTGAAAGCTTACTATTGGCATCTAGATGCAGGACATACACGACAGACTATACAGGCAGCATGGACATGGACAGCAGTGCTGATGCATCTAGAGTAGAAGCTTCCTGGGAACCCACCAACGAGGGCATGGATCGTTCCATGCTCATGGCTCGGGATCCCATATTGTTCTGGGATGAAGTTCCATTGTATGAGTCTGAACTTGATGACAATGGGGTATCTCAGCTCCGGGTCAAGGTATGTGTATGTATTTGCAGATCATGTTAACTTTTGAGTCGACATAGGCTGCATCTTTGTGCCCCAAGATCTTTGGCAATTTGTTTGGCACAAACACTCATTTGACTTGCGCCACTTGTGTGACTATGTTTCCAGTCCTGTGCTGACCTGGACCAATGTTTCACACACTCATGCCACGGTCTTTGCTGTGGGTAAGACAGCCCTTGGTGCCCATGCATTGGCCCTCTGTAATGGGGCACCCTCACTCACAGTGTCAAAGACTATCCATGGATATCTACCAGCAGCAATGTTGAGCAGCCGTCATGAGTCTGAGCATTTGTTGTGTGCTTCAAGTCTAGTCCATAAAAATGGCTAGTCCGATGCAACACCAGCTCCAACTATGGAGCTGCCTCTTCATGCAATGCAGCCTCATGCTGCATTATTACTCTCTTTATTGCAATGTGCAGGTGCGGGTCATGCCGCGATGCTGGTATGTTTTACTACGTTTCTTTCTGAGGGTAGATAAAGTGCTGGTGAAGCTGCGGGAGACCAGACTGTTCTGCCCATTCAGCACTGACTCTACAGTAGGCCCAGTCATCAGGGAGATAAAGTACTCTGAAGGCACTTTTGAGGAGCTTTCACAGGCAGGAGCTCCTCCTGACGGGGTAGGCACATTCACAAAATGTCTGCAGGGTGTGATAAACTTTTATCATGCATGCAACCATGAGTTCTCATTACCAGGACTGTCTTGCCATTCTCATCCGCCTTATATCAACGCTGCACTTTTGACACCTTGCCTATGCTTGGTCAATCTGCAGAGGCTTGTTCTTCAAGTGGGTTTGAGATGAATGTCTGTGAACCTCTTGAGCTCATGCTCGGTATGCTGCATTTACGGGCAGGCCCTGATAAATATAGCCACAGAGCTACTCAACAACTGCTTGTGCTGCAGGCGGCATATGAAAATGCAGACAGCGCTGCAATGGCATTACAAGCTGTTGCACCAATAGGTCTCAAGCATTTGCAATCAGACAAGCTGGTGGTCAAGCAAGGCAATCTTCAGATGCAGGCACAACTGGCAAGTAGCTAACATGTGTCAATCCTGGCCATGCTGCATGTATAAAATGAGCATACAATCTTCCCATCAGTAGAGCATTGTGGTTGATGAGGTGCTTACAACCTGTCTACCAATGGGACACACAGAAATAGTCATGTAAATGAAATGTTTGGCAAGATCATGCCAATACACCCGACTGTCACTTTGGACTTTTGTCACAATGAAGACACTTCTTTATTGCACTGGGGAGCATAAAAAGCAAATGGTCCCACACAGCGGTCAGTAACAAATGTGTGCTTATTAGATGTGGCTGCCTAGACTACTTGTTGGCACGGTCTCCTGCTTCATTTGATTGAGCAGAACGCGCTTGCGCGCCATTGCCCTGACTTTCAGATGTTCCTTGGAGCATTGTGGAAGAGCGCTGTAAGTTGCTGTCAATGAAATGTCGAGCCTGTGCCAATGCTTCGCTGCGCTTTGAAGCTGCTTGGCGTAGCTGCTTGTTCTCTGCTTCAAGTTGCTGCAATCTCTCCTTGGCTGCAGCCTGCACAGGCTCAAAGCAACTATCCACTCTTGTGACTGATGTCTGAGGCATGTCGCAGTAACATTCGATTACCGATATACACAGAGTACTCACCAAACTGATGACAGTCCCAGCAGCTGTGGCCAATTGCAGCTGCATGCACGGCAGACCAGGCACAGTTGTACAGAGACACAGCAGCATGCGCAGTACTAAACAACGAGTGCAGATGCAGTGCATCATGCTGCAGTGAGTGTGATGAGCAGCTTGTTCCTGGTAGTGCAAGTAAGCCCATACCAGTGAATCAGCACCAGCAACATCAGCTGCTTTCTTGGCAGGCTCACTACCTGCTGACCCTGGACCTGCATCGCCCTGCTTGGCTTTGGCCTCATCAGCCTGCACACACTAAGCCTCACACACTGGTAACATATCCTGTCTTGGCTGTACCCACAGCTGAGCTAAGTATACAGCAGGAGCAAAGCTTCAAGTTGGACATACACCAAACCACACTTGGCAGAGCAGCTGTGATGATGATACCATATGTGTCGTATACACAAACAAGCTTTTGACTCATGGGCTGTGAACAAAAGGACAACCACGCTGGCAATGCATTAACATGAAGTAAAACAATAGGTGAGTAGGTAAACATAGGTACAACACAGTAATCTGACTGACCAAAGAACTTTGCTTAAGCTTGAGTGCTTGCAAATCCCTTTCAGCAGCTTCAGCCCGATCCAGGGCCTGCTTCTTGGAGGCCTCCTGCTGGTCCAGCTGCTCCACCAAACTCTCAAGTTCTTCTAACAGAGCTGCAGCATACAAAGCCATCAGCATCCATAAGAAGCTTGACTTCTGGCCTAGACTTGGACTAAGTGCAAGATGTGGCTTGACAGCCATGCAGTACATGCATGTCAACATCACACCAGTGGGTAATCATCAACATCACACCAGTGAGCAATGGTGAACATCACACCAGTGAGCAATCAGGAGTCAAGCACACAGAGCAAAAAGCTCCAATGAATTCAACACAGTCGCAAACTTGCGCCACAAATGCTCGACAACCGAGAGCGCCAGTCGCGTGCAACCGCATTGAGGAAGCAGTACGCAAGGTCATGAGATGATGACCAGCAGCCTGCAGGCACAGCTTACAGTCAGCGTCTTCAGCAGAGATAAGTGCTGGTGCCTGCTCTGGCTGTGGACTCCCGGGGTTGGCCTCCTGCTGTGCCTGAAGGTCCTGCAGCTGTGCTTGCAGACCATCTGAGGCTGCTGCAGCATCTCGTAGGCGGCCAGCAGCGCTCTCTGACGCCTGACTAGCCTGCACTTCCCAGAATGTCCTAACTTTGGTCATGGCTGATGTGGTAGTAAAGTTGTACCATGCTTATATGGTGTCCAGCGGCAGTGTTTCACCAGCTGATACACAAACTGGGCATGCAGGTATGTTTTGAGAATAGTCAGAGGCACTGGAGAAATACTGTGATGCACATGCAAGAATGGCAGACACGCACCTGCGTGCACAGCATTGTAACGCATGTCACATTGGCCCTACTGAAAGATGTGTTGCACTAAGCTGGCTGATGAACAAACTGCTCAGGACATGAGTTGCGCTCAAATCAGGCAGAGTCTTGAGTGATGTTGCCAATCGCATTTGGCCACTGTGGGTGAAATCGTTTCAGACCTTGGAGTTGGCTGCCTGAAGGGCTTCTTGGGTTGATGCCCGGTCCTGTAAGGCTTCTTCTAAGTGGCTTTGCTGCTGCTGCTGGGAGTGCTGCAGGCTGTGCAGCTGCTGCTGCAGCTGCTGTAGCTCCCGCTGCGTTGACTGCTGCAGCTGCTCTGCTTGATGCACGGCTTGCTGCTTGCTGGTCAAGGCCTTCTTTAGCTCTCCCACCTGAGGACAAACTGACATTGTTACTTACAGTATGCCGCTGGCGAAAACAATGCCCAGAAACATGCATGCGCTAGTTCTGCTCTGGTGCTTATCACAAACACTACTTTGGAGGCTTTCAACAGGAGTAAGTACATTGCCCAGGAAAGCTAACAGTCATGTGATGACAGTCTGCTTGATGCGCAAACAATGAAGCTACAAGCAGGTTACTGTATGGCCCAAATTTCAATGATTCTACTAGCTGGTAGACTTCATGTCAAGGCCTGGTCTACCAACTAGTACAATCATTGTACTATACCTGTCTGCCAGCTGGCCACATGGCTCAACATCTACCGCTAAAAAGACCACGCGCAAGGCTCTGATTTGTGACGCTGCCAAGCATGCGCAAGGTCACATCATACAGAGCAGCATGAAGCATACATGACCTCTGCATGAGCAAGAACAATGGGAGAAAAGAGTCAGTGTTGAAGCATATGCTGCATGCAAGCAGGACTGACCTCAGCACGCGCAGACTGGTAGTCTTTGGCAGCAGTGTCAGCAGTGCGCCGCAATCTGCCCAGCTCCTGCTTGGAGGCATCCTGCCTCTTCTCGCTCGCCCCAAAAGCCTCCCTCATTTGACTCAGCTCAGCCTCGACCCTCTGCACTGAGCAGTCTTGTGAGTAGTCATGTGGGCAGTCTTGTGAGCAGCCTTGTGAGTTGGGTGTGCAGGAGCAGTGGTCTGTGCATGAAAAGATGCCCGGCATTGTTGCAGGTCTGGAGTACAAGCTTGTGATGGTATTTGCGCCCCAGCAGAGGCTGTCAACAGATTGTGAGATGCATGAGCATGCACGAGCATGCACACAAGGCTGCGTTTCTCATTGTGTGGGCCTTATGACTACCAGTCTGTATTGTCTGCATGAACCCAAGTGTCAGCTACATGCTGACTGTGACAGCCTGATACTGGAGTTGAGCATGACAAGGGCAGTTCACCTGCAGATCCAGTTGAGAGCTTTTCAGCTGCTGTGCCTTGTCAGCCTGAGACTGCTGCAGGCGCTCCAGCTCTTCTATCACTTCCTCCAAGCTTGCAGCCTTCTCAGCATCTTCCCTCAGCACATCGTCCACCTCTTGCCTCAGGGCTTTCAGGGCTGTGTCTCGCAGCCCTATGGACCTGCGTGCCTTGTCCCTGTCCTGCCGTGCTTCTTCCAGCTGCTGACTTTGACTTCTGAGTGACGCCTGTGCCTTGTCTGCTGCTTGTTCAGCCTCTCTAAGCTGCTCTTTCATCTGCAGTCACACAAAGGTCGACTACTCGTGAACATTACTTGTAAAGCCACCATACTTGTGAAGCAGCGGGCAACATTGCTTGTGAAGCAGCAGGCAGGCTGAAGCAGCGCCAGCACTAGACTTGCAGTCTTAGAAAGGTCCCTGGGCTTCATCTGGGGATACATATTTCAGGTCCAATCCTCAGCGACCACAAGCTGATGTATGCAAACAAGTATGAATGGGTTGTTTGCCCGACAGGCCATAAATCAAATGGCACACTGCATTGCAGTGGCACAGTTCCCATAGGCTTTCTGAGGTTCTGTCAAGGTTCAAGAGTACACCTGCAGCACTGGCCTACGTGCAAATCCTTGTGCATGCGGTTCAGCAGCAATGATGCCAACTGACCTTGCGTTGAGCCTGCTGACTGGCTGACAACTGCTCAGAGACCTGTTGAAGCTGCTGCTCAAGAATGGCCCTGCCCTGCTGTGCTTCTTGCAGCTGCGATGCAGCCTTGTCTATGTCTGCCTGTGCAGCATCTCGCTGCTGTTGAAGCGCTGCCGCGTGCTTTTCCTTCTCAGCAATGCTGTTCCTGAAAACATAGAACGTGCTTTCAGCGCTGCCATCTTTGTGTGCAATCCTTGCCAGACCTAGGCCTGCAGGTCTGTCAAAGGAGCATTGATGCTGCTTCAGCACAGTGCAGCAATGTGGCAGATGCAGTGTCTGAACTTTGGCAGCTTTGCATAACATCATGCACTTAAGTTTGAAAGTCCATTTGACATCATCTAGGCAGCAGCTATAGCAGTGATTGATGTTGTCTCATGCACAAGATGTGCAGCTGTGTCATGAAGCCTTGCACATACTGTGAAGCTTCCACATCAGTCTGTAGGCCAGCGACGCTCTGCTGCAGGGCTTCTTCAGAGCTTCTGGCTGTGTGCACATCTGACTCTGCTTTCTGCAGCAGTGCGCCCTGACTGCTCACCTGCTTTTGCAGCTCTTCAAGCTTCAGTTCTGCAGGCAATGGCAGCGATGAAAAGTGCGCTCATACATTCATGTAAGCATTTGATAGCATACAGCAGACCTGAATTGCATGACACTATGCTGTACAACGAGCAGTCATTGACAATGCTCACTCAGGTGCTCCCCAAGTTATGTACATGTTTCTGCCATAGGCACCAGGCATACCAAGGGATTGGATGTCTCTGGTCTTCTCAGCTTCACCCTTGACAGCTGCTGCCAAGTCGCGCTGCAGCTGCAGCTGCTCATGCGTATGCGGTGCAGCTTCGCCAGATGTGTTGTCAGCTTCTGGTGAAGGAGATGCAAATGATGCTGCCTGCTCCTGTGGACACGCATGACCAGGCTTAGCTGTCTTGTGTGTGACAACAGTGATGACCCACCCCCAGAGGGGACACGCATGTGCAATGAGAAAATGCAAGTGCTGCTGCCAGGACATCATTGTACTCAAGTAACTATATGTATGGTTTGTTTTGGCTTGTGTAGACAAGCAAGTGCTTAGACTAAACAGATCAAAAAGAAGGTTGAGGCTACAGAGCAGAGCACATGCCCTGGACATGACACTGCAAGCTACAGCTGTCAGACCCTTTTGCACATCCACGATTCATGCTGTGCTGAAGATGTGAGCACATGAACCCTCACCAGATCATCCTTTTGCGGATCCCCATCCTGCAGTCCAGCCGGCTGATCATGCTCAGCATGACTCATTCTCCGTCTGACCACGGTTGTCTCTTGCTGCAAGGCCTGAAGCTCTTTGTGCAGCTTGTGCTGAGCTTGCTCCTTCTGCTTGAGCTTCTGCCGCAAGTCGTCATTTGTTGCCTGAGATGCTTTCAGGTTCTCTGTCAGCTGCTGCAGATGCTGCTGCTGCTGCTGCAGCTGCTGCTGGACATCCTGCAGCTTGGCGTCAGAGCCTGCTGCAGCTTCTTGTTGACTCTGCAGCTGCTGCTTGGCTTCTGAGAGGAGCTGATCCTGGGTGTCCCTGTACTGCTGCAGCTCCTGTTGCTGCTGGGATAAGCTGTCCTGCAGCTTGGCGTCAATCTGCTCCTGTCAAAAACAACATGCACTGACTTGAACAGTCTTTTGGGTGGCTCAACTTTTGGGTGGCTCAACTTATGGGTGGCCTAACTTTTCTCTAAGCTGCATCGAGATGTTGGATGACATAGTGCATATGACAGGTTGCTCTACGCTGACACAAGGGACTAGGTCTATACTGGCATGCAAGTTCCTAGTCTAGAGCATGCTGTAGCAAAGCAGCGCCCTAACATGAGATCAAGCGGTCGGGGCTCAAAGGGGCAGAGAGGGGGTAAGGCAGTGGGATGTGAGAGATGCTTGGCTAACCTGCACAGAGATCTGCTGCTCCAGAGCTACCGATAGCTCATCAGCCGCTTGCTGCCTGGCAGCTTCTTTGTTCTGTAGCTGCTGTTCCAGTTGCTCTGCCGAGGCAGCTTTGCTTTGCAGGTCTGCTTGAAGTTGCTTCAACTGCTGCCGCAAGTCCTCAGCACTCTGCTCCTGATCCTGGCTCAAGTGCTCCTCAGCCAGAGTGAGTGCTTCTTCAAGCTCTTGAAACCTGTCAGGGCATTGTAAGGTTGCTGGGCTGTTTGAAGGCAAGTGTTTGTTACAGTCAGTTAGCTGCAAAGGTTCTGCTTTTCTGTGCACAGCAGGAGCTTGCTGCACTCCAGCAAGATGATGTTTTGTGTGCTCAAGCAAAGCCATTGCCAGCATGGAATCTGCCATGGTGGTAAACCGATGTGATCTGATAATGACCTGCTGAGAGCCTGCTCATGGTCACGAGCCTTCTCCTCTTCTGCTGTGGCAATGCTCTCCTGCATGCTCTGCAGAGCTTGTGTCTGCTGTTTCAGCTGAGTGCGCACATTGTGCATGTCATCATCTGAGCTAGTCAGCACATCCAGCTGCTGCATAGCATGCTTCAGCGCAGCTTGTGTGTGTGACAGCTGATCAAGCTCTGAGTCGTGCTCCTGACTCGTGTGCTCAGCTGTATCCTCTGCATCAACTCCGAATTTGGCGACCTGTTGGGAGACACCACCAACCTGTGATGCATGCTTGAACTGTTTGCAGAAGGACACACCCAGTGCAGTGCAATGTTGAGCCGTGTTTCAATTTAGCTGTGCACGACGATTTGATCATGTAAGATGACACGTCCCTTTTTGCAGACATGCGAGCGCCATTGCGAAAACATTCTCTCGACAGGCAGGGTTGCGGGAAGGCACTGAAAGTCGAGCCATGTGCATGCCCTTTCCAAAAAAAATCGTACCATCGGGGCGGGCTGCGCGTCTGTCGTGTCTGAATTTGCACAGGAATGACGCAACCTCCTACGTTCCTTACCCCGGGCGAGGCGTTCTGTAAATATCGTGTGGCCTCTGCTGGCCCCCGTGCACAGATCTGCTCCGCGAAAGCGATGACCAACTTGATGTTGGCACTGAAAGCGGTGCATATTGCAGCTTGCTGCCATCGGATACTGTGCCCGGCTCGTTGCAGCACAAGTGCACTCTGTCTGCGAGACTGCCCCTGCACCTGAATTGACGACCGTCCCCATCGGACTCCGTGTAAACTGTACGCAAATTACGGTACCGGAGCACGCCATGCGCCAGCAGTCTACTAGAAGGCCACGCCATCAGACGGGCTCCGGACAAGCGTTTGGGCTCTATGCCACACAGCCGCGTCCATGTGACAGCGAACTGGTGGCTCATGCGGGACGGCACTTTCGGTTCCGTATAAGTTCTTTGACCTCTGCTCAGACACAACCAGCTGTACCGCTATTCACCGCTTTCGTTGATTAAAGCCGTTTACACATCCCCTCAATTACAGCCACTATGCAGACGTCAAGCATGATGCGCACCAGCGGCCTGGTCGCCACCAGCCGACAAACCGTCAACCGCAACGTGTTTCAAAAGAGCCCAGCACCCGTTGCTTTGCGCCAACGCAACACCAACACAGTCCGTGCCGAGGCAAACAACACAGGAGGCTCCAAGGGCGGCTCCATCACCAATAGCGGCAAGACCGAGCAGCCCGACTCATACGAGGTGACCTTACAAGCATGGCATGTTGGCTTAAGCTTGCACTCAAATGACCAGTAAATTGGTCTGTATGTGGTGCTTGTCGATCGTAGTCACAACATTCGTTGGTCGTATCTCTGTAAAGTCATATCATGCTTTTTATGCACGATAGTCTTTAGCTTGTAGATCTTTTGAAACTGTTTGTATGGCGCGCAGTCATAGGCTTTGCTTACGACGGCTCATCTGTTTGTTTGCCTTTGCAGCGTATCGAAGCACCCGTCCGAAACAACGATTCAGCGGACAAAGGCTATGCGTATGACGGCAAGGACATCAGCGACCGACAAACTGATGTGGACCGTCTGCTAGTTGACCAGAACCAACCTGAGGAGCAACGTTTCCTGGGGACTGCAGTGGCATTTCAAGATGCTCTGAGGTTCAAGGGTGCAGCACCAGAGATCGTGAACAGCAGGTATTGTTACCCAATACTTTGCATCCAACACTGCATGTCTGGTTGCCTTTCAGCTCAGTTGCAGTTCTTGCTGCTGAAGGCTACATATGCATGTGTATTGATCTGAGTGGTGTGGTGTGCCAGTTCATGTTGTACTTTTGCCAGTGACATGATGCAAGCGTTGCACGTGTAATGTAAAAATGATGTGTGATACAAAAACCTGGTTATGGATGGTCAGGCAGACATGATCTCAGCATAGCATGTGTATTCACATTTTGTCATGCATTGCAGGTTGGCCATGCTCGGTGTTGTTGCAGCACTGGCAGCAGAGTTCACCACCAACAAAAATGTGTTTGAGCAAGTCAAAGCCTACCCTGGACCCATTGCTGCCACTTTCCTGCTCTGGACCGTTGCCACCTTGGTGCCAATTTTGAGGGGGACACCCAGAAAAGGCAACTTCATCTTCACATCTGGGCGGGAGTTGATCAATGGCCGCATTGCTATGATGGGCTTCGTGGCCCTATTGCCACTGAGTACTTCTCTGGAGGGCAAACCATCCCCCACTTCTATGGTCTCATCAAGTAGAGTACCAAATTAGTAGGTGGGACTTTACAATGTAGATCACTAGGGAATACTTGTGTTTGTGTGTGCGAGCCAGAGTGTGATGTGTTGCTCTGTGCACTCTGTGTTTGTTTGTGCCTTGCCACAAGGTACTGTGTTTGACTGCACCCTGTCACCGTGGCAGGCTGCTCGCATAGCATTAATTAGTAAATGCCATGGTGGTAGAGCACATGTCTGTACAAGTACAATGCATCTCAAATGTTCTTTTATTGTTGATATCAATAAATTGCATGTGTCACCCTTTTATAGATTGCTGCTTGCAACAGGCCAGTACTTCAGATTTTATTTATAAATTTGCCATTAGATTAGAACCAGCAGCTTTTCTCAGGAAACTGACTTTTGGTCCTGTTCATAGCTCTACTGCAACGAACCTGTATAGGTAGCTACTGTAGTGGGTTTCACAAGTACAGTATCATGTAATCCCCTCAAAACATATGTCTCAACACCAGGTCGTGTTTTTGTACATGTGCATTTTATTGCATCTCAAACCACTAGTGACTGATGCCATTATATGGCTTGGTCGGGCCAATCTTGCATGCAGTTTTACTGCATTGCATCCTTTCTTGAAGACACTAGTCTACTGCGCAGCCCCATCCTGCAAAGCTGAGCTGCTGATGTCTAACGTCTAACTGATGCGCGATATGCATGCACGTGCTTGTGTATGTTAATGCTATCATATAGTTATTACACTGGTCATGATTCTACTGTTGTGAGATAGGCTACGGGACCTAACTGACCCAAAGTAGCAGCATGTGAAGCACACGCTCTAGACGCTGTGTTGCAAACCTGTGTGTAACACCAGTTGCATTGCAAACTGCACGCGGCACTGCTTGCAATGTCAACTTCGCACAAAAGGTTTCCTGCTCAGCTGACTCAGACATCCATGGCAGGGGTGGTCTCGTGGAGTCTACTATATGACAGATAGCTGCAGCTGCTTGTATTCTTGCAGCGCCTCTCATTGCAGCAGCACTGAACCAACCAAGGCCCAGAAGTGACCAACCATGCGCCGTCCAGTCTGCACGCCAATCATGTTTGTTGCTCCAGCAGGCATTTCAAACATGCATGTGCACAAATGCACCTACTCAAGTATTGCAATGGACAAACAGGATGAGGCTTTATACCTTCAGCCAACCACCTAGATTGTATAGATTTGCCAGGCGGGTCAGTATCCTGGTCAACAACGTCAGGAGCACAAGGCGCTGTGCCTGACTCAAGATGCACAAGCATGTCATGCAGGGCACACTGTGCTGTGCAGTTTGCACTAATGGCATGCAAACTTTGCAAGGTAGTGGATGTGTGTGTACACATGTGTGCGCCTTAGTCATGCAGGTAATGGCAGTTGGATCCACAGGCAGGGACCAGCCTTGTGCAAGATGCTGCGCATAGAAGCTTACACCCAAGAAGAAGCTTCCGAACAGTGGGATGTTCATAATGGCTCCATCATATGTCCATGTGTCCTGGTGGTGTGTGATCACCTGCAAGCAGTGGGCTCAGAGCATACATGGCATGAAACACGTACTGAGTAGCTGCGGTGCCAGCAGGTAGAGAAATGCACCTTGTTGTCGCCTGATGAGAATTTCAGCTTTGTAATGAGTGGGAACTGGAATGTCAGGAATGGCAGTAGCTTGGGTGTGAGGTGCTGCATGGTGTAGACCACTGCAGAGCTCTGCTGAGCATCATAAATAACGTCTGTGACCTGCAATGCCGCAAATGCGTTATCATTGATACCATTTATACAACTACATGTAGTCACTGCACGAGCAGTGGCATCGTTGCAAGGGTCTCACACTTGGCAACTCCCACCGGCAGCAAAAAAGAGCAGAGTCAGATGCCTGTGCTGTAACAAGAAAACAGCAACATAATTACCTTGGGTGCATGGTGCGCAACGGTTCCCCAGACTACAAAGACCTGTGCACTGCCTTGTATGATGATGCTGTGCGAAAGCGTGGATGTGTTTGTGGGTTCATCATGTGACTACCTTTTTGACGTTCTCGCGTCCTCGGACAGTCAGAACAACGTGATCTAGATCCACGTTCGGACTGTAGTAAGTCTTGAAGAGCTCATCTAGCTCCTGCGTGAGGCGATTGCGCTCCTAAATGCGGAAAACTTATTGCAGACACGAACGCGTCACAACAGGGCAGTACCTGTCCAGACTTGCCCTGCGACTCTGCGACGAGCTTTACGATGGTCTCACGGGCATCGTGGTCGTTCATGACCTTGTTCACTGAGCCCTGTCAAACGCTTACAGTGGTTTCAACGGGTACTTGAACGGGTAGTTAAACGGGTACTGTTTCGGCAAAACTTTCGAGGAGTCATCTTACGTACATTGAGGGCCACGTGCAACACACTCGTATTGGCGTGTCAGCTTCGGCGTCAGCTTCAGTGTGGTAGGACAAGCACTGCGCTGCAAGCTGGAAAAATCAAGCATCGGCATTTCTCTCACGTGTATCGTACAATAAATGTCAGGTTATACCATTGCAATACTTTGCGTGACACGTGAGAGTCTACTACCTGCTGGTATCTACTTGCTGGCTTTCTTCCTGGTCCCTTTCTTGCTTTTGGCCTTTTGCACTTGGGCGTTGGACGCCAGCTGCTCTGTCAGCTGCATCATCAGTGGTCTGCTGATGTACCTGGTCACACGCAATCGCCAGATCTCTGGCTTTGCCTGAATTGCAGTCAGCATTAGCGCTGCTCCTGCATCTCCTGCACTAAATGCAATTGTCTTTGCATTCCGCAGTTCGTGGCTCTATACATCTGTGCGCGCAAACAGCTGGCTTCACAACAACTTCATACAAGTGCTGGTGTAAACCTGGTGCAGAGTTCATGTTTTTCCTCCCGGGTTCTGACGAGCAGCCCAGCTGTACCGTCAAGAGATCTGATGGATTAAAGCTGACAGACTTGACGTTTATGCATAAGCTTCCTGTTCAACCTTTTGCCAGGTGAAGAGCTCATAGGCAGTCACATGCTCTAATGTTGGCTGTACTGTCACCCTTGCAATGATGCCAGAGCCTGGACTGTCAGTTTGTACAACTGACAACCCCTCACCTATCAGGTTGCCATCCAAGTTGATGATCTGCAGTGCTGGGTGACAGCTGGCAACATTGGCAAACAACCTGACAGACTCATGGTGCTCTTCCGTAATGCCCACAGCCATGAAGTTGACCTCAGCCAATGTGGTACAGCCTGCCAGCCCAGCACACAGGTTGCTCATCCCCTCTCCACCCAGAGCATTCCCCTGCAACAGTCATTGCCCTGTATATCACTTCATTGTGCTGATCAACAGAATGTCTGTTGGGATTGGGTTTAGCCATATTTACTACCTAAGTTTGTCTTTCTGACGCTGAACAAATTGCATTGCTGTAATTGAAGCTAAAAAGAACACTGTAGCTTTACAGTGCAGCCTGCTTGTCATACTGCAGCTGTCCACCATTTCATGCCTCTGGGTGCAGGACACCTGGACTGCCAGGACTTCTTGCAGTACTGACCGCCACTCACTGCCACAAGGAAGGCTCAGGCAAAGAGGTGGTTGCCTTGTACCTGAAAATCTAGAAAGGTCAACTTAGGCTGCCACACAGGCTTGCCTGGAGGAGGCTCTGTCGGCGTGATGGCTTCAGACAGGAATGCTGCTCCGCTAGCTCCAACATTGCAGAACGACAGCGTCAGCATCTGTAATGGGCTGCATCTGCATTCCATTTGCAACCCATGGGTCAGACCTATGACACATCGTGCTCATGCTGTACAATGCTTTGCTCAGACAGTGTGAAGACATTTTGGGCATGCACAGGTCATGCATGCATGCAATTGTGGGTGCTTCCCAATGAGATGTTGCACATGCACAGCTGAGATTGTGCTCATGCACGTTATAGACTGTAGACCTGACAAATGCTGTTGCGACATATGGCAAGACTTGCATGATGTGGGATGTGAGACTCTCAAGAAATATGTAAGCAGGACAGGCAGCATCAGTAAAACCTGAGCTGCAAATTGATCACATACCTGCTAATGCCTTTGCATAAGATGTGCATCCCAGTGTCTCCCAAGTCCACATAGCTTAACGTCAGCACTGTCAACTGCACGCCAATGGTCCCAAGTGCTGAAGATAAGCTGCTTAATGCCTCTGGCCCAAACCTTTGAGCTGTGCCTTGACCCCAAGTGGTTGACTTCCACAAACCTGCTTCATCAGCATCACGTGAGACGGTTGTTGCTGTGAGCATTCTGCCATGCCTGCCGCTAGTGATGGCTCGTGGCAAAGTGGTGCTGCTGTCCAAGCTGGTGTCTGGAAAGCTCCTGATGAACAAAGGCCCAGGCTGCGATAGCATGCTGACAGCAAAGGTGACAGGCAGGTCAGCAGGGGGTACTTGTGTGTGGCTGACAGACTCCATACTGCTTCGAGTCTGCTGCAAGCGCTGCTGCATTGCAACCTGAGGTGAAACTGCAGACAGTGTGTTGTGGGGTTTGCGTGCTTGACTGATGCGTACAGGCATTGCAGCGACCCCTGGAGAAAAGAGACCGACTGTGCCTAATTCAGCACTTCTGTCTGTCTGTGATGCACCGGCCTCTGCCAGCAAAGGCACTTGTGCTGGTGTCACTCCAGTCTGCTGTGATGCTGCTAGTGCTGCCCCTGCTCCTGCTGCTGCTGCAACTGCTGACTCAGCTGTTGGAAGAGAGCCCAGGAGTGCAGGACCTGACCCAGGTACAGCTGGTGCAGCTGCGTTGCTGACATCTGCAG
>JAABUP010004295.1_pt1 | contig 23516 bp, 28 predicted proteins | sample 5559201 | NCBI WGS metagenome assembly JAABUP01 (sample SAMN10711887, study PRJNA513373) | rock metagenome | isolation source: Antarctica rocks | place: Antarctica
TTGGTGTACTGGGATTGCCTTTGCTGCTGCTGCTGAAACTGGCATCCCCATAAGCCACAACAGTATCGCGATTTCCATTGCTGATCGTCTTGCAGATAGCAGCATATGCCTGCTGGCGCTTGATGTAGGATCGCCAGCGCAGCTGTCTGTGACGCCGGTCACCAAAGTGGGCAATAGCTTGTGGTGCGTGCTGCAGCCTGTGCTTGATGTGAAGCACAAACTGATCTGTGCTCGACACCTTTGCTGTTGGGGTATCCAGCAGAGCAGCTTTGAGGGCTGGCTTTCTATTCGGCCACAGCTCAGACTTGCGCAGCCTGTGCTTGATACCGCTGGCCTCTCGCCACCTGCTGCAGCTCCATGACAAAGTGTCAGTTTGTTCTCACAGGGGCGTCCTCTGTGCAGGCTGTCAGCTGCTGGCTGGCTGTGCACAACAGCTGTGAAGAGAGCCTTTCTGCCGGGGTCCAAACCAACAATGCGGGGTGCCTGCCCAAGTTGGCTGTCAGGCAAGCCACTGACCCATGCTGAGGTGGCCTGCTGTTGCCGTTGCCGTTTGCGCTTCTTGTTGTTAGGAGCTACCGGTAGAGCTGATGTTGACGCTGATGCTGGTTGGAACATCAGTATGCTGACACTGATGCCATCTGTCTCCACCTGGAAATGAAACGCACGCTGTGTACGCTGTGTGTGGGTGCAGAAGCTACGGTAGTCTGTGTAGCGCCGCCACCAGCTTGCACGATCAGCTGTGAATTGTTTTACATCTGCTGTTGACAGTGTAGGCAAGTGGGCGAAATCGGCAGCCTTCAACAGCCTGCATAGCATATACACATGTCAAATTGGAACACAACTTGAGTTTGGCACATGTCAGGCTTGCTGTGCTGTGCTGTGCTGTGCTGTGCTGTGCTGTGCTGTGCTGTGCTGTGCTATGTATGGAGCTTTCTGCGAAACTTATTTGATGTGGCGTGTTGCACAATGTATGCCTTTGTGTACTTACTTTAGCAAGCTGGCGGAGTTCATGGTGATGAATTTGGCCTGGCTGCTGGCCTGTGACTGTGAACCACATAACGCCAGCATACGTTGGCCAGTGGTACCGACGCTACCTTGAAAGTATTCTTAAGTCGAACCCCGATTTCGCGTCGCGATTGCAAGCCTGATCGCAACGAGCTGCAGAGGCATGCAGGCTTGCAGCGCTCTACGCTGAGGGCCAATGGCAGCTCCTCCAGTGACTTGTGGGACACCGCGTATTGTAGCTGACAATTTCCCATGCAGTTCCGCGCACGCTTCTGTCACGTTGCCCTGTTCGTGCCGAACTTGATCGGTTACCTTAGACTTGTGCTCCTTGCTGCTGCTGTTTGCACCGGTGTCAGCGCTCCCCAACTGACGTATTGCTTGTTTTTGGTAAATCTGCTGCTCGATGGCTTGGATGGTATTGCCGCTCGCCGGCTGAACCAGGTATGCTGTCTGGACTTTCTTATCCTTGTTTGAAGAGCAGGTAATGAGTTATGTCAGCCGTGTTGCCTTCAAGGCGAGTACATTTTGACTATCAAGACCTGTGTCAGCTTGCATGCAGTGCTCATCTTTTGGAGCATTCCTAGACGTGTTTGTTGACAACCTGACCAGAGGCACTCTTTGGGTCTGGAGCACTCCTGCACCTTTTGGGGTTTTGCCAGTCATCCTGGAGACCACAGTTTTTACATGCACTCACAGGGTAAGGCCAACAATTGATAGCTCGGGGAGGGATGCATGCCTTTGCAATCACTTTTCTTCCAAAAGCTGTTGCGATGTCATGCCAGGGGGGTGGAGCAGCTTGGAAGACCGGCTGTTTCAGTCAAGCTCCCAGGTCTGGAGCACTGATAACCATGCTCAACACATGCTTTGCCAGATGCTGCCATCCTCACCTTCAGTGCATAGCTCTCATGATCACAGACAGTGTTCTGATGCCAGGTGGGTGCAAAGCATCATGGCTGATGGCTTCAAAACGTTCTCAGGAGCTTTGGCCATTGTAGGCCTGATGGGCCTGCCTTTATGGCTGTGGGCATGCAGGTATTAGTTCCATCCATCTGTTTTCAGCTATGCCATGCCTATTGCTCTAGTTTGAAATGAGCTTGTTGCACTTCAGGTACATGCCAGGGAGTCTGTGTGCATCCCCGTTTCTTGGAGTACTTGTGATTGTTGGACGCGTGGTTTGTGCAAGCGTGGAGGTCTGGGTGCTCTGTGCACATGTCAGTGGGCTTTTGAAACAAGACAGGCTTGATTGTGACAAGTCTGCTGGAGCACAGACAACAAAGCAAATGTAAAAGGCAGCAGTGATCGGAACAGGATCAGTGGAACCTGTTTCACAAAGTCAGACCAGCCTGACTTGCCCCTTGCAACTGTATCAGCATACCTAGTTTCCTAGTTAGCCCCTATTGTATGATACTGCCTGATGGTGCAAGTGTGCAAAACAAGCTGTAGATTGCTTTGCTTTGGAACTGTAGATCAGCTGTGGGCCTTCAAGCCAGCTGGGAGCTTATATGAGTGGATCGGACGCATTGTGGAGCAACTGCATGAATGGTGATGGGGAGGAGATATCATGCACATTCATGCAGCGGGTTTTCTGAGGATGAGAGATCTCACTGCCTAAAAGCTACGAGGGCTGCTGTCATAAGCTCAGCCCACAGCCAAAGTCTGCACTGCAGCCCCAGACTCACATGTATTGCAGCGGCCCAACGAGGACAACTGTGTGCAGTGACTGACTTCCACAGGTTATGATTGCCTTGACAGCCATAAATGATTGTACTAATCACTAAGCTCAACATCGCTGTTGTTGTTTTGCTGCTCATCCTCAGAGGAGATCTCTGGCTCGTCATCATCAGAATCATCTACAGATCTTCCAAGACCTACAACAAAAACCGCTGTCAATCCAGGAATGACACACACATAGACACATGACCGTAGTCACAGAAACCCAAGTAAACACAAGTACAATGCACAGTGTAGGCTCAACGGCACACAAGCACAACTCCAAGATCAGACAACATGCCTGTCAGGCACACACGGCTGAGCAACAGTCAAACTTGCTCACTTTGCACATCATCTTCTGAAGGGCCAGGTGTAGCTGTGTTGCTACGAGCAGTGAGCTCATCCAAGTCCATGTCTGCTGACGCCTGCTGCCGAAGGCTTTGCACCTTACCAGCCTTCTTGCTTCGAGCCTTGCCATTACCCATGCTGCTCCTGCAGCACACAACAGAGGAACTGAGTATCTTATGGCTGTGTTTACCAAAACTTATGCCCTGCAGACGAACATACCAGCCTGCATGGCACAGCTTAAGAAACACCCCCAGCAAGCCTGAACAGTGTGCCAGGTCATTCAGCACCCGTGTGTTGACAAGCAGGACAAGCATGGTACGGGTGGACAAGCACGGTACAACTGCTCAGTTCCTGTCTGATTTGCTAACCTAGACTGTTGGTCTTGATGCAAATGAACCAGGTGCTGCTGCACGGAGAACATGCCAAAAGTGAATCACAAACCTGCTCTGGCCAGGAGGCTTGTTTCGTACGCCATGTGGCTGCCCTTTCTGTTTGCTTGCTTGCCCAACTGAGCTGCCTTTGCCCATAGGAAGGCGTATCTTGAGGCCTGTGCCGCTGCTGCCAGGCCCCTCGACCCCGTTCTGAGCGTCCAGCACAGCCTGCTTGAAGTCAGCTACAGGCAGCCTGAAGTTCTGACGGGGTCCTTGCAAAACAGCCTGCAACACATCAGCTTGTCAGCAGTGATTGAACAAATCCAGTTGCAAAGAACGCATCGTCGGGTTGACAACCAACTCCATGATGCTGAATGCCAGAGTGTGGCATCACTGCAAATCTCATGTCGTTAAATGGATCAAACATGCTGCGCTGCGACAAGACATGAAGGCCTGACTTCGAAAAAGCGTTTGATGACTCCAAGTCTTTAATGCTATGCAGTGTTGAAAAATTTTGACTGTGGCAAAGCCAGAAGAAGGTATGGCAGATAAAGCACAGCAGAAGGAGTTGATGCAGATGAACAGGTCAGCAGCGGCACCACACCTGAGGGAAGGGGGGAAACAGGGAGTGTTTGGCTCGGCCACCTTGGCTGACGGGAGCGCCAGATGTTGTGTGCAAAGAGGCTCTGGGCTCATGCAGCTCAACAGTTTTGCTGCCTGGCATGGGTGTGGACGCTGGCCGCTGTATGTACTTGTATGCCTGCATGCACCAAAGACAAGGTGTTCTCAAAAACCACAAGGGCAGCATCATATACAGCACACCTGACTGTAGAATTGATGAGCAATTGATGGCAACGCTCATCAGTCACAGCATCACAGCGTGCATAAGCCTGCGTGCATGGCCAATTCGTCTTGTTATCATTTGAAACCATGGTGATCACAGGGTGGCAGTGTTACCTGGAGAGTCTCTCTGCCAGGCTGCTCACCAGGGCGGTAGATGATAGCTGAGTCGACAGCAAAGAGGCGCAAGCTGACAGCAGAACAAGTGGCAGGCAGCCAGGTGAGATACTCTGAGGTTGAGTCTGCGGTGGCTGGTTCTACTGGCGCTGCACTGAGGGAACGTTCAGTAGGCTGCTGCACTGTAACACCCGCAGATGACCCTGCACGGTACAAAAGCTGTCATTGCTGCAGCATACTGGTACATACAGACCACAGTAGAGTCACACAACAACTAAAGGCTAGCCGAGTGAACATTGGGAGGATGGCTCTCCTGAAAGCTGATCGCCCCTTGAAAGATAACAGAAAGAAATGCAAATGTGCATGCAGTTGAAATTTGGTGGGCAAGATGTACCGTCAGCTGGGTGACAGCTGTTTGCAGGCGTGTAGATGATCACATGTCATGATCAGAAGCAAAGACGCAGAGCCCAGACGCCTTTCAGCTTGCAGCGTAAGGGATGAGGCCAGCGTAGCTGACTGCAGCATGTAGAAACATGGCTGACAGCTGGCAGAGGCTGCAGGCGTGTAGCAAGCATGTTGAAGGCAGATGAGGTCACCTATGGGCATCCAGGCACCCTTCACAAGCAACAGCTGCCGTGGTGGAACATGACTCTGCCACAGAAAGCCCTCATGAACAGCCAATTCCAGCTGGCCCAGGGCTTGCCTCAGCTGCAGCGCAGACTGTGCGCCCTTCACCGTTGCCTGCCAGACCTCACTGTTCCACACTGCATCCTTCATGGCACTCAACGGCAGCGCTGCCTCGACTCTGAGCATGTCAGCTCTGAGCTTGGTGAGGCTGGAAGGCTCGCCCTTGTGGGTTGGCAGACCGGTGACTGGGTCCTGATCATGCAGGTAGGGCAGAGCTTGCAGAGACAAGTTCCACAGGCATGTGTGGTGCTCCATGTCAAGTCTGGACCGCTGCTGCTGTGTCTGCTCCTCAAGAGTGGGTGGCATATGGAAGGAGTAGGCTGGCATGCCACGCTCAATGCTGCTCTGATGGCGCACAAGTGCACTGTGCAGTACGCCTTCGCGAGCACCTTTACGCTCAAGGCTGGACAGAAGCTGCTCAATCTGATGCGCTTGACCAAGCAGTCGCCAACTGCCATCCTGATAACTCTCAACCAAGATCCTGCCCAAGCTTGGGTCAGCTGCTGCACCTGCTTCTTGGTGGGCAGCCAGATGCCAGTACCTGTTATGCCGCCTGTCTAGCCCCAGTGGTTCACCCCTGATTGCATGCACCTCATCTGCTCGTCTGATGGTTTCTGCTCGCTGCTGCTGTCGCAGCTTGGAGGCAGCAGCAGCTGACATCTCATCTTCAGGATGCTGCTGCTGTGGGACTGACTGGCTGGTGCTGGCGCCTGCATTGCTCTCAGCCTGTTGCTGCTGAGCATTTGTTGCAGAGCTGCTGGTTTCACCTGTGTGAGCAGGTGGCACAGGATCACGGGCTGGAGAGTCCGTGTTGGCATTGTAGGCATCCAAAGCGCGCTGAGCATCTTCTGCTGACTTCTTGGCCTTCTCAGCAGCCTCTTGCTGCCTTAGGCGCTTCTCAATCTGCAGTGCAAGAGATGTTGCAATTCATGAAGCCGTGCAAAAGACCCTGACTTTAGTAGCAAAGGTCTGGTCGGAGCTCATGCCATATGTATGAGCATGTGTTGCAGTTGAATACAACTTGAGTGCAGAAGACTGTTGAGAAGCTATGCTTCCTGTGCAGCTTGAAAGACGTAACATGCCAGCCTGTCCAGATATGCTATAAGACTATTACACAGCAGCACATGTGTCACCTTGGCCTCTTCCCACATCTGTTTCCGGACTCGTTGAGCCTCCTCAATGCGGCCTTCTAGGGAAGCCCTGACAGCAGGCCCATCAAGCGCCAAGAGCACGAGCGTCCTCAAAACATTTACTCGCTGCTCAAAGCTCAGATCATCATATTCATGAGTCTTGAGGTGCAGCAGCCAGCTCTCACCAGCATCTGCCTTGCTCTGTGATTTGCAGCAAACCAGTCAGACAGAAATCCATCTGGCAACCACAACGTACAATTTCCAATGATGGACACAGAATCTAGCAGCACCTGGTGATGATCACAGGCTGCAGAACCAGATCAATGTACCGAACGGTAGACAGCTTTTGCAGAGAATGCAAGACAAATGGCAGCCGTGGAGGTATACAGCATTTCTTTAGAGTGTTTTTGGAACTGCCAGCTATAGACCGCAGCTGGTCTGCACTGACGTTTGCATACTGCCTGCCCACATCCTAAGACACTGACCTCATAGTCCTCATCTTCATCAGAATCTCCTTCAGAGCCAGTGTCATCGTCCTCCTCATGCTGATGCTGCCCAGCTTCAGCTTTGACACCATTGTCCTGCGCGGTTGCTTGCACCATTGGCTCTGCTTTCACCTGCAAAATCGACCTTGAATAAAGGCTATGCTGCCTGTGGTGTGCAACAGCTTCAGTGTAGTGGTCAAGAGATCATCCAGGGCAAAGCAATAGCATAGAAGCCTGTCAACTGGAGCTACAAATGTGATGCAGACCTAAGCATGCAGGACCAGTTAGCTGTTGAATTCAGATGGCTGTGTGAGAGATAGCAATGTAATGCAGTGCCCACATCAAGTGCTTACCTCAGTCTGACCATCCTCTGTCTTAACCTCTTCTGCCTTGATCTCTGCTTTGACAGCGTTTGCACCAGACCTGCAGACAACCAGACGGTACACAGTCAAATGCCAAGCAAGATGTAAATGCCACAGAAGCCATGAAGCACACTTGCACCCTACCAACCATTGAAACTCATCGCTGTTAAGCTGAAGGGCGCAATATGAGGGTGTACACTGCCACACAAGCGGTGAATCTTGGGCAGCAAGGTATCTACACACATTTGGCAAGAACATGTGGCTGATACCATACCAACACTGCAGCTGACAATTTATCACATGCAACAGACGGTGACAACAATCTCAACAAAGTCATGACCGATATGTCTTGTTTTGTACATACAGTGCACTGTGGGACAAAAGCTATGAGGGACTTACTTATGCAGAGCAATGTTGGCTTTGAGAGCGTAGGTAGATGGAGCTACTCTGGCAAAGATGACATCACGTGACAGGGCTCCAGCAACTGAAGCCTGCAACAGCACAGGGCTCAATTCAGTCACAACTCTGACGTGCAATACGAAAAGAGCTTGCGTGCAAAGAGTACACCTGCAACACCACCAGCAGATCGTGTCTTGAAGCTGACTTGACACATTGGACACCCTCACAATCTGTCAATCATCACCATGTTCCTCTGGAATGCAATGTTGTCAATGGGTAAGGCATTGCTAACAAGCATGAGGCAGACTGCAACTTCATGCTGCACTTCTTCGGCATGCAGAGATGCTGCTGGTGCACTGTCAGCTGATTAGGACCTCAGGAGTCTTGCTGGTGGTGAGGTCTCGCAAGCCTTGTTCCTGGATGCGGCGGGCAATCTCTGGAATTGCCAGTCCTTCTGGCCCAACATCCTGCAGCACCTTGTACGCTGCTCCCTTGACAGTCCCCAGCCCAAAACGAGCTGGGGCAACAAGAGTAACACGGCCGGCTTCATCTTTGACAATGTCCTCTCCCTCTGTTCCCATCTTGGGCTTGCGCCTGGGCTGACGCCCTGGCTTTGGCCGCTTCTGCCCTAGCCCCATGGCAATGCTATACTGGCGCAAGACCTGTGAACAAGCACATGGATCAGCAAATCACATTCTGATATTAGACTTCAAGTCACAGGGAAAACAAAGCTCGGAGCGGGCAGCAAAATGCTAAAATGTATTGTGTCAAATTCGCAGGGCAATAATTCCTGAACGCGTGGCAACGTGCTAGAATGCCAGTCAACACACAGCGCAACTATTGCTGGACAAGCAGCAAATGCTCCCTGCTGGCAGCAGGCTGCTCAGGACCTGAGCTTGAACATGGTCTTGTGAGAAAAGGATGCAACAGCTGACAAGCAACAGAGACATTAACAAGCACAATCAACGAAGGCCGTATGGCTGTATATACCTCGGGCCAAGTCTGAGCATTGAGATGGGCCCGCCAGACGTCCACATCAAAGCCCCAGGCCCAGGCCTCTTCCAATGCATGAGCACAATTGATGATGGCCCTGTCCATAAAGTTGGTGGCACCTCCACCCTGCATACAAATGCCACAACATCAGCTGTCAACACAGTTCAGGTATGCTCATTGCTCAGCTGTCACTCCTGTTTGACCACAGACACCAAGCATAACAATGATCAAGCAAGTCTGCGAAGCAATTGTGTCTGAATCTGCATCTCAAACAGCAATTACCATGCATGGAAGGAATGTATGAAAACACGAAGTGACAGATATTCAAGTGCCGCACAGAATGTGGTCAGGAGCAAGACTTAGGAAGCTGTCTGAGGGAGTCCAAGAAGGCTGACCTGTATGGCACCAGTAGCATGAGCCTCCTCCAGGTCCATTTGTAGCAGGCGCAGCAATGCAATGTGGATCTGGCCAAGCAGCTGTGACTGCTCGCCATTGACAACTGCGTTTGCACAATCCCAGTCAATGCATGCATTCTGATGTATCTGAAGCTTGTGCTGCAATCACTGCAAGTAGTGTTACATGCTTCACACTTCCTTGAGTTGCAGCAGTAGTATACAGTCAGAAGATGGTCAAGAAGTCTGCCGGGCAATGTGGAGGCATATGCAGCTAAGAAATCTGACAACAAGCAGTGCAAAGTCATTAGGTGCTGACCAGCTGCTAGCAGGTTGTCCACAGTGACAGATGACAGCCCAAGAAGGCCACTGAAGCTTTGCAGGAAGGCGGCCACCATCAGGATGTCACTGCCTTGCTTTTGCGGCAAGTCAGCAGCAAAGGCAGGCACCAGATTGAGGCTCGGAGGTGGAAATTCAGGCCTCTCTGGCAAACTGCCAGTGCCTTGATCTGGCTGATCCTCTGTGCCTGAGCCATACCTATAGCACAGACAGGGGCAATTTCAGGATGTCTCAGGCATGACTGGTTGTATCATTGCTCAAGACAGGCAACTGGTCGTTGGTATTGCAGGCGTGCTAACGCTATTCATGCAAAGTTTGTAATTCTGCGCAAAACTGGGCATGCAAAGTCACAATCAGCATAAGCTCTAACAGGTAGTTCAGCAACATAGCACAGCTTGTCATGCAACCACTGTACATACTCAGAAATTTAATGCTGATGTATGCGCTTACCCAGCTTGGTGATGAGCTTCCATGAGCTGCTCCCACTCAATGTCTAAGTCATCCTTAGGACCAGTGTTGACATCACGCTGGCGTAGCCGAGTTGCTTGACGCTCTTGAGCAGCCAGTGCACGCAGCAGCTCCTTCTCCCTATGCAGAAGAAGCAGAGATGAGCAAGAGAAGACAGCACAGGTCAGCAAGGAAACTGGACATGGCAGCAGCCAATAATGTGTTTGACAACCTCTCCTGGCAAGAGACCTTCTGTGTGATCGAAAGGTACATATATGCATCATTGCATTAACATGTGGCACATTGTGATGCTAGCCTGCTGCAACAAGTTTTCACTCATACAATGGGACTGTCTGCCCAAGCTGACAGCAATGTAAGCAATAGAACGGACACAGCATATACAGCCGTCAGCAAAGAATGATGTTCACCTGCGCTTCTCATCTTGCAAGCGTTTCCTTTCCTCAGCTCTCTTCTCCTTTTCAGCACGCTCTGCTGCTTTCTTGGCCTCCCTCTCATGAAACTGCCTCAGCTTCTCTGCAGCCTTGGACTGCGCCACCTCATCTTTCTTCTTTTCCCTTTCCAACTTCTCTTTCACGCGCTTCTTCTCTCGCTCCATGCGTTCCTTGTCCTGTAAATGACAGCAAATGATGCTGCGGCTGTTTGCTTTTGCAGGTGGGCAATGGTCCAGCTGACCATTGCCCCAAATGTTTGTGATGCACAAAAATAAGATGCTGTCTAGCGCAATGAGAGATTAGATGTGGCAGAATGCAAAGATACATAGGTCATTCCTTATGGACTAGCACACTGAGCATGCTGCAAAAGGCTTGTGTTGCATAGCAACAGCACCAAAAGCCTTGTCACAAGTATCTGCGAGCTGTATTTTTCCCATCACACCTTCATCATGGTTTGCTCAACCCTTTTAGCAAGTGTTTGTGCTCTCTCTGCTTCCCTATAGGCTCTCCTTTCTGCATCTTCTTTGCCGCCTTTGCCAGCACTTGGGGGACGCCGAATCTGATTTGGGTTCAGGCATGCCTTCTTGAACTGCAGCGCACAGGATTACCTGACTTGTCAGCACATGCAAACTTGCTAGAAGACTTCTTCTAATCCGTGTAAAGCTATTTTGCATACAATGTCTGTCTCACACCAGCAAGCATTGCGACCCAAGGCATGCCACCAAGGCACGATGAATAGACATGCAAACTCTGCAGAGAAAACTGCAAGAGGTTTACAAACAGACACACTAAGTGTGCCATGCAATTTTAATAGATAGGCAAAGGCTCACGTTCATGCCATCTTCACCATCTTCTTCCATCTCGTAGCCATCAACCATGACACGCTTTCTTTTGACAGCACCGCCAGCATCGTCAGCATCATTACCATCTGCAGATGGTGTTTCATCAAACACAAAGGCCAGCGGAGGTCCATCACCCCTGTATGACACAGGCAACCACTGCTTTGCCTGCTCTACAAGCTCACGGTATTCCGCATGCACCACACGGTCCTCAGGTGCAGTCTCAAATTCCTCTGTGCCTGCGTCTGAGTCCTCATTCATGGATTGTGGGTGGCTGTCATTGGCGTAAGCAGCCTCTGAAGCAGGCCGTGCTGCAGGGGATGGCAGGTGAGCTTCCGACACAATGGGAGAGTTCCGTGCAGCTAGCCAAGAAACTGGTGTGGCAGCTGCAGATGAAGGTGCTGCTGCGGGGGTGAATGTCTGGGAGGCAATGGGTCTGACAGGGCTTGGCTGTACAGGCAAGCTAGGCTGGAAGTTAGACACAGTAATTCCAGGGGCTAACCGTGCAGCCTGCTGAGCTGCCATGAATGACTGGGGAGGATACTGGTTGGGCAGAAACTGCCGAGGAAAGGCAGTGCTGAGCCTCTGTGCTTGAGACAAGGCCTGTGTCTGTGCAGGAATGTGCACCTCGGGTCGAAACACAGGCTGAGCTTGGGACCTGACAACGGACTCTGCCTGCGGTTCTTGATATGCACTGGGCTGTGACTCAACAGGCAGGCTGCGGCCAAGAAATGCTGCTGTGCCGTTGAGTTGACCATGAGGCACATGGACTGATGCTGGCAGCTGTGTCAACTGCGCAGGAGCAGCTGGTGGTTCAGCAGCAGAGGCAGTGCCGGCCATGACTGCAGCAACCGGCTTGGGGATGATTGTGGTGGCAACAGGCAGCTGGCTTGCTTGTGCTGGTGCAGCTGGTTTCTCAAGGTATGTGCTGAAGGAAGGAAGCGAAGCAATTGGGATGTGGGATGGTGCTGCAGCAGGAGTGCTGTTTGCAGACAGCACAGGAGCCAAAGGTGCTTCAGAAGGGCTAGCAACTGGCACTGCTGAGCTGCTACCCATTCCATTTGAGACAGCTGTTGTTGCAGCTGGCGCAGTAGCTTGCTGACTCTTCTTGTCCTTGCGCCTCTTGTGGGAGAACCAGACCTATAGCAGCATTGCGCTTGTCACAACACGCCCTTGTTGCAGCTTCCGTAAAGCAACGACTGGGGACACTGCTGATACCTGCACTTGGTTCTCAGTAAGCTGGATCCGGTCACCCAAAGCCCTGCGCACCTCCTCGGCTGGAAACTGATTGACTGCAGGCAACAGAAAATACTGAGCGCTTGTATGCTGGGAGACCAGACCTTGACATGTCACAGGGGGTTATGGCAGCAAAGACTGCTTCTGCTTGAGAAGGTAGGTATCTTACTCAAAAAGGCAGCTTCAAGAGCTTCTCTCTGTAGTGGCGTCTTGATAGAGCGGGCTCGTGCTCCAGTTGGGGCCTTTTTGCTCTTCAGGTCTAGCTCAGGCCCATGATTGTGAACCTCCCCAGGGGTTTGCTCAATCTGATCGCCTTCAGGAGCCATACCTGGAGACAATTCAGCAAGACCTGCTGAAGGACACAAGGAAGACCTCCTGCGCTATAACAGCGCACTGATCTTGCTACTCGAGCGATAGCCGGAGCAGCGATACAAAGTCAGTCTTGTCTGCGACGCTGTGTGACAAACGACAGACACTGAGGTATGTAGGAAGCGGTGTCCAGCCTGAGCCTGAAGCCAATCCAGGTCTCGTTTGCTATGTGTGGCGGTTTTGGTGAACCCATGGCGCGACAGGGAGTATACCGCCTTCGTCAATCCGGGTGTGTGAGATGGCGAGCTGACTGACCTGAATGAAGGCCCGAAGGACCTTCTGCTGCCATCTGTTAGCAACACACAGCCCAACCTCCGGCGATCCTGCGCGAGCCCCCAGCCCCAGCAGGCCGTGCTGCGCCTGGGTTGGACAGCGTCGACAAGGCTAGCGAAAGGTGCGCTGAGCAGCGATGATTGAGCAACGCACTGCCTTTTCGCCACTATTGAGCCTCTCCCTCCTGCCCCACTTGGCTCGATCCTATAGCTTGCCAACTTGAACAGCCTACTTTTGGTAACACAAACAGGAACAAGCACTAGTCGGCGCGAAAAACCGGCTGACAGAAGCTTCCAGCCCGTGTCATGAGCCGACAAGGAAAGATTTGGATTGACGTGGGGCCTAGCTGGCTGAGACGTTTCGGTTGTCATGATTTTGCCTCGGCAAAAGCTCGTCATCAGCCAAACTCACATGTGTCTGGCAATCTCTGCAAACCAGCTTTGAGTTCACTGACGCCCCGCATGTGGAAGATTCAGATTCCCTTTTTTCCAGCTCCTCGTTGACTATACAGGTCTGCCTGGACATGCTTGGTGCCGCAGAGCGCTTGTCTCTTGCGGTACGATTGGATCTGAATACTAATCATACGAACAAGCATGTCATGCCAATGCCTTCAAGCCAAGCTGCACAAAAAGTGATGCATTTGATAGACACAAATTAACTTAACACAACTTGCAATTGGTACAACGTTGTACCAGTAGTAACACTACTGACACATCCTGCAACCTCAGCTCCATGTGCATTTGCTCGAGCTCGTGGCCAACGATCACATCTATTGGCCAGCTTTAGCAACATCTCGTACGTTACTTGCAACATTAATGCATTACAGTCAGCAAATGTTATCACTGCGAACACAGCCTCCGAGATACATCTCAGTGCAGCTTTGCATGATTGCGCACTGTACCTGAGTAAAATCAATATGATCCAGGCATTTTCAAGTGTTTTGTAAGTCAGTGCACCCTTGGCAACGTGCACCTGGATGCAATGTATCACACATTGCACGATAGTATCACAGAGTTCTGAATATCAAAATCTTGCAATTGCTTTCAAGCAGGGCTTGTCAGGCTTGTAATGTCATCACACAGGACAATCTTGTGCATGAATATGTTGTTGCGCTGTGTCTCAAGCGCTGCATGGTGCTGAAAGTTTACACCCATTTGCCTAGCCTGTGCTGAAATGTCATCAACGATCAGCTGTGATCCCTCAGCTTCACGTAAGAATTGTTGCAAAGTTTCTTCGTTCCTTAAAGTAGTAGCAATGAATGCCATGGGCTTGTGATTGCGGTTAGCATCAGCATTGCACAAGAACCGTCTCAGTAGCAGTACCAATGGTACAATTGTGGCTGCAACAAAGCCATTGCACAGCGTCAGTACAGCAGCACCAAGCTGCAGAAGCAAAGTGCAAAGCAAGTCAATGCAATTTTGCCAAATAGGCTGGCTTGCCAGGGATGTATGCAGCTTCTCAGACATGCTACTGCATAGCTCACCAAGCACTTACCAGGATCATATAGTACATCAGCAGCCAGAATGAGATCAGGCTGTACCTCGCAGGGGCTTTCCCATTGCATCTGCAAGACTTGCACATCCTATACGCACATTGTTGTTACCCTCAACATAGCTTTGCTGACAGTGCTGCAAACATCTAGAGGGGTTCTTGTGCGGTATATCAGGGTTTGAGCAGATTACAGGCAAGCAATCTGTATACAGGAGCCGATTGCCCCTCATGGGGTAGGGCCTTAGCCTTGGCAGGAATGTATATTTATGCCGGCAACCATCAGGGTATGCCTTGTACACCAGGCCAATCACGGCTGAACCAAAAGCAATATGTATCAACAGACAGCATGTACGTCATATGAAACAACTGACTGCTCTTGCAGTGAGTCAGCACACCCGTAAGGCCAACGTGGCCAGGCAGGCGACTGCCAGCTGTGAACATCAGCACCTTGCTATCAAATGCCAGAACTTTATTGACCAGATTGACTGCAGACTGGAGCCTACCTGAGTATGCTGGCTTTGACAGCCTGCAAGCTGTGTTGTGCAAAGATGTTGAGGTGGGATGCAATTGTTGATTTCCAGATTGTGCTTGCAGTTGTCTACCGCTGCACCATTGCCATCTGTGAGCTGCACTGTGGCGGCACCAGTGCGGCACAAGGCTACGCCCACCACACCAGCTCCACAACCCAACTCTAGGCAACTGCTACCTATGCAACACCGCCAGAGCAGTCTGACGCCGGTATGTAACTTTAGGGAGGAAACACAATGTTCTGAAAAGCATGTTTTCGTAGACTTTGATAGTATAATAAAAAGTACAGCCATTTCGCATTCATATATATACTATTTTCATATGAAGGAAAAGCATTTCACAGTGACATTTGTGCTGCTGAGAAGCTGTGAAGTGGTACAATGAATGACAGGACTGCATGTTGTGTAACGCATTCGCCGCTGGATGTCTGTCCACAAAGCTGCTGTAGCACACAAAGCAAAGTACAGCACAAGCAGGCTCCTGCGTGGTGTCAAGGAAGACATGCAAGGTTGCAAAGTACCTTGCAATTGTCCAGCAACGTACAACGAGCAGGTGACACAGGATGAAGGGACCTGAAAAGCATACCTTTGAAGAGGTCAGGGTGGCTGAGAACAAACTCAGCCAGAAAGAACCCGGCTTCCCACTCATGACATCCAGTTCCGCCTTCAAAAAGGTTTGTTGCCAGCTTGAGAGTGATAAGACCCGACTGCCCTGAAGCACGTGGCACAATCAGCACTGTGCCATTCCCTGAATCTTGCTCGGCAGATACAACATTGTGCTGCTGTGTGTCATAGTCTGCAAGAAACTAGTATCACTTGCCCACATGTGCCAATGACATGCCTGTCTGTTAATATTGGCACACAGCACATATTGACATGAACGCCTAGTCATGACTGTTGTGAACCTTGAGGCCAGGCTGCATCTGCCCTGGCAAAACACATTGCAGTGAGATGTACCTACACCGTGCCATAAGTCAAGGGTGGGTCCAGTAGACGCATTGTAGGCGTATGTTTTGTGGCACCAGCCTTCTGCTGACTGCACAAGTCCCTGCAACCAGCAGCTGACAAACTCGGACGTTTCTGCAGGCGGGCATGCCCATTTCAGACAGGGATGCCTTGTGCATGCAAACCAGGCGGCTAGGACTATCAGGGAGAATGCGACGCCTAAGCTTTGTGGCTGGGCTTCTGCAAATGCAGATGGGGCAGGGGATGATGTTAAGGCATGCACCACTCTTTCTGTGTAACGGGAACACCAGCCCACCTGTGCACAACTTCCTGTTGAAAATAGCATGTATAGGTCAGCCAATTCATCCTCGACTTCTGCGAGGTCTGCTTCGGCTGCTGACATGGCGGCCTTGCAGACCCGGCTGCATATGCAACAAACACTGCGCTGCCTCCTCCTTAACAAAACGTGCACATTCAGCAGGCGAGCAGCAAGTTCTGACCTGCAGTAGCTTGGTCCCGGTGGGTATGGCGATGCTGCTGCTTCGCGCAAGCACGTTACAAGGGTGGACTGAGCGTACAAGGTGATGTGCCCATTGCGCAAGCCTCTGAGGTATCGACAGACCTTCGAAGCACACACCGAAAAGGTCGTTCAACCTGCGTGCTGCCATATTATCAGCCGTTCCTTACGCACCTCAGAGGGCTGCTGAAGCTGCCGAAGTCGGCAGAGGAGTGCCCAATACACTTTTTCGCTTGACCTGTAGGCATGCTGGTGCTGCTCAGGATCGCTCATGCAATCTGCTTTCACAGGATGCATTGTCCTTGCGCGTTTTGAAATTAGGGCAAGACAACCCATACTCTGAAAACGAAAAAAATGTCGGTTATATATATGCATAAATTCAATACATTTGGTACGACTATACTTGAACAGGATCTGTTCTATAGTGCGTACACCCGTCTGTTTTCTCTAAAATAGACAAACTCCTCAACTCAGAAGACGATACTGAGCTTCTGGCCCTGAGCGCGAAAGTTGCCGGCTGCGATCTTGTCGAAAGGCAAGGACGCGCCGGCTTGATGAACGTCTCTCTGCATCATTCCGCCAGAGGGATGGCTCAGAAGCAATCCGATGAGTCAATTTTTTGCAGTTGCTTAATTGCGTGCGCGTGCATGCATGATTCCTCCACACTTTCCATGTTGCAGCGGGGTTACGGTATGTGCAGCTGTCTGCCTGTTGTGGACGCCCTGTTCTTGACCTGCCCAAACTCCTCATCGTGTATACATATGTATACATGTTGTAAGTACCAGTCTTGTCAAGTAAGCCTTTATGAGCCCAAGACATGTGCACAAGACAGGGTCGAGCATGCCAGCCACGGTTCACTCTACACACTGAGGGATGTACAACATGTGTGTGATGTCTATAAGCAAGCAAAAGGCTTGAGTTTCAGAGCAAGAGACAGATCTTATGATCAAAATCCAATGCATGATTACTAATGTCTGATAGCATCCAAATTACGCTGATATCAAAACACACTGTTCCTTATGATGTCGTTTGCAAGGCAGCAGGAATCAAAATCGCTTTGCTAGCTAGCAATAAATAGGCATCTCAGGTGGGCAAAATGAGAGACAAGGCAGCACTCTTAAGTGCATCAAAATCTTATATAGGCATTGCAGCTCAAGAGCATGCCCATATACACTGATCAACTATTGCATGCATGTTAACATCGGTCCACAAAAGTCTTCACACTCTGGATGAATTGCTTTGGCAACTCCTCTTGAGGCACATGGCCACAGTCTACATACTCAATCAGCTCCGCATTCGACATGAGTTTGGCCAGCCGCCTGCTGTTAGAAATAGGGACCAGCCGGTCACCGGAGCCATGCAATATCAGCACCTACACACAGACTACATGTCATAAAGACTATGTGAGATATGGAGATCAGCACTCAGGGGGAGCTGTGCACTGTAGTCTCACCTTGTGCATTCCCTACCTTGTACCTGCCCATTATCAGAGCACATAGGCTGGCGGGAGGAAGGCATGTCATACAGCAGATCTTGTCCTGCTCATGCAGGATAGCAAGCTACAAACCTTGATGTCTTGCTGGGCAACGGCATGCGCCAGTTGCTCTGCCTGCGACAAGGGGATTCTCCCATTGTACGCATCCTTTAGGACTTGGACAAAACTTCGGCTGTCTGCAGCACAGCAAGCAACTGCAATTATGAACCTCTAAACTACACCAAGCACAACACTGCAATGCAATGCAAGACAATGCTCAGCAGAATCTGAGGAGGTGCTCCAAGCTCTGCTGCTACTGCACAGAGTACACACAGATCATGTTTTGATCTTGTAGTCACAGCTCACCTAGGCTACAACCCAGCAAAACCAGAATCCCGAGACCAATGCAAAGGAAAGGGCAGGTGAGGAAGGCTTACCTGCATTTCGAGCTCGGACAAACCTGACAAGACCAATCTCCCAGCCTCTAACCAGTTGAGGAAGCCTGTAAGCGTCCACAAGCTCAACACTGACTCCATCTCTGCTATGCCAAGCGTTAGACAAGCCACGCACCCAGAACAGTCTAGAGCGCACCAGAGTCCTGCACAAGTAAGAGCCCATTGTCAATATATGCGCAGGTGAATGCAGCTCTTGAAGGTGGACATGTAGCAGATGCAGCACCTTGAGGGCCTCTGGAAGGCCTGTTGCAATGCATTTGACATCAAGGGCCTGTCATGCAGCACAAACTGCCTGTGCTCACGCACCAAACAACAAGATGACACAGCATAACAAGAGCGCAGTGAGAGCCAGTCGTCGTTTTACACCTACTGGCAGCACAGGCAGCACAGCTCACAAACCACAGCAGGTCAGGTGCAGAAACTTGCCAGTACAACTTGCATCAGATACGGTCAGCAAGGGGCACAGTCAACATGCCTCAGCAGGTGTGAAAGCGTGCAGCAAAATGTCAAGCCATAACATTGTGCGTAGCCTGAGTAGAAGGCACCCACCTAAGAAACAGGACTAGAATTGGCTGCAGCAACCACAGCACTATACCTGCTGTGCGCGTCCCCACTGCCTGAGCAAACGCCATCAGTACTTGCAAGATACGCCCATGCATTGGTCTGCACAGCACAAGGAATGTCTGCTATGCCTTTCAGTATATGACAGGATCTGTGACACTGCTTGTTGCTGCCACATGTTCTGATGCAAGATCCTGCTTTGCTCAGCTCAAGCGTCCATGACACAGTGAGCTTGTGACTTCACATCCACGTTTGCACGATAAAACATGCAGGCAATGTGGGGACAGTACATCTGCGCTGCCATGCAACAGATGCCCACAGGTTGACCTTCAATGATTGTCAGACAACAACAGCACTACAAAGAAGACTGATGAAACATACGTGACATTTTGTTGTTGGTCAGAATCTGGCTGTGCTTTCAGCTGGGAGGAGAAGGAGATGATGGCAGGTGCCACCAACACCAGACCAGCTATGTCCTACAGGCAGTCACATTGTTATGGCAACCTGGTGTGGGGACGGGTCGCATAAGATATGCTTACAAACAGGCATCAATACCACGGCGTAGCCTGCATGTGTACACCATCTACTGTGATGATCAACATGCTGGTGGCCCTTTGCAATCAAAGTGTGCAGGCAGAGAGCGCTGATCATTGATGAGCATATGCTGCAAGCAATTCTGCTATACCCGAGAGTGCTTGATGACTTCTGCAGCGGCACAAGCAGCACCCAAGGAGTGTCCTATCAGCACACGTTTTATGCTTTGCTGCTGTTGCTTCTTGCTGTCCGCCCCACGAGTGGACCTGCTGAACTGTTCCCTGCTCAACAGTCTGTTGCTATCAACGCTCGAGACAGATTCCCAAGACGACCTGCTGGTAATTGGAGACTCAGGGGCTGAGCTGTCATGGGCTGATGCACTAGGATCTGATCTATGACTGGGAGAGTGTTGCCTGCCAGATGAACCAACAGCAGCTTGGGTGTCAGCGTCTGAGTCACCCCTGGCTTGATAGTCGGCATGTTGTAGGTCAGGTCTGCTCTGGCTTGCTGCAGCTTGAATGTCAGAGGGGCAAGCTGCTGATTTAGCTCCTTCTTGTTTTGAGTGATGCTCTCTGCTGACAGACTGCAGCTGCTCTAGCTTCACTCCAGGACCAACCTCAGAGTCCAACACAGCTGAGCTCAACACACCAGCTGCTGCCAGCTCAGCGTCCATGACTAAACGACCAAGACGGCCGTTGAACTCTAGTGAGTAGCCGTCGATATCCCTTGGTCGTTGGGTCAGGCCAAAGCCTGGCATGTCATGTTTAGTGACTTGTGCACGCAGCTGTGTAGACAGGGCCTTATAGACATAGGACCAGGAGAAGGTATTGGCACCAAATCCATGATAGCAGTGCACAGCTGTTGGGTGTGCAGTGTCAAGACCTTGAGCTAGCTTGTAATGCACAGCTGTGCCATGCAGCTCTCTGAAGACTGAGTCGTGATCTTTGAGCTCCTGTTCAGCCATCAGACGATCCTGCAGCAATGGCTGTTGGTCTGAAAATACAGGTTGGTTGCTTTTGGTAGTTTGGTGTGAGCAGAGGGAGCTTGTGATTTTGGTTGCAGCTGTAAATGCATCAGACAAAGCTAGACACGCAGGGAGGACTGACCATACAGGCCGACAGATGTGCATGAGACAAGGGCGTCGGTGCTTGCTGGCATTGCAAGATGCAAGCTGACCTGATGTTTTCTTTCCAGCAGCAAGGTTCTGCAGACTGTCAGACTAGCAGCAAACAGCAGAGCTACTGACAAAGCAAATCTGAAGCTGAGGTGGTTGGGTGCTTTGGCCAGATAATACGCAGTGCAGGAGAGCACTGATATTGTAAGGGAAATCCCAGTCTGCAACAGCGATGGAAAGGCAGGTGAGTGGCCTGCAGCCGAAAGTAACACTGCCATACAGCTAACAGAACCACTGATTGTATTCATGATGGCCGACCTCAAAAGGTGTTAAGCTGGCTACATACTCCAACCGTGTCCGATAACCAGGAGACTCCTCTTGGGCCGCAAAAGCAGCGACCAGGCCAGGACCAGGACTAGCCATGCAGATCACCTGCAGAGGTAACTTTGTATGTCAGCAGTCGGCAATGACTGATTACTGCTAGGTCGTCGTTATCTTTCTCACGCGTACCCGATGCATCTTGCAGGTGGCTCTCGTCATAGTCGCAGGCAGACGCGCTTGAAAGGCCGTGAGAGCTCTCCAGCGGCCACCGACAGCATTAGTTGAGAGACCAGGCGCGGCTTTGCCTCTGGTACAGCGCATGCCTACGATTTGGACTGAGTCATGCTGATTGGGGCGAGCAGCGGTCGCCAGAAACTTTCGCCGTCGGAACAGATCAGCTAAGCCTTTGCCATGCCTCCCGTTTCGGCTTCGTGAATATCATGGCGCTCGCATCGAGCAGGCGTGACGGTGGAATTTAGACCATATAGCGTTCGATCTGTTTCCATATACTATGTGCGCAGAGCGGGGTCGTGATGACAATCTCGATTGCGCACACGTGATTTCTTCGAGACAATACGCCGTTTCATCTTCTTCCCTGCAGCTGAGCCTCCTGAGTATTCTGGCCTGTTTGTTCTAGTCCGAATGGCCCGTGTTGACGTCAAGGTTGTACTTTTGGGGCAGCAGAGCATAGGTGAGGTGGCTTGCTGTATTGCAGCAGCCAAACCTTTCTTCGGCCCCGGTCAAACAACGTCAGAAACCCGTTTACCTCTGACGTTACCTTTTTGCAGGCAAGTCTTGTTTGTTGGATCGGTACATTACTGGGTTCTTTGAAGGCCAGCCCAAGAACACAATCGGCGCTGCGTTTGCTGCTAAAAAGGTGATGCGAACCCCTGTCACTTTCAAACTGCAGACCTGCAGAGCGACTCACGGCCATGCCGGAGTCCTACGTGATGGCTGGTGCAGGTCACATTGCAGAACGGACGCGTGATATCTCTTGGAATATGGGACACAGCTGGTGCAGAGCGGTTCCAGAGCATCAGCCGAATGTATTATCACGGTAGTAGGGCTGCAGTGATCTGCTTCTCTCCAGGCAGCCAACAAAGCTTTGCAAAAGCCAAATTCTGGGTGGGTAAAGGCACAGACCAATGCACATGCCGGGGAATCTTGTGAAAGCTGTACACTGCATTGTTTTTGCCTTCCTCACTCCACATGTGACCCAGTCTTGAGCCCTGCACATGCATCCAAGCCTCAAACTTGGCTTTGCAAGCTGCCTCACCTGTTAAGGCGCTAGCTTTGCATACAGGTTCAAGAAGTGGCAGAACACGAACCTAACTGCAAGGTCTACTTTGCACTGACCAAGTGTGATCTGCTCGAGCAGCTTCCTGGTGTTGGCACTGATGCATCACATCTTGAACCCTCCCCACAGGAGTCAGGCACGCAATCCAATCACTGTCCTGCTGCCATCCTGCTACTAGACTTGATTCAGACAGCAATCCACCTGTGTCTGCTTGTACCTGAGGAATCTCCTTGCACATTTCCCTTTCTGAGAGGGCTATGCTGTTCTGCAACAGCAACAGCAATTTTTGCACTGGCATTTGTACATGAAAGCATTGCTTGGCTGCAGCTCTTGTTCTGATTGTCTTATCTGTGATGCAGACCAATCTAACTTGGCAGCAACTCCAGACTCTGGCAAGGACTCTTTCAGCTCTGAAGAGGGGATTGCCATATGCCAGCAAGAGGTGTCTGACGAAGACATATCAGCCTACGCTAAATTGCATCAGGCGCAGGTCTTTGCAACATCTGCCAAAACAGGCATTGGCGTGCGCAGAATGTTCTCATCCATTGCACAAGATTTAGCAGCAGGCACAATGCAGGAGCCACAAGGGCAGCATACGCATCGGCATGCTGCCCGACCTGTGACGCCCACCTTTATGAGTAGTAGACCAGGCACCAACCCATCTAGCCCATTAGAAAATAGCCATAATTCAACGTACTCACGAACGCGCAAAAAGTATTTCCAAAACTGCTGCTTTTGACTGTCATGTTTGTCTAAATCTCTGGCAACGGATGCAAGGAACCGTCAAAACCTAGTTTCATATGCATTGCTGAAGTGCTCAATTACCCCGCTTTTCTGCAGAAATCATGTATCATTTGTTATTTGAACTTGAGCAAAACCACAAGTGCAAGTGTCACATCAAGCTGATTAGGTAGCAACGTAATGCACTTGTATCCTCATGGCTGTCTTCTGCAGCTGGTTATTACACCTGCAACCCTGCAGCCGCTCACTCAATCAATCAATCAATCAATATATTTAATGTCCTGGGGGGCAACTGGGACCTAACAGACAAGAAGTTCAGTTCAGTGAATTCATACAGACAAGATTTGCTTCCTACATGCAAATCATTCCCTAAGGAAACCACCACATGCATTTGGTTCACACAAAATCATAAAATCTGCAATAGTACAACAGTGCTGCAGGAGGTCCAAATGCTGTGACCTGATGTGGCTGTATGCTGGGCAATCAAAACCAAAGTGCTGCTCGTCCTCCACACAATCCAATGACTTGCACACTAGACACAGCCTGGCTGTCCTACCTAGGTGAACACCGTCTGCCCAGCGGCCTGTGTCTACCCACAGACCATGGCATCCAGTCCTGAACCTACTAATTAGCCTTCTATTTGACGCACACTTGACAACAGACAGATACTCTGCAGATTTGTACTCAGGCTGCATTGTCCTATATAACATCAAGCTGCTGTGCTGAACATCTGCAAAGTACTCAA
>JAABUP010004296.1_pt1 | contig 23516 bp, 18 predicted proteins | sample 5559201 | NCBI WGS metagenome assembly JAABUP01 (sample SAMN10711887, study PRJNA513373) | rock metagenome | isolation source: Antarctica rocks | place: Antarctica
TGCGAAGCTATCTCGACAAATCCCTCGAGCTAGTGCTATACCCCCGTATCTTGGTGAATGGAATGATGTTTTTTTCACGCCAATGAGAAGAGAGTAACAGCTACTGACACATTGATTTTGAAGCCAAGAAGCTGCAGCTGATCAACTCAAATCTATGACAGTTAAGAGAGTTCCCCCGGTTGTCACTTCTTTGCCGGTTTGTTGTAATGCAGTGGCTGCCCCTTTAATGTTCCTATCTGCTTGTCGAAGTGGAAAATGCACAATGTGTCTTTGTCTTGTGCAATGAACCAGCGCTCATTCCCATCAGACTTTCTACAAGACCCCGAATCCAAACCTGGCAGTTTAAGAGTCGTGATCCAGCAGTCGATTTGAGATGCGACCCGGTAGGAAAGATTACAGTCAATGTCGTGTTCAGCAGAGAATGAAATACCTGCGGAAGTGTCTCGAATCACTTGATTGCGAATTCCTGGGAAGATTTCAAAATAACGCCAGCATGTCGCCCAATGAGGTGATTTGCCTTCACAATCCTTAGAATATACCTTTTCCAGTCTTTGGCAGATGTCTGGAGTAGTATCGTTGCATCGATCCTCCCAGCTTGGGCCAAGTCCCACCAACGGCAATCCGGTGACACGCTCCCAATACTTCACAGGCGGCTGAATCCAACGCTGGTCTGCAACATTGAAGCCGCATTCATGAAGAGACCCCTCTTCATAGAAGTAGATGCAGGAGTCACCCTCAACTTCAATCCTTCTCAACACGGGAGTGTCCCTTTGTCGCAAAGTCAGAAAGTCCAAGTCTGGAAAGGACAGATATTTGACCAATTGGGGGCCTTCGTTTTTCTGGCTTTTGTCCATAGGTTCAGCTAAGGGACGATAATTCGAACCTCGAGATATATCCCAGACGGCAAGAGACTCGATTGGCTCATCTTCGCCCCATGCAGATCGATTCTGCTGCCAAATGTAAGCTGCAAAGTGTGTTGCACTATGAGACGATAGCCAGATGTCATTTCCCAGCAAGGGAAATCCGAGGTAATGAAGCCTCCACTCAAACCGAAGGATCGCATTCCATCTTGGCAACCAAGGAAACTCCTGCAGAACTGGAACCATGTCGAAGGCAGAAACGAAATGGCGGTGGACATGTTCAATGCTGTTGATCTGATGATAAGGTTTCGCTTCTGCCCATTCTATCACCAAGACACGTTCCTTCAGCCGAACTCTTCGGACAACACGATAATTGGTGTCAAATGGGATTATCGAAGTTGAATCAGCCCCAATGTCGAAAACCACATAGGCTCCGATTCCGGCATCGGCATAGACGAGGAGTCCAGAGTCATAGGTCCATCCTGGCTCCGGTAGGTCGACAGGAATGCCTGCATGTAGTTCAGCAGAAGGTGGTTGAAAATATCGATGCCACTCAGGGACCTTAAAGGGATGGTATGGTTGAGTGTCAAGACGCTCCCGAGCGTACTCGGGAATCTGTCCGGGAAGTGGCATCAGGGTGACGGTCTTTTTCTTTGAAACCTGAAAAGGTCTGCCAGTCTTCAGAGCTCGATACCTCATCACCACTCTATCAAAGATTTCTCTCATGGTGTCTGCCCTAGGTCTTGGATTGATGAAATCGGCGGCTACCAAGAGGCGCACCTCATGAGCATAAAGATGTTCTCTGATCAGTACTTCTCGGAGTAATGAGTCGTCTGTAAACTCTCTATGCCATGACTTTGAGACATAGCGGCACTTTAGCACGTCAAAAGAACTAAGAGCGCTCGTCACCATCAGAAAGAGGTCAGTCGGCAAGTCAACGAGACCGAACACGACTCTCATCATGGAACGAGGCAATGTTGATGTGTCGCACAACAGGCAGATTAGGCAACGTGGAAAGGAGTTCGTATCACTGCCAATGTGAAGAAGCTTGGAGAACGAAGTTTAAAGACCAAGCCCGTCAACCAAAGTGTTGTTATTGAGAACATTCGAGCTTTCCGGATTTGATTTTCATTCTCATCTTGTGGTGGGGAGTGAGAAGAGATACGGCCTTTGGTATTCGATGTAAAAGGGTTTCTACCGTACTAGAAGCAAAGCGACGAACTAAGCCGAAAACGACATATATCAAACACTGAAACAGGCAATGGGGTCCAAGACTCTTTCATTACTCAATGTTTACATATAATTGTACAACTAAGATCCTAATTTTGAGTAGGCATTTCCACGTTCGCCTTCGCTGCTACAGCGTCCTCGCTCTTCCACAGACTAGTCACAGTCTTCGTTTGGGTATAAAAGTTCAATCCCGACTTGCCATAGAACGTATTCGCACCTCCTCCAGCGACAGACTTCTTGTTACCAGTGAAGGAGAACATGGGTAAGGGCACCGGTATCGGTACGTTGATACCAACTTGTCCAGCCTCGATTTCTTTCTGGAATCGTGCCGCTGAGCTGCCACTGCGAGTGAAGATAGCAACGCCATTACCGTACTCATTCTTGTTGATCAAGTCAATGGCATCATCCATTGAGTCAACATTGAGACAGACAAGAACCGGCCCAAAGATCTCTTCGGTGTAACATTTCATGTGCGGCTTCACGTCGGCTATAACAGTTGGTCCAATCCAATTGCCGTTTGGATACTTCTCAGGCTTGCACCCTCGCCCATCCAAGAGTATCGTTGCACCCTCTTTTTCAGCGCTCGTGATGATGCTCTCAATCCGATCCCTTGCTTGGGGGCTGATCAAAGGTCCGAGGTCAGCTCCCTCCTCAAAGCCACCATTCACATTCAGATTCTTTGCCCTCTCAGCGACCTCAGGAAGCCAGTCTTTTGTTTCACCTACCATGACTAGCGAGCTCAATGCCATACAACGTTGACCAGCCGCGCCGAAAGCCGCACCAGCGATGGAATTTAGAGCTTGGTTTTTGTTACAGTCAGGTAATACCGCGGCGTGATTCTTTGCTCCAAGATTGGCCTGTACCCGTTTGCCTTTCGCAGAGCCTCGAGTGAAAATATACTCCCCGGCCTTATTGCTGCCTACAAAGCTGATCGCTTTTATTGCTGGCTCGTCTATAATGAAATCTACGGTCTTTGCTGAACCGTGAACGATGTTAATGACTCCATCTGGATATCCTGCTTCTCGAGCAAGCTCAGCAAGGATCATCGCTGCTCCTGGATCGCGCTCAGACGGTTTAAGAATCAAAGTATTCCCAGTAATTGTGGCAATTGGAATGGACCATAACGGAATCATAGCTGGGAAATCTGTGGTGAAATACAGGATCAGGTATCCAACAAGTTGATGAGGGTTCGAAGTTCTCACTGAATGGACAAATAGAGGCCACCACCCCAATAGGTTCCCTGTAGTTCTTCGTTTCCATATCTTTAGCCACCTCCAATACCTCTCCAGTCAGCTGCGTTGTGATTCCACAAGCTGTCTCCGCAACTTGCAGTCCCCTCAGTACGTCTCCTCTGGCATCTGCAAATGTCTTCCCCTGCTCTAACGTAATGCTCGCTGCCAATCTGTCCCAGTGCTGACGTATGAGCGTGACAAATTTGAACATAATCTGCTGCTTATGAAGTAGACTTGTGGCCTTCCATGAGGGGAACGCCTTCTGTGCACTTGCGACAGCTGCATTGAGTTCGTCATCCGTACTTTGGGGAACGCGAGTCACAAGATTGTTGGTGGCCGGGTCATGGAGGTCGATCCAGGAGACGGCATTCGAGTCTACGAATTGATTGTCAAGGAAATTCGGTGTATTACCAGGTAGTGATATCTGCTCATGATCTGTGGGATAGATATCTGGGGGTGATACAGCTGCAGCGGCCAATTGCCGGTGCAAAGCTGACGTTTGCAGCCGTCTTCGAGCTGTTGATGATGGAGGAAGCCGTGGTAAGTTTCTTGGGCGGAGAGAAGCAGATGGCAGCGCTTTCAGGACTAAGACCCTCGTCAACGCTGCGCGTTGTGTCACCATCTTCTAAGGCTGCGTTCTCTCTCTACTGGACAGCGCAAAATGGTTTGTTGTACCTCATGAGAGACTCGAGAGAGAATTGATGGCATTACTATGTCGGATTTAGGTATCGGGATTCGAAGAGGGCGCGGGGTGTTGCGGGGAAGCCGGGAGGTTTGTGCGGCAAAACGCTCAAGATATATGCTGCTACAATCCTCATTGCAACACACTTTCAATGCTATAGAACGAAGCAATTGATTCGATTGCTCATATCCTGCAAGTTACGCTCTTCGTGAAATACTATACAGGCTTTTAGTAAAACAGTCTGTAAACACCAAACATTTCTCCGGTCGAGCTGTTTCAACCATCTGGCTTGCCCCCAAGCTAGAGTCTCTAGTAACATTCTCTCAATCTCCTTCCATCAAATCTCGTCTGGCATCTAGGCTCACGCGATGCATCATCCTCATTCTGCCAGACCCGAAGATCTTGTCGTTCGTTTATTGACCTCGGCTTGGGCTTTCTCGGTGGCTGTGCTGGCCGCATCAATGATCTGATCTTTAGTGTCGACAACGCTCTGCTTAGCCTTTTCTGCCGCCTTCTTGACTTGTGGAGGTGGAGATCCTCCTGTCACGCCTACAACACCAATCAACAGGGCGATGATCGTCACTGCGAGGGCACCGATTCCTCCCGCAACTTCAGGCAGAGTCTTGATAGCCTCAACAGGATCCTTCTTGGCGAGAGTGTAGAATAGGTCGACTTTCTCGCGGACATAGGTGACCGGGTTCTCCATGAATTTGAGGTCCATTGGGGATTCCGGTTGTGGTGGAGGTGGCGGCTTAGCAGCGTCCTCCTCGGCCGACTCGATAGCAGCCTTGACATCGTACGTCTCAGTCTTGAGTTTTTCAGCATCCTCAACGGAATGACCAATGTAGATGTTGTCAAACAGAATGTCACTCTGCATTGTCCAAATTTCGAAGCCAATCTATGACATGTTAGAGGTCTTATCATATGTTGGACGTAAGACAAGAGGACTTACAGCACCCATGGGTTCAAACTTTGAGGGAGTCTTGTCCTCAAAGAAGTCTGGGTTGGGGATCATTTTCGGCTTCCAGACACCCTTGTATGCTGGATTGTCAATGTACTCTGGAGACCATTTGCCCTTGTAATCAGGGTTCTTTTTGGTGGGGGGTTCCCATTTCCCGCAGCCAGATACCTCCTCACACTTGGAATTGGGTACTTGTGGCGGAATCCAGTCACCATCTTCTTCATCATCCCAATCTTCTGGCTTCTCGGCCTCTGGATCTGGAACCATGGTAGGCTCGTCCTCGAGCCAGTCATCGGGCTTGGTGGCTTCTTCGTCCACGATCTCAAACGGAGCGTCTTCATCCCAGTCTTCAGGTTTGGTAGCCTCAGGATCCGGAATTCTAGCCTCGTCCACCCAATCATCAGGCTTGGTATCCTTCGGGTCGTCAATCTCTCGCTCTGGATTCACTGAGGGAGTGAAGTCTTCGAGTAGATTTCCCTTTTTGCTAGATTCGCCATTGATCATGATCTCGAATTCGTTGTTTTCGTGAACGATGAGTGTGTAAAGCGTAGTTTTCTTGTCGATCTTCGCCATTGGGGCACTCTTCAAATGCTTCTCTTCATACTCACCAGTCTTTGGGTTCTTATGCTTGAAGATAAAGTGAACCTATATCTTACTTTAGCAAAATTCAGAGGAAATACTATGATTGAACTCCTGACCTTGTTGGTAGCACCGCACTTGTCGGGACCAAACATTATAACATACGGAGAGGCGTTGGAGAACTCATCAGCGTGTAACTTCTTGTTGTCCTGGAGGAGCTTCATGTAGGCGCCACCACATTCGAGGCCATCTATCAGGGTTTGTTAGCTTTCTGAATATATGTGAATACGATATTTGTTCGAATCTCACTTTGTAGCTTGACTTCGTACTGGACAACAAGGCTTTTACCCCGGTTATCTACCTTTTTGGGGAACTTTGCGGATATCGCGTGATGTGCTGCCGGATTCTTGACGACAAGACCCTTGTCTCCTTCAATACCTTTGAAGACATGGGGCTCTTCGACGGCCCATTCGCCTACATACGCCCATTCTTCGTCGGTCTTGGAGTCCTCCTTCTTTGCGTGGGAAGGCTTCCACCGCGACTCCCAATCATCTGTAAATTGTTCGATAAAATCTGCTTTTATGTCTGTAGAGGGCTATCCAGAGTGTCAGTTCATACTTGAATTCAAAGGTGTTGATTATTGTTCATCGCGCACTCACCGTAAACGTGGGCTTTTCGATCGCTGACGTGGTGCTAGATTCTGCTGCTGTGGTAGATGAAGACTCCACTGGGTCTTCGCTCTCGTCTGCTCGAACTTGGCTGAGGAGAGCAACCGAAGAATAAAGAGCTGCAGCTACCACTCCGTTCAGACGCATCTTGTCGATCTGCAAGGTAGACCTTGACGAACGATATCAGCGGGTGAAGAGAGTCTGAAGGCGGTGTGGTGTTGTGGGAAAGAAAATAGTAAGTTTCTTGGGAATTGGTGTCTTCAATAATATGCGCCAATAGCAAAAGGACAAGCTGGTCTTTTCCAAGAAATTCCACCAAAAAACGATACCTTCCGTAAACGGTTTAGTCCTCCCGCGCGGCTAGTTCTCGCTTGCCGGCAATTCGAACAACTTCGCATGTTTGAGGCTCTGACGGTGCAGCAGATTCATTGGGTTGTTTCAAGGATGAAGTATTTTCGGGCACAGCCTATTACCCGAGCATTTCGACAATCGTGTTCACATCTGAGAGGTGCGAGTTTCGGCTGAGCCTCATTCTTCCGCTGGTCAGTTCTCGAGTGTCTTGACCAGTTGAAGTTTCAAATCTTGTACTCTACTTGGGGACCCAGAATTCGAACGAGCTTGTAGACTATGGCAGCCTTGCAGGAAGATCTAGCTGTTGCCAGTGACGATCTTGTCCTATCCACTGATCCAGACCATCCAGCCAATCTCATTTGTAGATTATGTCGTAATTTCTACAATTTGGGATGGGTCGGAGGGACTGGCGGAGGGACCTCCATTAAGAGAGGATCCCACATCTTTATTGCTCCTTCGGGTGTACAGAAGGAATTGATGCAGCCGATGAATATTTTCGTCCTACAATATGACAACCGCTCATATGTGCGCAAGCCTCTGGATCTGAAGCCATCCGCATGTACACCTTTGTTTCTTGCCGCTTTTGATAGGGGAGCTGGTTGTTGCATACATACGCACTCACAGTGGGCGGTGCTGGTGACCTTATTAATTGAGGAGCAAGCAAAGCAGGACGGTCAAGATACTAAGAAGAAATATTTCGAGATTGAGATGATCGAGCAGATCAAAGGCATTCCGAAAGGAAGAGGAAAGCCGGGAATGCTGGGCTTCTTTGATCGTCTTAGAGTCCCTGTCATCGAAAACACTGCACAGTGAGACCTCCACGGACCTGGCTACCCTCCCACTGACTCTTTACAGCGAGGAAGACTTGACTCAGAGCCTAGAAGAAGCAATGGAAGAGTACCCTGACACATACGCGGTCTTAGTCCGTAGACACGGCGTGTGAGCAGTTCAGCGTAATTATTAAGCTTCATTTACTGATTTCGTATAGGTATGTATGGGGAGATGATGTTCAGAAGGCAAAGACACAAGCGGAGAGGTAATAATTCATCTTCTAATTGACCAAGGCAAATCTACTAATAATACATAGCTTAGACTATCTGTTCCGCTTAGCTGTCGAGATGAAGAGACTGGGACTTCCCTGGGTGTCCTGAGAAGAGAGAACCAACGCACTCTACGCGTAATCCTATGAGAAGTGATCTTGGATTCTGGGAGGATGTGTACTCATGTCCAAAAGAACCCGCCTCACTCGATATCTTTGAGCACTTTAGGGCTGTATGCGCTCATTAAAGCCGCAATACCCAGACTCTAATGTCTCTACTCAGGCAATGACTCACCAAACACGATTGTCCATCCGACGGAGGTACCATTTCTCTCGATGAAATGAACAACCCTCAAATCTTGCTGGCTGATCAAGGAACTCGAGGCACGTGAAGCATACAATTCTGAAAATGTCCCCTTTGTTGCCCACTTTGATACTACTCCCGGGCCCAAATCTTCCGTGCTTGATCCCGCAATCCATGCAAAATCGCGTGTGGCCCAACTTACTTCCTAGAGCCTTTTTCCTAGAGTTCCGATGGAATTTTGAGATCGGAAGCAGAGACAGGCACAATGAACAGGGGAGATTGTCGTCAAGCTTGAGGAATTTGAACAAAGGATCGGCCTTCTTTAAGATCTTCCGTTCGAGTAACGCAAGGGCGTGCTTGTAAAGATCCTCATGGGTAACTATCGAGTAGAGGTACTTGTTAACACCCCTCAAACTGGCAAGCTCAGAACCACGGCTGTTGATGAGATACGAAACTATCTCTTGTTGTAGCTCCAGCGGAAGAGCGAGCAAAGGTGGTAGAGGAACGGGTTGATAGTGTGACGCTGGCGGCTCTGGATGCTGCTCCTTACTGGCAATTGCCAGCTGGTTTTGCTGCTCGTCATCGAGGGAAGTTGAGGAAGAAACATGGCCTTCCTTGACGATACCTTTGAATTGACGGAGGGTGATCGAAGCTGTTGTGCTGCTATCGCGGTGTGACATCGTGCCTAGAGCAGGTCTGAAATCTCGCTGCCAGCACGTTGTCGACAAGGCCATTCTCGTGACGGATAGACTTAAAGGTGTTTTTGATCACGTAGGCGTAGCCTTGAATAAAGAAACCTGGTTTCCCACAAAAAAATATCAACTCAACAATGAGATCTCATTTCTTTGTGATGACGAATGGGGTTAGATTGTCGAGCCTTTTGACCGAGGAAGTAGTATCAAACCCTACCATGGGGCTCAACATCTGCACGGAGCTGAAGACGGTGGAATACTTTGAGGCTCGACGGAGTCACCGGTACCTTAAAATATAATACCATGAGACTGGTGGTATTTTACCTTACCTTTTAGAGAAGGACTAAGTCGCGTATCCAATCATTGAGCTACGCGCAGGCGCGTCTAAGTTTCGGGCAACTCATGTCATCTGAGGCCATGTAAATTTGTGCTTACATATGTGCTACTTCGAAATGGGCGCTCTGGATCACGATAATCGCAATGGCTCTGATCAAGAAGGCTTTGCGTCTTTCAAATCACACGCTTCATCGTCGACCCATCACCGGCGAAAGCGGCGTAGGCTTGCTGAAGAGTCCCATGACGGTCTCACTTCGGGCGACGAAGAAGCATCGTTCATATCCTCTAGTACAGAAAAACAAGAGGAACCAAGGCCTCTGGAGGAAGGAGAAGACCTTGAACAGCAGGCCAAACCAAAATCGAAATACAAGATACACATCCCAAAACATTCAGAACTTCCTACAGATACCTTCTTTACACAGCCCCCGCAAAGGTCTTCCAGTCCATATAGGATTGATCAATTCCAATGGAGAAAACCACAAAAGCCAGCTCCGCTATCTTACGTTCAACAGGGATCCCCAAAGCAGCCAGGATGGAGAAATCCACCTGTACATAACTTGCAGTTCTATGATAATACCGAGAACGAACCACCTTTACCTGGGCACCCAGATCGTCAAATCGACGATGAATTCCCTTTAGATCAAAGCTACGCGGATATGTTGGCTGATCTTCCCTCGGACGTCTTCTCGTCCCCCAGCAGTTCTGTTACTGGTAAACGTGATCAACCAATACATATTCCATCTCAGAACGCTCTTCTTTCACAGTCTACACAGCCCCTACGGCTTGCTGCCCCTATTTCAAATCTACGGCAAACCACCTTGTTCGGCACGCAGGCTCCTGAGGTCTGCTCTCAGACACAGTCAACCCGAAAGCACAATTGGCCGCTGGCTAATCGCGAAGAACCACCAACACACCACAAGCTAGATCGAGAAGCATTAAAGACGTGGACTTATCCTACCAATCTCGGCACAATTCGTGAATACCAGTACAGCATCGTGGCCAGAGGTCTTTACCACAACTTACTGGTGGCATTGCCCACCGGATTGGGAAAGACTTTTATTGCAGCCACAATAATGCTAAATTGGTTCCGGTGGACCACAGAGGCGCAGATTGTTTTCGTGGCACCAACAAAACCTCTCGTATCTCAGCAAGTGAAGGCGTGTTTTGACACCGTAGGAATACCCCGGTCGGTAACAACGATGCTCACTGGTGGCATCTCGCCTGGACTACGTGCCGAAGAATGGCGGAGCAAACGAGTTTTCTTCATGACTCCTCAGACCATCATCAATGATTTGAAATCTGGTATATGTGATCCCAAAAAGCTCGTACTACTTGTGGTAGATGAGGCTCATCGTGCAACTGGTGGCTATGCATACGTCGAGGTCGTCAAATTCTTGAGACGATTCAATACGAGTTTTCGCGTCTTAGCATTGACAGCAACACCAGGAGCATCAGTTGAAGCCGTACAAGAAGTGATTGATGGTCTTGGCATCTCCAGAGTCGAGATAAGAACAGAGGAGTCTCTCGATATCCGGCAATATGTTTACTCGCGCAAAATTGAGACCATTCTCTTTGATAACTCAGACGAGATGGCTATGGTGATGGATCTGTTTTCTAGAGCTTTGCAACCTGTCCTTGATAAGCTGAATGGGATGAACGCTTACTGGGCTCGAGACCCAATGACCTTGACACCTTATGGCTGCAATCAAGCTCGGCAAAAATGGATGGCCTCTGATGCGGGTAGGAAGGCAAGCTTTGGCATTAAAGGGATGGTTAATACGATCTTCTCGCTCCTTGCCAGTCTGTCGCACGGTATCGAACTCCTCAAATTTCATGGTATTGGCCCTTTTTACCACAAGGTGCTCGCATTTCGAAACGAGATACATGGCAATGGAAAAAAGGGCAGCAAATACGCCAACCAAATCAACGACAGTGAATATTTTCAGACCATGATGTCCAGGGTGCAAATATGGATTAACAATCCAGATTTCATGGGTCATCCAAAACTTGAGTATCTACAAAGCGTTGTGATGAATCATTTCCTCGATGCCGGCGAAGGGCGCGGAGCTTCTGACCCGTCAAGTACGAAGGTCATGGTCTTTGCGCATTACCGTGATAGTGCTGAAGAGATTGCTAGAGTGCTTCGCCGTAACGAACCCATGGTGCGCTCGCATGTATTCGTCGGCCAAGCCAGCTCCAAAGGATCAGAAGGCATGGACCAGAAAAAGCAGCTAGATGTTATCAAGAAGTTCCAAAGCGGGATCTACAATACCCTCGTCGCTACTTCAATTGGTGAAGAAGGGTTAGATATTGGGGAAGTCGATCTGATCATCTGCTATGACGCCTCAGCGTCGCCCATTCGAATGCTTCAGCGAATGGGCAGAACAGGCAGAAAGAGGGCTGGCAACATTGTGGTAACATTAATGAAGGGTAAGGAAGAAAACAACTTCATCAAAGCGAAAGACAGTTACGAAAAGATGCAATCAGAGATCGCTGTGGGGACGCGCTTCAATTTTCACGATGAAGAGTCGAGGCGCATCGTACCGAAGGATGTGCAACCCGTTGTTGACAAGAGGGTAATCGAGATCCCTGTTGAGAACACCCAGCCCGATCTGCCTGAACCCACCAGGAGAGGTCGAGCGCCGAAACGACCTCCAAAGAAATTCCACATGCCTGACGGCGTGCGAGCAGGCTTTGTCAAAGCTTCCAGGCTTGATGACGATGAAGCTAGTGACAAGGGACAAAATCTGCATGTGAGAAAGCCTCGCGCGAGGGCATTCGCTAGTCCAGAGCCGCTTCCTTCTTTGGACGTAGTCCTGCTTACCGCCGCTGAAGAGAATATATTTGAGCGCAAGTATCTGGACATCCAAGGCGATTCTTCCCAAATCGTGGAAGTGCCACGTAATGACGCTTTCCCTAACCTCCAAAAGGTCCTCCGCCCCACAAAGCATGTTGCGCATGGTCAAGCTACAAAAAGATTGATCGGAATGCTCCAGAAAATGCGCGAAGTAGGGAGGAACGAGAATATACGATTCGAAGCGAGCCTTACCTCGCAGGACAGGAAGGCAGGGATGATCCAGGCGGAGAAAAAAGCAGCGTTCCTCAAACCTCCAGCGAGTCTGAATCTTTCCAAACAGCACTTCTCCGATGACCATTCTCCAACCCACGATCATTCGGTTTCGCCACGAGAACACTTGGGACGCGCACAGACACATGCTCCAAATAGGATCTTATTTGTTGGGGACGTGGTCGCGGAGGACGGTGTCAGTGCTATGGCTGGCGATGATACAGAAGACACCGGAGATTTTGACTCTTCCATGTCTACACTGCTGCCGTTTCCGAAGATTGTTCAACCCAGCTGCCAGCCCATGATCGACCTCTCAGACCGGCTATCGAATTCTGAAAGCGAATTACCAGATTTTGGAGCTCTGGTAGAGAAGGTGGGAGTCTCAGAGGCTCAGACCCTATCGCAGCGGTCAGACCGACATCACGGGATGAGACCGAATCAACGAAGAGCGGCGAGGAAAGTGGTTCAGGACGATAGTGACGACGAATAATGATTAGGAGGATGGCCCGCCATACATGACTTTAGCGAACTGATGGCCCAATGAGATTTGTATTAGCGTCTTTGCTTAGATACCCCATAAAGTTTTATGTTGTCAGAGCAATAGAACTAAAATCCAATGGTCATCACTACCTTGACGTCGGGGTTCCAGAGCGCTCCTAGCATCTGCTACCTTTGCTACAAGCATGTTTCTCGCAATCAATGACCTCGAAGTTTTTTAGACATTCCTCAATCTCAAGCACTTCAACATGTCTAGTGACCAGTTCGACAGCGCTCTGTAATCCTCATCTTTCTCCCACCATTTCAATTGTGGATTTCATTCTAATGAAAGCCCTATAGAGATCTACTCCGCCGCCTTCCCCCGCACAGCACAACCGCCAACCTCAACCGTATCTGTGCCCTCGCGCCACAACTAACTGAGGACCTATTAAGCTCTGTCGACCAGCCACTAGAGGTCCGTCGTTGCAAGAAGACCGGGCGTGACTTCTTATTGTGCGATTACAATCGTGATGGAGACAGCTGGCGGAGTCCATGGAGTAACGAGTTCGAGCCTCCCATTCCCGATGGAGAAGAAGGGGCGAAACCGAGCGAGAGAGTGAGGAAAATGGAAGTTGGAATGGGAGAGGCGGTGGATGTCTATCGGGAATTGTGAGTAGCTTTGCATTTCTCAATATCTAGAATTTCTCGTTTGAGTGGAACGAGAGACGGGATATTCGAGATCGAAATCGCTCCTGGGGCTTGATTGGAAATGCTGACCGAATGCTGCCATGTACTCACAGGTATTACGAAGGTGGTGTGAGCAGTGTCTACTTTTGGGACCTGGACGATGGGTTTGCTGGGGTGGTCTTGTTAAAGAAGAGTAAGTTTTTGAGAGACCTTCATGGCTTTCCGATCAAAAAGACGTCTGCATGAAGCTTGAAATCCCCGTATGCTTTTTGCTAACCGCTACTCAGCTACACCATCAGGCAAAAGCGAGGGCGGATGGGACTCGATACATGTTTTCGAAGCTATTGACCGTGCGCGCATCTCACATTACAAGCTTACAAGCACCGTCATACTCCGCCTGAGCACAGCAAGCGAAGCTTTGGGTGACATGGATTTGAGTGGGAATATGACGAGGCAGATCGAGCAAGATATGCCAGTGCAGGACGATACGAGTCATATTGTCAATGTAGGCAAACTGGTCGAGGACATGGAATTGAAGATGAGGAATTTATTACGTATGTGTGGAAACTACACGACATCTGTTGCTACTAATTCTGATTTCCAGAGGAGGTCTATTTTGGCAAGGCAAAAGATGTCGTTGGAGACCTCCGAAGTATTCCTGCCACGTTTCTTCACACTACCTACGCTTACACTGCCACAGGTATGACGGCATTGACTGAAGCGAACAGGGAGAAGGCGACGCATCAAGAGATGATCAATTCGATGAAGAGATGAGAAAGGCCTGTTGTCAACAATCAGAGTCTCCGAAAACACGTATAGCTTCTCACTGATGCTTGCGGATACGCTTAGCATTAGCGAGACACTTAGAACCATATCAAACCCTGCCTATTGAATACGCCAGCAGTAGGAATCTTGCTCAATATGTGTAAGACAGCCCCATATTGAAGATTCGAATCATTGTGGATCCAGCTACTGGGTGTATCACACAGCAGATGTGTCTCGCAACATTCTGAAGCCGTGACCAAGAATGTATAATATATGACCAAGATAGGAGTGTGCCAGCACTGAGGATATCATAATTCTTTGTAGGTCCATAACGCAATCCTGCGTTGTGTATGTGTATTTTGGCGACGGCCCAGCGATATAGAGGCAAGACATAGGTGCACATCAATGGACGAAAGTCGTCGAAGACTGACCGGCAGGAAACTGTTTTCTCTAAATAATCAGCTTTAAGCGCTTGTGAGACATCAAATGGTAGATCAAGTGTAAGTGTGACAGATAATGTTGATATCTGTATATGTAGGTTTAGAAAATTTGAAAAGAGCGGGGAACACGAAGAGCGGAAAGGCCTCAATTTCAGGTTGATCCGCTGCCTAGACAATTGAAATCATCGATATTTGGAGTTCTTGCGCGGTATGATCTCTGCAGCTGCAGCGAGCGATGAGTACAAATCCTCGATTGCAAGAGATGACGGAAAATATAAGATGAGGTGTCGTTGGAACTGCACTAGCCGAGACTAGTGGAAGGTGGTGGCAGGAAAAGGAAGGCTCGAAGGCGAGCCGCTATCCCATCACTCATGCTGTACCATAGGCCTCTGATATCTATTTGATACACATCGATTAATCGTTTGCTCCGGTGACTTTTATTCTACTTCACTTTCTTGACTGTGGGATGGTTTCGTTGGTGGTAGGGATTCTGCTTGGAGATTCACACACTGTAAGTCCAGCCCCCAACAACGACAAATTTCACACATAAATCGTGGAACGAGAACTGAAAGCTAATAAATGAAATAGGGTCTGCACTTTTCGAGCAGCCGAAGCCTTGAAGGAGAGAATGCAGCCGTAAATGATTATACACACTTTAATATCTCTGGCCAGCTTTGATATTGAAATATGTCGACCAAAAAACCTTACCGAAAAGGCACTGTGTCCAAAGGAGAGCTTGTCTTCGATCAAAATTTCAACCCCCTACAATCGAAACAAGTTTGTAAGACAATCTCATTGCAATCATGGATTGCCAATACTCGCCCAAAGATGCTGGAACATGCCAAAAATCAAGGTATCCAAGCTGTGACCAATGAGACCAAATCCGTTCTAAATGAATTGTCCATATAGGCAGCCCTCATTTTTCGAATCAGTCAAGCCAGTCATACGCTCCTTCCCATTTTTTCCACGGAAATCCAGTGCTAAACGTACCAGGTAAGGATAACGATTACATTACCACTTCATCGAATATCAATAGCTTCAAGCCTAGTCATGACACTGACATCATGTTTTACTATCAGCGCATTTAGATGTCCTGCAAGATGAGTTATCGGAAGCGATGGACACAAGCTCCGAAATCGATGACAATAATGAAGATGACTTATCAGAGAATATGGACATGAGCTCTGGCCCAGAAGCCTATGAATCCTCAGACGATGACGTTCGGAAGGACACATTGGGTGGTACGGCTTCGAAAGCGATAAGTCTAAAATCGGAGCCTGACATTGATCACGGTTCTCATGATATCTTTTGCGGCAGAGCGGCGGAAGATTCTTCCCCTAAGACACTGACTATAAATTCCCAAACGATAATCGATGCTGGCTCTGACACAACGTCTACAACACCGAGAATGAGCAGTACCCCCTCCGGAGTATCTGGGCCATCCTCCCACACATCAGCTGGGCCTTCCAACTTGAATGACTCGGTCGACGAAAGTGGACCCTCATTGGAATCCCTGAAGGCTCCCATTCGCGCGTCCAGTCTTTCATCTGAATTGTCGCCAGCTAAGTCCACAACGCCGCCAGCACTAAAGCTTTTGAGCAGTACTTATAAGATTACACAACGTCGGAATATGCCGAAACAAAAGAGACTCCGATTTGCAGACCTCCGGCCAAGGACATCAATACCAGCTAACATGTCTCCTTCGGTCTTAGCCCAGCAAGGCATCCATGCAGCATATTCTTCAAGGCTCACTCCATTCAGTCTTCATCCAGATGAGTACAAATTGCTTCGAGATCACATTTGCCACCTGCACGTTTCTGCCTATTTGAACATTCGAAATCGTGTACTACGGTTGTGGGTGAGAAATCCGCTAGTTAGCGTTACAGCTGAGGAAGCTGCCGGATGTGCGCTCTCTTCAAGGTGGCTAGGCTTAGCAGAAGTCGCCTATGAATGGCTCGTGCGGAAAGGCTATATCAACTTTGGTTGCGTGGAGGCACCTGACACCTCAAATGCCTATGTCAAGAAGTATAAGTCCAAACGATACAAGAGAAAAACGATTGTTATTATTGGAGCCGGCATGTCAGGCCTAGGATGTGCCAGACAGCTGGAGGGTTTGTTAGAGCACTACAGAGAGAAATGGACATCAAGAGGTGAAGAGCCGCCGAAGGTAGTGCTTCTAGAGGGCCGAAACAGGATAGGTGGAAGAGTATATTCACATCCATTAAGAGACCAAAAAACTAGCGGCATACCCGAACAGAAAAGGAGCACTGCGGAAATGGGGGCACACATTATAATTGGATTTGATCATGGGAACCCACTAAACATGATTATCAGGGGCCAGTTGGCACTGCATTATTATGCTCTCAAAGACAACTCCACCTTACACGACATTGACGGTCACGTCGTAGATCGAGATCGAGACTCAATGGTGGAGAAGCTTTACAATGACTGCCTCGATCGAGCCAGTGTGTATCGTCATAGGCACACACCTCCAAGGACCGTCGACGGAGACAAAGAGCTTATCGAGTCAGGACGGGATCCTAGTCAAGAGGGTGGCCTGCTCATCAGTGCTGTTGAAGACGAAATGCCTTACCTAGCAACCAATGTCGAGAACAGTCTAGTGGAGAACGTGCCAGGCGGCATGGACAAATTTACTGGAAAAGCACACATGATCACAGGCCCACGAAAGAAGCAGCCGCCAGCTCGTGCTGCTGAAGGTATGGGCTGGAAGCTGTCTTCCAATGTGCTAGCATACCATGATCTCAACCTCGATGTTGTCGCGAAAGCATCCAAACATCCCACCCTTGGAGCAGCTATGGACGAGGCAGTGAAACAGTATCAATTCCTCCTTGATCTGTCTCCACAAGACATGCGGCTTCTTAATTGGCACTACGCTAATCTCGAATATGCCAATGCTGCAAACGTCGGAAAGCTAAGCTTAGCTGGCTGGGACCAGGACGCTGGCAATGAATTCGAAGGAGTCCACGCACAAGTCGTTGGTGGGTATCAGCAGGTTCCTCGAGGCATCCTACACTCTCCGTCCAAGCTCGATCTTCGCACTCGTAAGGTTGTGAAACAAATCACATACGAGTTCAACAAGAATGTCGTGACAACGGGCACTCGTGTTCTCTGTGAAGATGGAGAGGTGTATGAGACAGATCATGTTGTTTTGACTACTCCTTTAGGGGTTTTGAAGAGCGAGACTATCCAATTCGAACCACCACTTCCTGACTGGAAGCGCGGGCCTATCTCACGTCTAGGATTTGGTACCCTGAACAAAGTCATATTGGTATTCGATAAACCATTTTGGGACGTCGACCAAGACATGTTCGGTTTATTAAGGGAGCCGGAGGTCAAGAACAGTCTGGATCAAGAGGATTACATTGCCAACAGAGGACGGTTCTATTTCTTCTGGAATTGCATCAAGACCACTGGTAGGCCTGTCTTGATCTCGCTTATGGCGGGTGATGCAGCCCACCAAGCGGAGGATGCTAGTGACAAAGAGCTTATCGCGGAGGTCACTCAAGAGCTATCAAAGATTTTCAGTAAGCAGAAGGTTCCGGAACCTTTAGAAACAATTGTCACCCGATGGGGCAAAGATCGATTTGCTCGTGGCAGCTATTCCTACGTGGGTGCTACGTCGCAACCGGGAGACTACGAAACTTTGGCGGCTCCAGTTGGCACTCTGCACTTTGCAGGCGAAGCGACATGTGCTACCCATCCAGCGACGGTGCATGGTGCCTACATATCAGGTCTTCGAGCAGCCGCCGAAGTCATCAACGATCTAATAGGACCCATCGAAATCCCTAGACCATTGGTGTCGTGGCCCACCCACGTAGAAGTCGACGTGCCACAGACGCCCCAGAATTCCGCCCAAACCCAACAACCTAACTCAGCAGTCTCAAGTCACAAGGAGCCAGTATCGCGCACGGAGCCAGAGGACGTCAAGCAAGCACGACTCGAGGCCTTCGAGAATGACATCCTCGAGGCGATATATGCAGAGCTTGGCCTTCGTCCATCGCGTCCTGGGAAACCGGGCTCCAATCCCTTCCTATTGTTCACATCAGACGTCTGGGCGGAGACGAAGAAAGCTTGTGACGATGCGCGTATTGCCGCGACCGAAAATCCGGGAAGCAAGGCATCGAGGAACGAAGTACGTGCTACCATAGGTCAGCTGTGGCGAGCCGCGCCCGAGGAGCAGAAGAGACCGTACTTTGAGAAGACGGAGAGCAACCGACGAGTGAACGAAGAACAAGCCGCCACGTTCGACGCGAGACTGGCGTTGTGGGACGAGCAGGCTATGGATGTGCGGAGGAAATATGTGCGAGAGCACCCCGGCGTGCTTTCGGACAAGGAAGAGCAAGACATGTGGAGGGCACTGGGCGTCTACGGTGATGCAGCCGAGGTGGGGGAGGTGAGAAGGGCGAAGAAAATGTCGGGATACGCTGACCAGGATTCGGATATGGATGAATGATGTGGTGTCGAGCTTACCTGCCTGCGCGAAGCGTTTGAGCATGGGCGAGCCCCCGGGCGTTGTCAGCTTAGCCATTCATGTCGAATATAGCACATAAGCAATGCCTATAGTCCGCTGTGAAGGAAGTACAGGTCCGGTTGCACGACTATTCCTATGGATTTGCGGGTGATCTTTGCTGTCATCTACGGTAGACTTCATGACCACGACAACATTGATGCCGAGTGAGCAGAGTACTCGAAGACCAGCACCCAGCACTGCTACTAGCTAACCTACAACGTCCTACCCCTTGGGGCATTCCACGTATGAAGTACATTATCATCGAAGCTTTTCCACCTGTGTCGTTCCAGAGCAGAGCAGTCGCCATCGCCATCGCCATCACCACATGTCGTCCTTGGACGAACCATGCCTCTTTCCACCTCAATGCATTGAGTGAACTGGTGTGTCGTTTTGTTCCACGAGCTCATCAGCGGTAGTCGAGGCCATCTCAGGGCAAGAGCAATCAAAGGAAAGACTCCGTTTGGAGATGCCGTTGTCCAGACCCTAAGGCAGGCCGATTGCGCTAAGCTTTCCCCCGGGTCGAGTGCCTGCCTATTCGGAGCCTAGCCGGACCCCTAAGCGTGAAGTCCACATGGCTGATCGCACCTCGTGGGAAAAGGCAGATGGCCAGGCTGTAGGCTGTAGGCTGTAGAGTAAAGTCGTGCTAGAGTCGCGAAAAGTATTTGGTAGGACTCAGACCATCTGTACCTCCAAGTCCATTGCTTTTCATCTGCATCACATTTTACGACTGCGAGCATCATTCAGTTAATGTCATCAGCTAGGACTACACACGCGCCCCTGGGATTCGGAACCGCAACACACCCGCAGACGATCGCCAGCTGCATCCCGCCGTTACACACCCCCGCTACCGTCATACAAACGCCGCAATAAGTAACCATAGTCATACCTCAAACTGCGAGCCTGAGAGTAGCCAGACTGCCCTTCTTGCTCTGGCACCCTCGCTGATCTGACCATCTCCATGAGAACGACCCCCAACCACGCCATTTCGCTCGTCTGTACCGTCCAGATGAACAGCTTTCGCTCTCCTCCCTCACCTTGATCTCTGCGTGAGCGCCTAAAGCCTGCCCGACCCCGTCCCAGGGGCTCACAGTCCGACCACACATCGAGCATGTCGTCCTTTTTCAATCGCATGCGCTCAAGTGCTGTCAGTATAGTCATTCATCTCCATTTGGCCGGAGCAGATGCGCTGTCGGACCCCTGATTCTGCGCTGAAAAGAAGACTCAAAAGCGCATGTTTGAATTGGCGACTGATGATTCGTTCTTTCTTAGGGAACCTCGAGTCCGTCAGGTGGATCCTCCCCGGCGAAGAAAGATCCCAACGCCCTCCAAATCACACCTCTTGAGAAATATCTCTTAGATTCACCTCCTGGACCGTTACGAGCAGACGGCAGTGATAAATTCTGGGGACTGGAGAACGTGAGCCTCACCTTTCCAGTGATGCCGATCAAGCATGCTTATCGTTGAACTCGCAGTTTGGTAATACCTGGTACGCCTAATCCATAACTTCTAAGGCGGAGGACGAGGCATGCTGACATATCCCAGCTATTGCAATTCGATTCTACAATGTCTATATTACTCGGTACCTTTTCGAGAGCAAGTCATCAACTATCCAAAACGTACGCCAATGGAGTCTGTCCTTACAAGGTCTACCGGACAATCGAGAATGACACCGGACGCCACAATACTCCCTCCAAATCATCCATCTCTGACCCCAGCCAAACTCATGAAACAACAACCACAGACTCAGACTTCGGCTCGGAACCCTGGAGGACCGCCGCCGAACCCAAAGCCCGAAGACAAGGAGCATCCCGATTTCAAAAAAAGAGTAGCTCAGGCGAGAGGGCCAAAGATCTCCATGGGTGACGACAATGCTGCGGCATACGGAATGGAAGAGTCATTGTTTACGTCCTTGAAGGACATATTCGAGGCACTCCTGGCACATAAGTCGAACATTGGTGTGGTCAGCCCGACTAAGTTCCTCGAGGTGCTGAAGAAGGAGAATGAGATGTTTCGAACGGCGATGCACCAGGATGCGCATGAATTCCTAAACTTGCTGTTGAATGAGGTCGTAGCAAACGTCGAAGTACATTCGAAAAAACTTGAAGAGGAGAAAGAAAAAGAAATGAACGGCTCGGTCGAAAAGACTGGTTTTGAGCAGGCATTAGCGTCTGCAATGCCCAAAGCTGTGCCAGGTAATACCCGGTGGGTTCACGAATTATTTGAGGGGACTCTTACATCTGAGACGAAATGTTTAACCTGCGAAAATGTATCGCAGCGTGACGAAGCGTTTCTTGATCTTTCGGTAGATCTGGACGAGCATTCTTCGGTGACTGCATGCCTCCGAAAGTTTTCAGAAGAGGAAATGCTATGTGAAAGGAATAAGTTTCATTGCGATCGATGCGGAGGACTTCAGGAAGCGGAAAAGCGCATGAAGATCAAAAGGTTACCTAAAATTCTGGCTCTGCACTTGAAACGGTTCAAGTATACAGAGGATTTACAACGACTACAAAAGCTGTTTCATCGCGTCGTTTATCCATATCATTTACGCCTTTTCAACACAACGGACGACGCCGAGGATCCTGATCGCCTTTACGAACTATATGCAGTGGTGGTACATATTGGAGGCGGACCATACCATGGACATTACATTTCAATTGTCAAGACAAAGGATCGAGGGTGGCTGCTGTTTGATGATGAGATGGTCGAGCCAGTGGACAAAAGCTATGTACAGAACTTCTTTGGTGATCGACCGGGATTGGCGTGTGCATATGTACTCTTTTACCAGGAAACAACGCTTGAGGCCGTCAAACGGGAGCAGGAGGCCGAAAGTCAAGCTGCAGCGTCACAAGCGGTCGTACAAGTTCCAAAAGAACCAATCGGGCTTGGCCTGAAAACAAACGGATTCATGAACGGCATTCAACACGTACGGAGCGCTGTTTCGCCGGCAGCGGAAGATACCTCTGGTTATGAAAGTCTGGATAAGGCAGCTACGGAACCGCCACCGGCGGTGCCATCGATTCAATCTCCGGTTGACGTCACAGCTCTCCCACAGTATCCGCCGCCAGGCACACAAAGCGAGGACCCAAAATCAAAGAAAGAGCGAGCCAAAGAAGAAAAGGAGCGAAAAGCTGTGGAAAAGATCAATGCCAGGCAGGAGGAAAAGGCCGAGCGCGAACGACGTAAAAACCTGGACAGCAGGCGGAAGGAAATGATAAAGCAAACAGAGTTTGATACGAAAGCTGCGATAGAGGCCAGCAAAGCCTCCAAAGCCGAAGAGGATCACAAAGGCACCACGGAAAATGGACATAAAGAACCTGCATCTACCGGCTCAGGAGGGCTAAGCAGATTCAAGTCAAGCAGCAAGAGCTTTAGGAGACCAAAGCTATTTTCAAAAGAGGGAAGCAAAGGGGAGCCCTTTCTTGACGGAAGCGCCAACGGTGTTCCGTCGGCATTCGAAACGACTGACAAGCCTGCCGACAGATCTAGGCATCGATTCAGTAGCCTACGGAAGAAGTCGTCCAATATGAAATTATTGTAATTCTAATAGCATAACAGAGGAGCGATTGGTGGAACGCGGACATTACAATTCACTTTATGACAGCATATACAGTCACCTTCTCATCATTGGATCAATCTATGCATTTACATATCACGATACCACAGGGTGGCGTTGATAAATGGACGAAAGACTTGATTGAAACGGCACTGGAGGTAATGATCGATACGAAAAAGTTGGACATCTGGGGAATGCATGCCAGGAGTGGCTTCTGCTCATGTGGACAAGCTTACGATTCTATGTATTAGACTTTTCACCCTTGATTAGAGGTATCAGAGCCGAGGAAGCTCAATGATAATAGGCTTGTACAGTATTCACCTTCGAGGCATATAGCTAAATCTTTGCCATGATTCAATCGATGATCTCCACCACACTGATTGTCTCTTGTGCCGGACAGACCAAGTTCCTGCTTTTCCCTTTGCCGGCTGGTCTGCTTGATGACACCTTCATCTTCTGCACATCGCGCTGTATGGAGTATCTTATACTTGCCTTCTTACTCTACCTACAAATCTCCACACTGCCTCAACCCAGAATCAATTCGTAAGCTATGACCAAAGTATTGATGACTATCAGCGGTACTAGAGGACACAAGTCATGATTAGCCTTCAGTATTCCCCATCGACCAACCCTCGTCTTGCAATACCGACGACAGAACACCGTTCCTTCCCACAATGCAGAGGCTGCAGCAAGTTGCCCACTCTCTGAGAAAGAAATGGTAACTTACTTCTCATCAAAGTCCTCACACTACTTATCAGATTCACCAACTTCCCCTTCACGCTCGCCGCATCATTCTGCGAACCCCCAAAGGACGGCTCAGTAGGCGTGTTACCCCACCCAACTGCTCGGAATCAATACTCCAACTCGCTTCACCTCCAAGAGCTCAAAATCTACTCACTGCGCGCAAGAAATCGATCTTCTGAAAGCACGGCGACGGCGTTGACGAGGAGGATGGATACTGCAGTTGACGATGTCAGTGGAAGGTGTGGTATGTGAGCGCATGGGGGTGCGTGGGAGAGATACCGTAGAAGAGGTTGCCCAGGCCAAAAAGCATCATTCTGG
>JAABUP010004298.1_pt1 | contig 23512 bp, 24 predicted proteins | sample 5559201 | NCBI WGS metagenome assembly JAABUP01 (sample SAMN10711887, study PRJNA513373) | rock metagenome | isolation source: Antarctica rocks | place: Antarctica
TGGCGGACGTAGATCAGGGCCGCCGTGGGAAGCGAAGCCAAGCATTCCTCGGAGGGTGGTGGCGGCATCGTCATGGTAAAAACACTACCATCCCCGAAACGGTAGCGGAAGGCCGTGAACGGTTACTGGGGGTTAGCCTTGAGGTTGGCCGCGGTCAATCGCTCGGTGCCGAGGTCAGCGGACGGTCCGTTGGCGGGGCCTCCCGCGTGGCTGATCACGACGATCCGGCGGAACGGTCCGCCATTCGCAGCGACCGCGGCGTCGATCGCGGCTTGAAGGTCGGCGAATGTCATCGGTCGACTTGTCGATAGATTGGTAACCGTTCAGCCCAGCTACGGCATGACTAATGCCAGAGCCGGGGCACCCGAGCGGTGAGCGATTACTGATTCGACAAGGAAGTCCAGTACAGATCGCTTCTGCAAACGCAGCGTCCGGGGGAACGGGGGAACGATCGCCCCGGATCGCGCTGGCGGAATCCGGTCCGGCGGTTATTTTGGAGTCGGGAGGTCCCGACATGCACGATCCGAATATCCACTTGTCCGAGGCCGCCCGGGCGTTCGCCGAGGCAAAGGCCCGCGAGAAGGGCCTCGACGGCCCCGACCGCTACGTCGAGTCGCTCGTCGAGCGGGCGATCCGGCGGGATGACAGACAGCAACGTCGCGAAGCCTTGCTCATCGCGGGGATCAAGAGCGGCCCCGGTCGGCCGGTTGACGACCAATTCTGGGAAGAAATGCGACAACGGGTACGTGACCGCCTCCTGACGCGCAAGGAGTCATGAGCTCCGAAGTCGTGATTCTGCCGATCGCCCGGGCCGACCTGGATGAGACCGCATTCTTCCTCGCCGGGCGAACTCCGGCAGCCGGGTTTCGATTCCTGGAAGCGGCCAGGCTCACGATCGGACTGATCTTAAACTTTCCGCTCCTCGGTGAATGGGTCGAGAGTACGAACCCTCATCTCGAAGGGTTCAGGCGCTTCCGGATCAAACGGTTCAAGAAATACATTCTCTTCGACCTGAGGACGGCCACGACGATTCACGTCGTCAGGGTCCTTCACGGCTCGCGGGATACGCGATCGATCCTGGAGACCGACGAGCGTCCTTGATCATCGCCGAGAGTTCCGGGTGGGACGATTGGAGTTCGGCGCAGGGGCTTCGTTTCATGGCCTCCCACGAGATCCCGGTGATCCGCTCGACGACCCGGATCGCCGAGAGGACGGTGGCCATGGTCCCCTGGCCGGGGAAGACGGAGTCGCCGACGACCCAGAGGCCGGGCCCGAGGACGTCGGAATCGACGGCCAGGAAGGTGCTGTTCCGGCGGGAGACCGGCGGGCCTCCGACCGCCCCTCGGGCCCTCCGGGTGTAGCGGGCGAAGCTCCGGGGCGTGGCGAACTCGGCGTGGGATAGCGCGTCGGGGGCCCCGGGCAAGGCCCGGCCGAGGGCACCCAGGAGCCGGTCCCGGTAGTCGGACTTCTTCGCGGCGTGGGCCTCGGGGCCGAGTTCATCCCAGTCGCCGGGGCGGGTGTGGGTCGATATCGTCGCCACCCGGACCTCCTCGGGCCCGTAGCCGGGATCGCCGGGCGGCGAGAGCGAGACGAGCACGTTGTTGCCGTCGTGGATTGGCCGGTCGTAGGACATCAACACCTGATGGAACAGGGGCGAGTCGTCGGGGACCGCCCGGCGTTCGATGGCGAGATAAGCCGTCACGGCGCTCCAGGTGGCCCGCGACTTCCGCTCCTTCGGCCCGATCGCCGCGTCGAGCGGGCGTCCCAGGAGCCGGGCGGCCAGGTCGATCGGCAGGTTGAAGGCGACCTGGCGGGCCAGGAGCCGGTGACGACGCCGGGTCGTGACCGCGAAGCCCCCGCCCGCGCCCTCGGCCGGCTCGACCCGGTCAACCAGCGTCCCGGTCCGGAGGTCGCCGCCCAGCTCGGCGAACCGCCGGCCGATCCCCTCGGCCAGGGCCTTCATCCCGCCGATCGGCCGGCTCATCCCCATCCGGTACGCCTGGAGGCAGGCCGCCGCGTTGGCGAAGGGGACCGTCTCCGGCCCCGCCTGCGCGGTGTCCTGAAGGAGCATCGCGACCAGCGACCGGAACCTGACGTCGCCATCGAGGCCGAGCAGGCGGAGGACGTCCCGGACGGTGAGCGCCCAGGTCGAAGCCGCCAGGAGCCCGCCGGGCCCGAGGATCCCGAGGTCGTGGGCAACGTCGCCGAGGGTCCGGATCGGAAGCCGGGGGACCCCCGCGGCCGCCCCGAAGAGCCTCGACCCCACGGCCTCCTGGAGCCGCCAGAACAGCCGGCGGGCCGCGCCCTTGCCGGGGAAGGCGGCGGCGGAGGCGGCCTCGAACGCCCGAGCGTCCGGGCCGATGTCGAGCGTCCGGTCGGGCAGTTGGACGCGGTAGCTCGACGTCCGGACCGCCTGGAAGTCGAGCCCGATCAGTCCGAGGAGATCGCCGATCGGCTCGCCGGGTTCCAACCCCATCAGGGCCGTGGCCCCGGCGTCAAAAGTATAAGGTCCCCGTTCGAAGGACCCGGCGCAGCCGCCAAGCCTGGTGTGCGACTCCAGGAGAGCGACCCCCAGCCCCCGATGCCGGGCCAGGGCCGCCAGGGCCAGCCCGCCCATTCCGCCGCCCACCACGATCAGGTCGAACGCTTCGCCGGCCATCGGAGCCCCGCGCCTGGAGTCTTCACCCTCGGACCAGTCGCGATGATTGTAGGACCCCGGGAGGGTCCGGGCCGGATTTCGAGATTCCGCCGGCCTCGATGCTTGTGATAGATTTGAATCGGCCAGCCGCCGACCGCCCGGGGCCGTGCCTGACGAGGAGGGGATCCGGGAATGGCGAATTTCGTGAAGCTGGCGACCCTGGACGAACTCCCGGTTGGCAGCTCGAAGGAGGTCGAGCACGACGGCCTGGTCCTGGCCCTCTTCAACGTCGACGGCGTGATCTCGGCAATCGACGGCCTCTGCCCCCACCAGGGGGGGCCCCTCGCCGACGGGCCGATGGACGGGACGATCGTGAGCTGTCCCTGGCATGGCTGGCAATTCGACGTCCGGACCGGCAAGTCGTCGCTGAACCTCCGGCTGGATTTGCCCACTTTCGAAGTCAAGGTCGAGGGACGCGACGTCCTGGTCGCCCTCGATTGATCGCGTCCCGAGAGCTGTCCCCGCCCGGCCGGCCGGGGCCGCCTCGGACCCACACCCCTCTTGCCCCGAAGGCCCGGTGATCCGCCTCCGAGCGTTCCGCAACGGCGACCCACCCGCCCTGGCCAACCTCTGGAATCGGGCGTTGCCCGATCGGGGGGTCGTCCGCCCGCTGGGCCCCCACGAGTTCGACGATCTGGTCCTCTGCCGGGTCGGCTTCGACCCTCAAGGGCTGATCGTCGCCGAGGATGGCGGCCGGATCATCGGCTTCGTCCATGCTGGGTTCGGGCCCGAGTCGCCGCGCGGGCCATCGCAGGCTCTGGACCGCGAACTGGGCACGATCGCCATGCTTGCGATCGACCCCGATCGGGAGAAGTCCGAGATCGCTCGGGAGCTTTTCGCCGAGGCGGAGCGCTACCTGGAACTCCGGGGGGCCAGGGTGATCTACGCGGGCGGCCAGATGCCGCTCGACCCGTTCTATCGGGGTGTCTACGGCGGGAGCGAGTGGGCGGGCATCCTCGATTCCCACGAGTCGTTCCACCGGGCCGCGACCGATGCCGGGTACGACGCGGTCTCGACGACCGTCCTGCTCGACCTCGACCTCACCGGGGTCGAGGTCCGCGACCCCAAGGCGCCGATCATCCGCCGGCAGGCTCGGCTCGAAGTGGCCGAGGACGCCGACCCGGCCGGCTGGTGGGAGGCCCAGGCGCTCGGCCACGGCCAGATCTGCCGGTTCCGGCTGGTCGCCCGGGCCGACGGGATCGAACTGGCCCGCGCCTCGACCTGGGACATGGCCGCCTTCGGCCGGCTCGACGGCCGGGCCCGGACCGGTCTCTTCGACGTTGAGGTTCCCCCCGAGCATCGGCGGAAGGGCTTTGGACGGCACCTCGTCGCCGAGATCCTCCGCCACGTCAAGTCGCAGTGGGGCGAGGTCGTCTCGGTCCAGACCCGGACCACCAACGCGCCCGCGCTCAGCCTCTATCGGACGATTGGCTTCGAGCCGGTCGGGTCGGCGATCCTCTATCGGCGCCCCGGCGATCGCGCGTCCTGACCGTCCGGCTGGGCTTTGCGGCCCGCTCCTCGGATGTTACAAAGAAGGGTAAATATGGCCGGCACCCGAGGGATCCCGGCGTCCTCCACCCATCGGACCGACCGAAGAAGCGACCCCATGGCACGTCGAACCATCAATCTCCGCGACATGAGGGCCGCCTACGAGGCGGCCGAAGCCCTGGGCCTGAACACCCCGGCCGAGAAGAAGCCCAGGGCCGAGCCCAAGGAAAGCCGCCCCAAGCCCGAGGCCAAGGCCCGGATGCGGGTGGTCTGGGCCGTCTGCGACATCGGCGGCCGGACCCTCCAGACCTTCGATTACGCCGAAAAGGCCGCCGCCGAGGCCCGGGCCGCCGAACTCAAAGCCAAGGGCAAGGGGATGCACTTCGTCCGGTCGATCAAGGAAATGATGGGCTAAGGCGAAGAGCCCTCACGCCCGATCTCCCGGGCGAAATGACCGGGGGCCCAGCGCATGAGGTCGACCCGGCCCGCCTGCCCCAGGGCCCAGGTCCAGAGGCGGTCACGGAAGGCGGGGTCGGCGAGGTCGCCCCCGAGGATCGCCACCGACCCGGCCGGGAGCTCGTCGCGGAGGGCTTCGAGCCGGTCCATCCTCCGGGCGGTCGCCAGGACGGTCATCCCTCGGCCGAGGACGAGCTGGCGGGCGATCTCGCGGCCCAGGCCGGCCGAGGCCCCGGTCACGAGGGCCACGGAGGTCCGGCCGGGGGCTGGTTCTGCGGTTGTTTGGTGGTCGGGCATGGCTTAGAATGATAGGTCGCCTCGCGACCATTGGGAACAGCACCGCCTTGGCTCCGGGAGAGTGCTTGACGTGGCCACCATCGACGACCGAGCGACCAAGACCGCGACCCTCCGCCAACCGATCACCGGCGCCACCGTGCTGGTCGAGTCCCTCGCCCGCCACGGCGTCGATGTCGTCTTCGCCTATCCCGGCGGGGCGAGCATGCCGATGCACCAGGCGCTCACCTACTACCGCGACCGGATCCGGACCATCCTCCCCCGCCACGAGCAGGGCGGGATCTTCGCGGCCGAAGGCTACGCGCGGGTGACCGGCCGGCCGGGCGTGGTCATGGCGACCTCGGGGCCCGGGGCCCTCAACCTGGTCACCGGCCTGGCCGACGCCAAGCTCGACTCGCTCCCGATCGTCGCGATCACCGGTCAGGTCCCCACCAAGGTCATCGGGACCGACGCCTTCCAGGAAACCCCGATGGTCGAGGTTTGTCGGGCGATCACCAAGCACCACTACCTGGTGCAGGACGCCCGCGACATCGCCCGGATCGTCAAGGAAGCCTTCCACATCGCCAGTACCGGGCGGCCCGGCCCGGTCCTGATCGACATGCCCAAGGACATCCAGAACACCCTGGTCCCCAACCCCGACTACGACGTCGCGATGGACCTCCCCGGCTATCGGCTCCCGCCGGCGCCCACCCCCGAAAAGATCCGCCAGGTGGCCGAGGCGATCAAGGCGGCCCGTCGGCCGATCATCTACTGCGGCGGAGGGACCGTCTCCGCCGGGGCGTCCGAGGCACTCCGCGAATTCGTCAAGCGGACCGGGATCCCCGTCGCCATGACCTTGCAGGGCCTCGGCGCCCTTCCCAGCGACCACTACCTGGCCCTGGGGATGCTCGGGATGCACGGGACGGTCTACTCGAACATGGCGATCAACGAGGCCGACCTGCTCCTGGCCTTCGGCGTCCGGTTCGACGACCGGGTCACCGGCAAGCTCAGCGAGTTCGCCAAGCACGGCCGGATCGTCCACGTCGATATCGACGCCTCCGAGATCAACAAGAACAAGGCGGCCCACATCGCCGTCAACTCGGACGTGAAGTCGACCCTGGAGCTGCTCAACCCGGTCGTCGAGGCCGGCGACTACCGCGAATGGCACCAGCAGCTCGACGCCTGGCGCGAGAGCGACCCGATGACCTTCGCCGATCGCGACGACGCGATCCTCCCGCAGTATGTCGTCGACGAGTTCTCCAAGATGGCCGCCGGCAATTTCCTGATGACCACCGGCGTCGGCCAGCACCAGATGTTCGCCGCCCAGTGGACCAGGTTCGACAAGCCCCGGGCCTGGGTCACCTCCGGCGGCCTGGGCTCGATGGGCTTCGGCCTCCCCGCCGCCATGGGCGCCCAGGCCGCCTTCCCCGACGCGCTGGTGGTCGACATCGACGGCGACGGCTCGTTCGTCATGAACATCCAGGAACTCGCCACGGTCAAGTGTGAGAACCTCCCGGTCAAGGTGATCGTGCTGAACAACCAGCACCTCGGGATGGTCGTTCAGTGGGAGGACCGCTTCCACGGCGGGAACCGGGCCCATACGTATCTCGGCCCGGTCGACCACCCCGAGTACACCGGGGAGGGGACCGGCGACCTCCCCGAGACCACGTATCCCGACTTCGTCGCGATCTCCAAGGGTTTCGGGATCGAGGCCCGGCAGATCCGCCGCAAGGAGGACGTCATTCCCGCCCTCCGGGCCATGATCGACCACCCCGGCCCCTACGTCCTGGACGTCCTGGTCCCTTACCAGGAGCACGTCCTCCCGATGATCCCGGCCGGCGGGACGGTCCACCAGATCATCAAGACCTGAACCCGGCCCGACCGGACCATCGAGCCGGACCCCCCGGGCGGGCCGGGTCTTCGGACCCCGGGCCGCCCGGGCCCGTTCGGGTTTCGTAGAATCCCAGGGTGACGGACACGCGGACGATCGGGGCGGGCCCCGCAGGACCATCGGGATGAACAAGTACCTGGCCGAATGCGATGATTTTTACGTCAACGTGAACCTGAACACCGAGATGGAGCTGCCCACCAGCCGCGACACCGTGCTCCACTTCTTCGAGCAGATGAAGAAGCGTTACCCTGAGCTTCGGAACTTCTATTCCCGCGAGGACGGCGACCTCGTGCTCGAAGGCGACAAGGAGGAGGAGTCGTACCGTTCGCTGGCGATCGAGCCCCGGCGGCTCTGCTCGGGCCAGGTGAACCCCCCGAACCTGGAGGACGCCTACGGCCAGCACGAGCTGGTCCTGGAGCTGGCCCCGCACCTCCTGACCATCAGCGTCCTCGACTGCGAGGCGCTCGACGTGATGTACGGCTTCGACTTCGACTTCGAGGGGAACCACGACGAAGTCGTCGCCGAGGCCCTCGGCGTGGGCCCGGCGTTCGACGGGCTGATCGAGGTCCCCCGGGCCAAGGTGATCAACTTCGAGCCCTCGATCACCCTGGCCCTGGACGACTCCTGCCGGCTCCAGGCCCGGCTCTCCATCGAGACCCGGACCAACGCCTTCCAGGTCCGGACCGGCGAGTTCGGCGACGACCAGATCAGCGTCTACTTCACGATCCGCCAGTACTGGGGGAACGGCCCCGACCGATCGTTCCTGGACTCGTTCCGGAACCAGAGCGCCCTCGGCGAGGAGATCGTCCGGGACCAGATCGTTCCCAGGATCGTCCGGCCGCTGGCCCGGGCGATCGCGTCGCGATCCTGAATCCCGACCGGAACCACCGGAGGACACGTCCGATGCCGCGACTCAGCCGACTGGCGGAGGGCCTGACCGCCGAGACCGCCTTCACCGTCCTGGCCCTGGCCCGGTCGCTCAAGGCCCAAGGCAAGGAGGTCGTGGAGCTGGAGATCGGCGACAGCCCGTTCCCCAGCACCCCGGCGGCCAAGGAGGCGGGTATCCGGGCGATTCAGGGGGACCAGACCGGCTACGGCCCGAGTCTCGGCCTCCCCGAGTTCCGGGCCGCCGCCGCCCGGGCCGTCAACGCCGAGTTCGGCTTCAAGGTCGGGCCCGAGAACGTCGTGGTCGCCTCGGGGGCCAAGCCGTTCGAGCAGTATTTCGCCGAGGCCCTGCTCGATCCCGGCGACGGTGTCCTGATCTTCAGCCCGCACTTCCCGACCTACGTCCCGAACCTCGACCGCCGGGGGGCCCGCGCGGTCCTCTCCCCCCTGCGCGCCGAGGACGGGTTCCGGCCCAGGGCCGAGGCCGTCGCCCATTTCCTGGCGACCGACCCCCGGCCCCGCGCGGTCTTTTTGAACTCGCCCCACAACCCGACCGGCGGGGTCGCCACCCGGGCCGACCTGGAGGCGATCGCCGGGGTCGTCCGGGGGACCGACCTGATGGTCTTCTCGGACGAGCCGTATTGCCACATGGTCTGGGACGGCCGCCACGAGTCGATCGGGGCACTGCCCGGGATGGGCGATCAGGTCGTCTCGGCGTACACCTTCAGCAAGTCGTACAGCATGAGCGGCTGGCGGATCGGGTTCGCCGTTGCCCACCCCGACGTGGTCGGGGCGATGGGCAAGCTCATCAACACCTCCGCGTCTTGCAGCCCCCCATTCGTCCAGCGGGCGGCCGAGGCCGCGCTGGAGTGGGACGCCTCGACCCGCGACGACGACATGGGCCGCTTCCGGCGGAAAGTCGAGCGGCTGGTCAAAGGTTTGCAAACGGTCGACGGGCTTCGGGTCGCGATCCCGGCCGGGACGTTCTACGTCTTCCCCGACGTCCGAGCAATCTGCAACCGGCTGGGGATCACCTCGCACGGGCTGGCCCTCTACCTCCTGGAGGGGGCCGACGATGCCTTCGGGGTTGCCTGCCTGGGGGGCGAGTGTTTCGGCGATGCCGGCCGGGGCTTCCTCCGGTTCAGTTGCGCTGAGGCTGACGACCGGATCGACCGGGCCCTCGCCTTTCTCCCCGAGGCTCTGTCCCGGACGGGCCGGGTCGCGCAATTCCTCGCCGATCGCCCCCAGTTCCGGCTCGGCGAGCCGTTCCCGACCTGACCCCCGCTGGACCCGGAGGCCCTCGGTGCCGCCCGCCAGACGCTCCCCAAAGACGAAGCCGACGATCATCGAGCTGGCCGGTGCCCACGAGCCGGTCGACCCCTGGGCCGACGGGGTGGCCCACCTCCGGGCGCTCGACCCCCGTTGGGCGCGGATCATCGAGGAAATCGGCCCCTGCCGCCTGGAGCCGAGGCCCGACCGGTTCGGGGCGCTGGTCCGCGCCATCATCGGCCAGCAGATCTCGTCCAAGGCCGCCCGGTCGATCGACGGGCGGCTCCGAGGGCTCGCCGGGGAGCCCCACGCCCCCGCCCCGCTCCTGGCAATCGGCGAGGAGGGCCTCCGGAGTTGCGGGCTCTCGGGCGTCAAGTCGCGGTACGTGCTCAACCTTGCCCGAGCCATCCACGACGGCGAGATCCCACTCGGCGAGGTCCACGCCTGGGACGACGAGCAGGTCATCGCCGCCCTGACCTCGATCAAGGGGATTGGCCCCTGGACGGCCGAGATGTTCCTGATCTTCGCCCTCGGCCGGCAAGACATCCTCTCCGTCGGCGACCTGGGGATCCGCGTCGGCCTCAAGAACTTCTACGGGCTGGAGCAGCTTCCCGGCCCCCGCGAATGTCGCGAGCTGACCGAAGCCTGGCGCCCCTACCGGACCATCGCGATGTGCTACCTCTGGCGAGGGATCGACAATCCGAAGAAGGTTTGAACCGCCAAGACGCCAGGATCGCCAAGGAAAGAAGGAGAGGGGGAGAGAGTTTTCAAAGAAGCAACCTCTTCTCTCTTCTTCCTCGCTCCGCTTTTGGGGGGCAGGCCACTTGGCGTCTTGACGGTTCAATCTCCCCTCCGGAATTTCCCATGGAATATGACCTGATCGCGAGGGGCGGCTGGGTGATCGACGGCACGGGCGGGCCGGCGTTCCGGGCCGACGTCGCGGTGCTGGACTCGGTCGTCGCGGCCGTCGGGCACCTGGGCGAGTCGACGGCGGCCAAGGTCGTCGACGCGAGCGGTCTGACCATCGTCCCGGGCTTCATCGACGCCCACGTCCACGGCGACCTGATGCTCCTGGCCGACCCCATCCACCTCCCCGCGCTCCGGCAGGGGGTGACGACTTACATCATCGGCCAGGACGGCTGCTCCTTCGCCCCCGGCTCGCCCGCCACCATCGACTACATGAGGCGCTACACGGCGGGCTTCAACGGAAACCCCTCGACCATCGACTACCAATGGAACACCGTCGACCAATACCTCGCCCGCTTCGACCGGCGGACGGCGATCAACGTCGCCTACCTGATCCCCAACGGGAACGTCCGGATCGAGGTCATGGGCCACGACCCCAGGTCCGCCACCGACGGCGAGATCCGGGCCATGCGGCGGCTCGTCCGCGAGGGGATGGACGCCGGGGCCGTCGGGCTCTCCACCGGGCTCGACTACCTCCCCAGCCGGCACGCCGGAGCCCGCGAGATCGCCGCCCTCTGCGAGGAGATCGCCCCGCTCGACGGCGTCTACGTCACCCACATGAGGGCCTACGGGGCCAACGCCCCCTTCGGGATGGACGAGGTCTACGAGATCGCCCGCCGATCCGGGGTCGCGGCCCACGTCTCGCACTACAACGGCCCGGCCGACATCTTGTTGCCCCTGATCGACCGGGGCCTGGCGATGGGGATCGACCTGACGTACGACACGTATCCCTATCTGGCGGGCAGCACCATCCTCGGGATGGTCGCGCTCCCCGCCTGGGTCCAGGAAGGTGGGATCGAGCCCACGCTCGGGCGCCTGGCCGACCCCGCCGTCCGGGCCCGGCTCGCCTCCGAGTGGTTCCCGGCGCCGACCGAATACCCCCTGGAGAAGATCCACCTGGCCATGGTCGCCGACCCCGCCTGGCGATGGGCCGAGGGCCTCACCGTGACCGGAGCCGCCGAGCAATCCGGCCGGACCCCCGCCGACTTCATCTGCGAGATCCTGGTCGACTCCGACCTGGCCGTCGGCGTGGTCAACTTCCGGGCCAACGACCGGACCGAGGAGGACCTCCGGGCGATCCTCCGCCACCCCTCGCACATGGCTGGCTCCGACGGGATCTTCCGGGGCGGCTTCCCGCACCCGAGGGGGACCGGGGCCTTCGCCCGCTACCTCGGCTATCACACCCGGACGCTCGGCGATTACACCTGGCCCGAGGCTGTCGCCCACCTGACCTCGCACGCGGCCCGTCGCTACCGACTGACCGACCGGGGGATGGTCCGCCCCGGCTACGTCGCCGACCTCGCCCTGCTCGACCCTCTGACCGTGACCGACCGCTCAACCTACGCCGACGGCCGGGCCCTGGCCGAGGGGGTCAAGCACGTGATCGTCGGTGGGACGCTCGCCCTCGAAGATGGCCAACCCACCGGGGCAACCCCCGGCCGGGCGCTCCGCCGCGGATAATTTCCTCCGGGGAGTTCTCACCCTCAACCAGCATTTCCTACATTGTGTGCTAAGGGACTCCCCAAAATCACGATCATGTTGTCGTCCGACGGATGACGGTCGCCGCGACCGATGCCCGGCCGAGACAGCTTGGGTCGCATCATGGGGAGCCCGGACATGGAAAACAAAGCGAGCGGTTTCGACGTCGCGACTTCTTCCCGCCGCGGGGACGCCGGACCCGCCGAGGCCCGAGGCGACAAGGGGAACCCCCGGAGCCGGCGGGTCAATCGATCGGACCGGGCCGATGCCTACGCCGCCTTCGCCGACCGGGTCCGCCGCGACCTCAACCCGCGCGGCCCGCTCGAATCCCTCGCGGCCGATCACGTCGTCGCCGCGTCCTGGAGATTCCAGGAGGCCGTCGAGCATCGGGCGACTCGCCGCCTCGCCGATCGGGACGACCCCGACCGCCCGGCCCAGGGTCCGAAGAAAGCGGCCATCACCGCCGCCGACCGCGCGGCCGGCTCGCTCAAGGAAGCCCTGGAAGTCCTCGGACTGGCCCGGGAGAGCCGGGCCAGGAGCACGGAGTTCACCCCGGAAGTGCCGTTCTCCGAGGCCCTCGTCTGCGAGGTCGAGCCGAACGAATGGCCGATCGTCCCGTCCGAGGGGCCCGAGGAGCCGCCGATCTGGCGCGATCGGCTGGTCTTCGACTTCGACATCTCCGACATCTCGCCCGTGGTCCGGGGGACCTGGATCACGGTCGGCCACGTCGTCTCCCTGATCGTCGACGGCGAGACCTGGGCCGACATCCTCCGCTCGCATCCCGAGCTGTCCGAGGCCGACATCCGGTGCTGCGTCGCCTACGCAGTGGCGCAAGACCGGGACGAGGACTGAGAGGCTATCCGGAACCATTTCTTTGACCTGGCAATGAGTGATGGCCAATGGACGATGGTTGGTGGGTAAGAAATCCCCGGAGATTTCCCCGGCATCGGTATCGTAAGCCATCCCGCTGTTCGACCATCACTCATTGCCCCTCAACCATTTTCGATCCCGGATAGCCTCTAACTCAGAATCTCCAGCTTGGGCATCTTGGGTGACTTGATGTTCTGGATGCTGATTTGGGCGGCGAGCTGCTCGACGACCCCGAGGAGGTAAGGCCGCGAGGGGGAGCCGGCACCGAGGGCGTCGCGGAGCCGGCCGTCGTCGCCGTTCTCGCGGAGGAGGATGTTGAGCGGGACCTCGCCAAGGAATGGGACGCCCATCGACTCGGCCTTCCGGCGGACGCCCCCCCGGCCGAAGAGGTAGACCCGCTCGTCGCCGGGGGTCTCGAACAGGTTGTCGGTCGCCGCGGCGTCGCGGGCGATCGGGCCGCCCCGCTCGCGGAGGTAGGCGCGGATGTCGAAGAAGCTCATGTTCTCGATCATCCCGAGCAGGGGGACCTTGAGTTGCCGGAACATCGAGACGGCCCGGACGGCGTCGATCAGGGCCACCTCCTGCGGCGTGCAGACCACCACGGCCCCGGTCAGGGGGAGGCTCTGCGCCAGGGTCAGCGGGACGTCGCCGGTCCCGGGGGGGAGGTCGATCACCAGATAGTCGAGCTGGCCCCAGTCGACCTGGTGGAGGAACTGCTGCATGATCCCGTGGAGCATCGGCCCGCGCATGATGACGGCCCGCTCGGGTTCGAGCAGGAAGCCCATCGACATCAGCTTGAGGCCGTTGGCCTCGATCGGCATGATCCGCTCGCCGACGGCCATCGGGCGGCCGACGGCCCCGACGAGGTGGGGGATCGAGGGCCCGTAAACGTCGGCGTCCATCAGGCCGACCTTGGATCCGTAAGCCTGGAGCCCGTAGGCAATCGTGGCGGCCATGGTGGACTTGCCGACGCCCCCCTTGCCCGAGCCGACGGCGATCACGTTCTTGACGCCGGGGATGTCCCCCTTCTCGGCGATCCCCTTGCCCCGGACGTCGGCGGTCATGGAGATGGTGTAGGTCAGCTCGGGGCCCAGGCGGGCGGTCAAGGCGTCGCGGACGTCCTTCTCGATCTTGGCCTTGAGCGGGCAGGCGGGGGTGGTCAGGTTGACCGTGAGCCCGACCGTCCCCTCGCCGATCCGGATGTCCTTGATCATCCCGAGGTCGACGAGGTCGCGCTGGATGTCGGGGTCCTTGACGCCCTTGAGGGCGGCGAGCACGTCCTGCTCGGTGAGATGGGAGCTCTTCTTGCCGAACATCGGACGGGGTCCTTGGGTAGAGGGGCGGGCGGTCCGGGGGGCTTCGGCCGGGCGATCCGCGGCCTCAGCGTACCGGCTGCCAGGGGATCGGGTTGGAGGGGTCAGGCTCGCTCGGGGCGGACCATCCGCCGGTCTCGGTCCGCTGGCGGGCCAGCGGGAGCCATCGGCGGAGGAGGCCCACGACCTCGGGCGGAACGACCACGCCCGGGAGGACCAGCGTCGCCCCCAGTTCCCGGGCCGTCATCCCGACGGCGGGATCCGAACCGGGCCCGAGGACCAGGCTCAGCGCGGTCGGGACGGCCGCCAGGGCGGCCCCGAGGTCTTCCAGGCCCCGGATCGGCCGGTCGGCGAGGTCGATCACCAGGATCGGGCAGGCGGCCCGGGCGGTCGCCCGGACCAGCTCGGCCCGCGATCGGGTCTCGGACCAGCGGATCGGCCATCCCCGGAACCTCGGGCGGAGCTGCCGGGACCAGTGCGCCAGTCGTTCGTGGATGATGACCGATTGCGGCTGCATGCCAGCGCGGGCTTCATTCCGGGTCCGAGGGATGCGGGCCGGTTGGGGGACCGCCATCCCTTCCACTTTAGCCATCGGCCGCCCCCCGGGCGAGGGGCGGCCCGCCCCCGGTCCCGATTCCTTGAATCGGCCGGGCGGCACCGGCTATGATAGGGTGGCAGGCGTCCGCCGGCGGGAGTCCGACCCGGATGGGCCCGGACCGGGCGAAGGCGACAGACCGGGGAACGCGATGGCCGATCGAGATTACTACGAAGTCCTGGGAGCGGCCCGCGACGCCTCGCCCGACCAGATCAAGAAGGCGTATCGGTCCCTGGCTCGGAAGTTCCACCCGGACGCCAACCCGGGCGACAAGACGTCCGAGGCCAAGTTCAAGGAAGTCCAGAACGCCTACGACATCCTCTCGGACCCCGAGAAGAAGTCCCGGTTCGACCAGTTCGGCAGCGCCGCCTTCGACGGCTCGGGCCCCTATGGGCCCCGGTCGGGGGCCTCGGAGTGGGCGGCCCGCCAGGGCGGAGGCGGCCCCGGCGGGTTCGAGAATATCGACCTGGGATCCTTCTTCGGGCCGGGGGGCCGGGGCGCCCCGGGAGGCGGCGAGGAGGCCGGGGGCGGCATCTTCGACGAGATCATCACCCGGATGCGGGGCGACCGAGGGGGGCGCCGGAAGGCGGGGGGGCACCGCGACCCGGTCGTCGCCGAGGCGTCGCTGACGATCCCGTTCCTGACCGCGGTCCGGGGGGGCGAGACCTCGGTCGAGCTCGAACGCGAGCCCGGCCGGCGCGAGTCCAAGGTCGTCCGGATCCCCCCGGGCCTGGAGTCGGGGGCCAAGCTCCGCCTCCGGGGCCAAGGGGACGCCTCGGGCCAGTTGGACCTGGTCATCACCGTGGAGGTCGAGCCGCACCCGTACTTCACCCGGGCCGGGCGCGACCTCTCGGTCGAGGTCCCCATCGGGGTGGCCGAGGCGATCCTCGGAGCCCGGGTCGAAGTCCCGACTCTCGGAGGCTCGAAGACGCTCACCATCCCGCCCGGGACCAGCTCGGGCCAGCGGCTCCGGCTCCGGGGCCAGGGCGTCCCGGCGTCGAAGTCGCATCCCGAGGGCGACCTGTACGTCGTCGCCAAGGTGGTCGTTCCCCGGGCGGTCGACGAGGAAGGCCGGCGGTTGATCGAGGAGTTCGCGGCCTTGAATCCATCCAGGCCGCGGGAAGGGCTCTGGTGACGAGTCGGAACCGAGGGCACGCGCCATGGAACCTCCCTTCCTGTCCCGCGACCACGTCGCCCGGCAATTCTCGGTCTCGACCGCGACCCTCGTCCGGATCGAGGGGCACGGCCTGGTCCGAGCGATCCGCGAGGGCGACTCCGAGGGCTACGGCCCGGCCGAGATCCGGAGGCTCTGGACCATTTTAACCTTCCAGCGGGACCTGGGGATCAACCTCGCCGGGATCGAGGTCATCCTCCGGCTCCGCGACCAGATGCACCAGACCCACGAGCGGCTCGACCGGCTGGCCGTCGCCCTGGTCGACGCCCTGGACGAGCGAGGCGGGCCCGATGAGGGGTCCTGAGCCGACCCGGAAAGACCCGAGGCGGGTCCCGCTCCTGGAACGCGACGACCTCAAGCCCGAGGAGCGGGCACGGATCGGCCGGGCCGCCGCCACGCTCCTGGGCTGGGGGTTGGTGGCCACCGCGGTCCTCGGGCTCCTGGCCCTCTGGCATCTCGTCCGCCGCGGCCGAATCCTCCGCGCGAACCTCGCGCCCCCGAAGGTCGTCTCCTTGCCCGAGTCTCCTTCGAAGCCCCCGGGTCTCTTCCCCCCCTGATTGATCGGAATGCCATGCCCCCGGCCCGGTTCCGGCCCCACGAGCGGATCGTCGACCCCAGCGTCTTCCGCCGGGCCTTCGAGCGGAGGCGGTCGGCCTCCGACGGCTTCCTGATCGTCTACGGACTGGAAAACGGCCTGGCCCACCCTCGGCTCGGGATCTCCGCGTCCCGCAAGAAGATCCGCAAGGCGCACCAGCGGAACCACGTCAAGCGGCTCCTCCGCGAGGCGTTCCGGCTGGGGAAGGCCGAGATCCCCGGCGGCGTCGACCTGATCGTCGTCCCCCGAGGCCCGGCGCTGACGTTCGAGCAGGCGTCCCGATCGCTCCCGGCGCTCGCCCGGTCCGCGGCCCGACGGCTGGGCCCCCCGGCCGCGAAGACCTCGCCGTGATCGGGCGGCTCGCTCGGGCGGCCGAGGGCGCGGCGGCGGCCCTGCTGATCGCCCTGATCCGCCTCTATCAGGCGACGCTCAGTCCCCTGATCGGCCCGGCCTGCCGGTTCGAGCCGACGTGCAGCCGGTACATGATCGGGGCGATCCGGAAATATGGGGTGGCCCGGGGGTTCGCAAAGGGCGTGATGCGGCTTGGGCGCTGCCATCCCTGGGATCCGGGCGGCTACGACCCGCCTTGATCGCCGGGCCGATCCCGGCCCATTCCCGAACCGGGGCGCGGGGCCTATAAAGATAAGGATGTTGTTGGACCTCCACCATTTCTCCCGTCGCGATCGAGGGTTCCATGGGACGGGTCAAACGCTGCCTCCTGCTGGTTGGATTCGGGACCGCACTGGCCGGGACCACGGCCCGGGGCGATGACGGCGCGACCGAGGCCGCCGAGCGGGGTCGAAAGGCCCTGACCTCGACCGGCTACCTCAAGCCGTCCTGGTCGGCCGAGGCGTACAAGAACGTCGGCAAGCTCTGGGGCGGCCCCGACCCCGAGCTTGAGCCAGAGGCTTATGCCCAGGCTTTCAACCGTCGATACGGTCTGAGCCCGGCGCCCTATCCCAACGACGGCCTCCCGATGGGGATCCGCCGGGGAAACGGGCCGGACGGGGCCAAGGTCGGGATCGCCATCGACTGCATGGTCTGCCACGGCGGCTCGATCGGTGGGACGAGTATCGTGGGGCTGGGGAACACCCAGCTCGACTTGAAGCTCCTCTTCCAGGAGATGCTGAAGGCCGAGGGGAAGCGGCTCCCGCCCAGCCCCTTCGTCATCAACTCGTCCCGGGGGACGGTCAACGCCGGGATGTTCTCGGTCATCCTCCTGAGCCTCCGGAATCCGGACCTCTCGTTCCGGATGTTCCCGATGGCCCTCGGGGCAAATCTCCCCGAGCTCGACGTCCCCGCCTGGTGGCTCCTCGGCAAGAAGGCGACCATGTACTACGACGGGCGGACCGACGCCTCGGCGGTCCGGACCAACATGCAATTCATGCTCGGCGAGAAGACCCTCGACGAATTCAAGGCGATGGAGCCGGAGTTCCGCGACATCCAGGCGTATCTCAAGAGCATGAAAGCGCCCCGATATCCCTTCCCGATCGATGCCGGACGGGCCACTCGTGGCCGCGAAGTTTTCGCCAAGAATTGCGTGAAATGCCACGGGATCCAGGGGCCCGCCGCCGAATATCCCGGCCGGATCGTCGACCTCAAGACGATCGGGACCGACCCGGCCCGGGCGCTCGGGATCGCGCCCCGGTTCGTCGCCCACTACAATTCGACCTGGTTCGGCGAGGAATCTCCCGTCGACGAGGTGATGACCGGCTACCAGGCCCCGCCCCTGGACGGGATCTGGGCCACCGCGCCCTACCTGCATAATGGCTCGGTGCCGACCCTCGCCGCCCTCCTGTCCTCGGGCGATCGACCGGCGAGGTTCTACCGGCCCCCCTCAACCGACTTCGCGAACTACGACACCGCGAACGTCGGCTGGAAGTTCGAGCTTCCCGGCGGGCCGTCCGACTCATCCGCCTCCGTGGATAAGTCCCGTTCCCTGTTCGACTCCTCCCGCTTCGGACTCGGCAACGGCGGCCACACCTTCGGCGATGCCTTGAGGCCCGAGTCGCGACTTGAGCTGATTGAATACTTGAAGACGCTTTGAATCGGTCAAAGCCAGGATTGATGTCGACGCGAAAAGGCCCCCGGGACATCCATCCCGGGGGCCTTCTGCGATCGGGTCAGGTTTGGCTGATCGGCCGTCAGAATTGGTCTGCGGAGACGACTTCACCACCGCTGGCGGTGACGATCGAGCGGAGGGTGACGACGTTGATGCTGTCCTTGATGAACTTCACGCTGCCGTCGCCGAAGAGGCAGTTCACGCCGCCGGAGTGGAACGAGAAAAGCTCGTCGTTGGCACCGGCGTTGTTGCCTCTGGTGTTGAGCGGGCCGGGGGTCGGGCCGTAAGGCATTTGTTCGTACATCGGACGAAATTTGTTATTGGGCGCGCCGGAAACGCCGAAGCCGGCATCGGGATCGATCCAACGCCAGAAGCGGCGGGCGGCGGTGGGCGAGTAGGGACCATTACCCCGACCGTCACCTTGCGAAGACGCGGCGGAGGAGGTGTCCAGCATGACATAAGGGCTGGTATAACGCTCGTCCCGGCCGGCGTCCTCTCCGATGGCGATCGTGTTGCTGGTCCCGTCGGTGACCTCGGCGATGGCCGTCTTGCCCTGCTTGAGCAGGCCGTTCACGCGGGTCTTCTTGTCGCGATAAGGCGTGGCACTGCCGGCACCGCCGCCCGAACCGGCGGTGTAGCCCGGGATCGGGCTGATGTCGGTGTAGACGGTCGGGCCGTAATCGCCATAGCCATAGCCGATGCCGCGGGCCTTGGATTGGACGTCGACATTATCGGTCGCGTCCCGGGACTGGTTCGTCCGGGCCGCCGAGGGGCAGATGAAGCTGTTGATCACGGCCGAGGCACCGGTGAAGTTCGCCCCGCTGGACTCCCAGTAACCGATGGAGAAGTTCAGGGCGTTGTTCTGGCTGCCGCCCTCCATGAACGCGAGGAGCCGGGCCAGCGTGCTGTAGTCGCCGTCGACGAACTGGGTTGACAGGGTCGAGAGGTTGGTCGATTCGCCGCCGGGGGGGAAGCAGGTGTTGGAGCTTTCGTAGTTGTGCAGGCCGAGGCCGAGTTGCTTCAAGTTGTTGACGCACTGGGTGCGCCGAGCCGCCTCGCGAGCCGCCTGGACCGCCGGCAGCAGCAGCGCGATGAGCACGGCGATGATCGCGATCACCACGAGGAGCTCGATGAGGGTGAACGCTCGCCGACCGGACGATAACCTCGACGAAATCATGGAGAGGCAACCTTTCGAACACGGAATGAGAATGATCCTGGTGTCAACCAGGCAAGGTTTATACCATGGATACTTGAAGAAATTATGAAGAGGAGATGATCGCCGAAAGAGAGTTTGTAAGCCTGCACGAGATCCAGGTCGCAACCTCTTGCATCGATCTTCCCTGAACTCAATCGTTCTCGGCATCACGGATCTCGTCGTCCCGATCGGGGGAGGGGGCCGACCGTGTCCCGGCCTCGTCGCGGCCGGCGGTGCCTCGATGGCCGATCAGGCGGACATTGTCGACGCCCAGGGCGGTTTCGAGGTCGGCGAGCATCCGGTCGTCGTGGCGGATCTTCAGGTTGGCCCCGGCCTTGTAGATGGCCCGGCGGACCTTGGCCAGGCCGAGGACCTCGAAGTACAGGTCAAGGTTCCCGGGGTAGGCGCGGATGGTCCGGAGAATTCGGTCGACATCGACCGGCTGGGTGCTCCCCTTGTGGAGGGTGACGAGCAGGCCCCGGGAGAGCTCGGCCGGGCCCCGCTCCAGGGGGATGACCCGGCTGATGACCAGCTCGGCGGGGTCGCGGCTCCGGTTGAGGGTCCCCCGGACGAAGGCGATCATGTCGTCCTTGATGATCCCCTCGTGCTTGGCGAACTCCGAGGGCCACATCATCGCCGGGGTCGAGCCGCTGAGATCCTCAAAGACCATCTTGCCCATCCGGGTCAGGCCATCCCGGCTCTTCTGGACGTTCTTGACCTGGAGGCCCACGATCATTCCTCCCAGGACCACCTCGGCTTTCTCGGCGGCGGTCCCGAGGTCGGCCACCTGGTGGGTCGCCAACGCCTGGAGGAGTGCGGCGTGGCGGGTCAGGGGGTGGCTGGTCATGTAGAAGCCCAGCGCCTTCTTCTCGTCGGCGAGCCGCTGGGCGTCGGGGGTCTCGGGGACGTCGGGCAAGATCAGGGTCGCGGTGGCGGGTTCAAGGACGGCGGTCGAGGCCGAGGTGTCGAACATGTCGAACATATGCTTCTGATTGCCCTGGCGGACTCTCTGGAGCGCCTGGCCGCCCTGGACCGCCCGGGGGAGGATCGCCAGAAGCTGGCTCCGCCGGGCCCCGAAGCAGTCGAACGCGCCGGCCTTGATGAGCGTATCGGCGCAGCCCTGGCTGACGACATTGGTCGGGAGCCGCTCGAAGAAGTCGCCGAGATCGCGGAACGGGCCGCCCTCCTCGCGAGCCTTGACGATCGCCTCGACCGCCTTGTACCCGACCCCCTTGATCGCCCCCAGGCCGAATTCGACCTGCCCCTCCTTGGGGACGCTGAAGCTGAGGTAGCCCGCGTTCACGTTGGGCTGGAGAACCTCGATCCCCATCCGCCGGCAGTCGTCGATGTGATCGACGAAGTACTTCTCGCGCTCGGCCCCGTCCATCTCCGAGGAGAGCAGGGCGGCCATGAACTCGGTCGGGTAATGAGCCTTGAGGTAGGCCGTCTGATAGGCGACCAACGCATAAGCCGTGGTGTGCGACTTGTTGAAACCGTAGCCGCCGAAGAATTCGATCAGGGCGAAGATGTCCTCGGCCTTCTTCCGGTCGAGCCCGCGCCCGGCCGCGCCGTCGACGAACTGCTTGCGGCCCTGGGCGATGACCTCCATCTTCTTTTTGGAGATGGCCTTGATGCAGGCGTAGGCTTGCGAGAGCTCGATCCCCCCCAGGCGGTTGAGAATCCGCATGACCTGTTCCTGGTAGACCATGACTCCGTAGGTCTCTTCCAGGACGTCCTTCATCACCGGGTGGGGGTATTCGGGGGCCCTGCGCTTGTGCTTGACGTCGACGTACATGTCGACCATCCCGCCGTTGAGCGGGCCCGGCCGGTAGAGGGCGAGGATGGCGATGAGGTCGGCGAAGCGGTCGGGCTTCATCTTGACCAGGAGGTCGCGGATCCCCGCGCCGTCGAGCTGGAAGAGGCCCTTGGCCTCGCCGCGCTGGAGGAGGGCGTAGGTTGCCGGGTCGTCCAGCGGGAGCTTGTTGATGTCGGGCGGAAGGTCGTCGTGTCGAGAATTGATCAGCCGGACGGCGGCGTCGAGGCTGGTCAGGTTTCGGAGCCCGAGGAAGTCCATCTTGAGCAGGCCGGCCTTCTCGACGTCGCCCATCTCCCACTGGGTGCTGACGACCTCCTTGTCCTTGTCCTTGTTGGGGAGCTTCTGGAGCGGGACAAGGTCGCGCAAGGGTCGGTCGGCGATCACGACGCCGGCGGCGTGGGTCCCGACGTTCCGGGCGGTCCCTTCGAGCCGCATGGCGAAGTCGAAGAGCTTCTTCAGTTCGGGGTCCTCGTCGGTGAGCCGCTTCAGCGCGGGCTCCTCGTCCAGGGCCTCTTCGAGGGTGATGTTGAGCCGGGTCGGGATCAGCTTGGTGACCATGTCGACGCGCGAGAGCGGGATGCTCAGGGCCCGGCCGACGTCCTTGAGCGCGGCCTTGGCCGCCATCGTCCCGAAGGTCCCGATCTGGGCGACGTTGGCGGCCCCATACTTCTCGCGGACGTAGGCGATCACCTCGACCCGGCGGTCCTTGCAGAGGTCGATGTCGATGTCGGGCGCCTCCGACCGGTTGGGGTCGAGGAACCGCTCGAACAGGAGGTCGTAGACCAGCGGGTCGACGTGGCTCAGGTAAAGCAGGTAACTGACCAGCGCCCCGCAGGCCGAGCCCCTGGCGCTGTTGGGGATCCCCTGCTCCCGGGCGTAGCGGACGAAGTCCCAGACGATCAAGAAGTACGAGGCGAACCCCATCCGGTTGATGATCCCCAGCTCGTGCTCCATCCGGTCGAGCGCGACCTGCGACGCGCCCTCGGGGTAGCGCACGCGGAGGCCCTGCTCGCAGAGCTCGCGGAGGTAGCCCTCGGGCGTCTTCTCGCCCGGGGGCTGGAACGAGGGGAACTGGCGCTTGCCGAGGTTCAGGCTCTTGTAATTGTCCTCGACCAGGTCGGCGATCCGGACCGAGTTGGCCAGGGCCTCCTCGTGGCCGGGGAGCGCCGCGTACATCTCCTCGGGGCTCCGGACGTGGAACTGGTCGTTCTCGAACCGCATCCGATTGGGGTCGTCGAACGTCCGGCCGGTGTTGATGCAGAGCAGGATGTCGTGGACCGGCGCGTCCTCCTGCAAGAGGTAGTGGGCGTCGCTGGTCCCGACCATCGGCAGGCCCATCTTCCGGGCGAGGTCAGTGGCCGCCTGCTCGTGGTCCTTCTGGATCTGGATCCCGTTGCACTGGACCTCGACGTAGAAGTTCTCCTCGCCGAAAATCTTCTGATACCAGGCGCAGAGCTTCTCGGCCTCGGCCGACTTGCCGTGGAGGATGTGGTCGGAGAACTCCGAGGAGACGCAGCCCGAGAGGCAGATCAGCCCTTCGGAATGGCGTTCCAGGATCTCCTTGTCAATCCGGGGCTTGTAATAGAACCCTTCCAGGAAGGCCATCGAGGAGAGCCGCATCAGGTTCCGGAACCCCTCGCCGTTCCGGGCCAACAGGGTCAGGTGGAAGTTGTGCTCGTTGCCCGAGAACCCGCCGCCGGATCGCTCGGTCCGCCGGAACGGGGCGACGTACGCCTCCATCCCCAGGATCGGCTTGAAGTCGGCCGCCTTGGCCTCGCGGAGGAACTCCACGGCCCCGTGGAGGTTGCCGTGATCGGTCACGGCCAGGGCGGGCATCCCCAGCGCCTTGGCCCGCTTGACCAGGGCGGGGATCTTGCTCGCCCCGTCCAGCAGGCTGTAGTGGCTGTGACAATGCAGGTGGACGAACGGCCGGCTCGACATCAGTCACCTCGGTCGGTCCGATTCCTCGGAGGGGCGGGAGGGCGGGGCGGCTCGGGCCGTCGGATGGTGAACGGACGTCCCGTCCAGTTTAGCAGGACACGACCCGGCTTCCAAGCGGCGCGACGAGCCTCTCCGATGGTGATCGGATCGACCGCGGCCAGACTGCACCCTTGCGAGCCCGTTCCAGCAGAGCGAGCCTGGGCGGATCGTCGTAATCCGGAAACGACGCGAGACCGACCCGAGGCCCCGGGAGAGGCCATGCGGGTCGATCTCCGCGAGTCCGGGGGGAACCGAGCGTGAAGAGAGGGAAACCGAGACCATCGGCCCCGGTTCAGACGCTCGCGGCGACGAGATCCTCGCGAAGCTCCTCATCGGATTCGTCGAGGTCGTCCGAAGAAGAGGAAGCCTCCAGGCCCTGGACCAAGGCTCCGAGCTGGAGGGCGAGCAGACGGTCTTCCGGGGTGTGGCCCCGGAGCAAGGCGAGGAAGGCCTCTGCGCCGATCAGCACGGCCTTCGGCTTGCTGTGGATCGTCAGGACGAAGCGGT
>JAABUP010004299.1_pt1 | contig 23507 bp, 30 predicted proteins | sample 5559201 | NCBI WGS metagenome assembly JAABUP01 (sample SAMN10711887, study PRJNA513373) | rock metagenome | isolation source: Antarctica rocks | place: Antarctica
CGGAAGCGTCATTGCAAATGAAAGTCTTATTTGCAGTAAGTCTTCTATGACGCCGCAAAATATGTTATGAATGTCAAAGGCCAAGCTCCGTAATCGTCCTAACTATGCTGTGTACTCATATAAACTTGGATGGATTCAGTGATATGCCAGTGACTTCTAACCTAGGCGTTGGCGCCACATCTATTTCGAAAACCTCGCTTACAAAAGTTCGCGCACAGCGACTTCACTCTAATCCGCCAACTCAATGGTCTGAAGCGTTGCCCAACAGAGACTCATATCGGCAGTATTATCCTGTTGACAGCCTGTCTCATTTGATCCGTTTGAACCACAGATCAGTATGTCTCGTTTCTTCCATGCAGGCGACAGCTCCAGCGAGAGCAGTTCTTCCGATGAAGAAGAGCTCTACAGCGGGGAGGAGGCCGAAGTGAAGTCTGAAGATGAGTCCAGCGAAGATGAAGAGGCATCTGATGAAGAGGGGTCCTCTTCTTCATCCGATGAAGGTGGAAAAACCGGTGCAAACCGATTTATGAGAGACGCCGTTGAGGAGAGCGAAGACGAAGACGAGGACAAAGTCACGATCGTCAAGAGCGCCAAAGACAAGAGGCTGGAGGAGCTGGAAGGTACAATTAGGTTAATAGAGAATGCGGAGAAGATCAATGACTGGGCTGTGATCTCGACAGGCAAGTGGATGGTCATGGACCGGGTTTCCTATCCTCGAGGGGGCAATCTGCTGACCAAAGATATCTGAAACAGAGTTCGATAAGCTGAATCGGCAGATCATGAAGGCTCAGGTTGGTCCTACGCCGAAGATGTACATCAAGGCGGTCGCGGATCTTGAAGATTTCATGAATGAGACAATCGCGAAGCAGAAGGTCTCTACGAAGAAGATGAACGCTACAAATGCAAGGGGCCTGAACGCTGTCAAGCAACGAATCAAGAAGAACAACAAGGATTATGCTACAGAGATTGACAAGTATCGGGAAGATAAGGCGGATTACATGATGTCTGAAGAGGAAGAAGAGGTCGCCCCAGTTGAGAAGACGAAGAAGCCCAAGACTGTTTATATCGACGGCATAGACGGAGATGACGATGAAGGATTCTCGACTGTCGGCAAGGGCGGCAGAACCTTACAGTATACGCCGGAGAGCATCTTCAAACACCTTCGTTCGATCGTTGAGTCTCGCGGAAAGAAGAATACAGATCGTGCAGAGCAGATAAGGGTAATGGAAAAGCTGCTTGAAGTAGCTACAACGCCATACCAGAAGATCCGGGTGTTGCTAACTTTGATGTCCACACGTTTTGACCTGACCTCAGGCTCTTCGGCGACTACCATGTCTCAAGAGCAGTGGAAAATGTTTGTCATCTCCAAATCTTACCATCAGTCCATCACATTCCTGACACATTGGCTAGGGTTGAGCATGAATTTGGTATGCTGCTCGAAGTACTTGAAGAGAATCCTAATATGGTCGTTCTCGAAAACGCCGAGGAGTGGGAAGATGACGAGAAGCCCCCACAACCAACGCCAGGGGAGAAGCTTCGCATACCCGGAAGCATTGTTTCGTCTGTCGAGAGACTCGATGATGAGCTCACGCGGTCATTGCAGCATATCGACCCTCACACTGCTGAGTACATCGAGAGATTGGGTGATGAGCAAGCTCTGTACACTAATGTAGTGCGGGCTTTACTCTATGTGGAAAATCTCAAGAAAGATCCCAAGCTTGAAGTAACGCAAGATAGCGCCAATCGCATTGTCATGCGGAGGTTGGAGCACATATATTTCAAGGCAGGTCTTCATTTATCTTTGTGGTCTATCATGTACTGATAGGATTGTTTCTAGCCGTCTCAAGTTGTCACCATCCTCGAAGAGACTACATGGAAAGCCATCCCTTCGAACCTCGATTCCGGAATCACACCGCGAGGCAAGGCAGCTGATACTGGAGCTCTTGTTCAGACCCTCTGCAGCTACCTCTTTCAGTATAGCGAAGGCATTATCCGAGCCCGTGCCATGCTTTGCCAGGTCTACTTTCTCGCCCTCCACGACCAATATTACCGAGCTCGGGACATGTTGTTGATGTCTCATTTACAGGAGACAATAAGTAACTTCGACATCAACACCCAGATTCTTTTCAACCGGACACTTGTCCAAGTCGGTCTTTGTGCTTTCCGCGCTGGACTCGTCTACGAAGCGCAGAACACCTTGCAAGAAATTTGCGGTAGTGGTCGCCAGAAGGAGTTGCTAGCTCAAGGTGTGATGATTCAACGATACTCACAAGTCTCGCCGGAACAAGAACGCTTGGAGCGACAACGACAACTCCCCTTCCACATGCACATAAACCTCGAACTCCTAGAATGCGTATACCTTACCTGCTCAATGCTTCTTGAGATCCCATTGCTCGCTCAGACGGGCTCATCCCCAGATATCAAGAAGCGCATTATCAGCAAAACTTACCGCCGCATGCTTGAGTATCACGAACGCCAGATATTCACTGGTCCTCCAGAAAACACTCGGGACCATGTCATGCAAGCGTCGAAAGCACTCGCTGCTGGCGAGTGGAAGAAGTCCTCCGAGTTCATCAACTCGATCAAGATCTGGAAGCTTATGGCTCAGCCAGAGAAGATCAAGAACATGCTGTCCGAGCAGATTCAAGAGGAGGGGTTGCGAACATATCTCTTCACCTATGCACCTTTCTACGACACCCTTGCCGTAAACACGCTTGCCTTGATGTTCGAGCTTTCAGAACGGAAAGTAGCTGCTGTAATCAGCAAGATGATATCTCATGAGGAGCTTCCGGCAGCGCTTGATCAGGTCAACAGCGCGGTTATCTTCCGAAAAGGTGTCGAGTTGAGTAGGCTGCAGAGCTTAGCGCTTACACTGAGTGACAAAGCGAGCGGACTTATCGAGGCGAACGAGAGGACGCTGGAGCAGAGGACTCAAGGCACGGCAAATGCGTTCGAGAGGCAAGGTAATCAAGGTGGACGAGGTGGTCGCGGTGGCGTGAGAGGTAGAGGTGGCCAAAGAGGTGGCGGTGGGCAGAGAACACGCGGCGGCCAGCAATTTGGTGGGGGCGCGCTGGGTGGCGCTATCAAAGCGTGAATATGAAGCCTTTTCATTACATGCGTTCTTTCATGTAATCTCTAGTTTGCCAATGCTGCTGCAGGTATCGCTGGACGCCGGCGCTATGCTTGCCCTTAGTGGGCTTTCGGATTATGAATGAGGAAATTTAGAACAATCTTTTGAATACTGCTCACTCCTCCATGTCATGTATGAAGGTTGGCGACCAATACTCTGTTTCCTCACATTGTTCATCAATCCAGACGAGAGAGTCTGCCAAAAGGTCTTTACAGACCGTCTCCGCCCGTGGCCGTTCCCAGATGAGATTGTCTTGCAGCATTGAAACCGTGACGTATCCCAGTACCTGTATGGCCTCAAGCACGGCCGATTGATCTGTACTCAGTTCCTTTGGTATCGACCTGATCATCGCCCTTCCCCCGACCTCAATGATAGCGAACCCGGATCCAAGCGGCTTGAGTGACTTCACTGCGCGGACGATATCATCACTAGATCGATCTGAGTTTTGGTTCTACCTAAAGATACGAGGTCTGGAAGAGCAGAGTCTACGTACTCACTAACCTGCATTGCCCCACCAACTCCCCGCCCTTTCTGCACCCTCTCCCTCACCTCACGGACCTCGATCAACCCTCCATTCTCCCCTCTCGTGACCCTACAAACCTCCACAACCCGCACCGCCAACTCGAAATAGAAGTCATTGACACCGCCTCCTAGCATCTGCGCCCACCAGCTACCCCCTTCCTTTTCCTTCCCCTTCGCGCTCCTGTTGTTGCTGCCCGCCAAAGGATCCACGCCGATGGCATTGCACATGCGCGCGAACTCGGCGCGGAAGGTGGGGTTGGATTTTATTGTGCTGGCGTGCTCGAGTGCGAAGGTGTGGAGGAGGGATTGGAATACGGAGAGCTGGGTTTGGAGAGAGGTGAGATGCGTGGAGCGTAGATTGGCGCCGTGGGAGGCATATTGCGTGGAGAGGGACGTGCGGTTTTGAAAAGCGCCGAGACCGACGCCACGGCGTGTAGCCATCTGCTGGAGATGGACTGAAGGAGTTGTGATTGGAGAGTATGTATGTGTTGTCCTCGAGTACTCTACTCGAGAGAGGTACGAGTAGGCAGAGATACAGGTAACGGATGTTACACTACGGCGGCCAGCAAAGCTTGTATGGCAGAGGAGCTAGTCCACTAGCTTGAAAAGCTCGCTTATCAAAACCCTTAGCGGCCCACACAAGCCGAAATCGCAACATCTCTTTTGCGATTCAGCGTTCATCGACAATCAACTTACGACCACCACGAGGGACGACATCCACGACAACCGCCAAGATGCCGCCGAAACACCACCAAGCAAACGTCAAGACGTACGCAAATCCCTCCTTCCCTTGCCCGCTGATGCCCGTGTCGAGTTTTCAGCTATAGTCCTGGTCCTGCTCGCTGGAGTTGCTGCATCCTTGCCAATGGGAGGGTGCAAGCGCCAGCTCGATTCATCCTGTAGTCCCGTCTTCATGACTTCAATCTTTCGGTTGACTCGTGAAATCGGATATCGGGGTCTTGAGGTTGAAGATTCGCTCTTCTCCTTGAAAATCAGTTGCCGCACTCGATCTTCCAGCAGTAGCTTGCTCGATGCTGGCTACTTCTACACGAGGACTCGAACATGTGCGCGCATACTTCTTGAGCTTTGCTTGAGGTCCTGTCGGATGAGAAAATTCTCAACTATGCGCGAGGCTTGGCTTCTCCTCAGAAGCTGCATACCTCGTTCTACGTTGATACATTATCTCACTGATCAAATTGATCCCGTCGAGTCTGCGCTTCAGTCCGAGAATGCCGCGCTTCGGCTGCAATTCTTCACTTGGCGTACTACTTCACAGCTATTCTAGCGGACAGACTATACTGACATTGCCTCTCTTGGCGGCTTATAGGAGCGTGCCAACTGAAGACCAGATCCTCGTCCCGGAGACCCTGTTGAAGAAGCGCAAGAGCCAGGAGAAACAACGGGAGGAGCGTTCGGCTGAACTCGACAAAAAGAAGAAGGTAAATCCCCATTTCCTTAACTCCTGAAGTTGAGGTCAAGGGGAAAATGGGGGTATAGGGACGGTGGTGATGATAAGTATCAACCATGCGACTAGGCCCGTGGGCCGATGTTGTCGCTTTTGTTATACCATCTTTCGGGTCTGAATCGTCGAGGAGGATTTGCTACAGCTTCAACCATCAAAGCTATCGACAAGCCGTACTGACATTGTAACCTCATATAGGCGCAAAAGGAGAAGCGTGGGGTGATCTTCAAGCGCGCCGAGAAATATGTGAAGGAGTACCGCGATGCAGAGCGCGAGAAGATCCGTCTTGCCCGCTTGAGCAAACAAGACGGCTCGTACTACGTTCCGGCTGAACCTAAGCTCGTTTTCGTTGTCCGCATCAAGGGGTGAGTCTTATTGATTGAAACATCACGTCGACGATGACTGAATATACCTGCCGTACAGTATCAATAAGATCGCTCCCAAACCTCGCAAGATCCTCCAGCTCCTCCGACTTCTCCAAATCAACAACGGTGTCTTTGTCCGCTTAACAAAAGCCACCTCGGAGATGCTCAAGGTCGTCGAGCCATACATCGCCTACGGATACCCAAATCTGAAGACTGTTCGCGAGCTGATCTACAAGCGCGGGTACGGCAAGATTGACAAGCAGCGCATTCCTCTCACCGACAACGCTCTGATCGAGGATAACCTGGGCAAGTACGGAATTGTGTGCATGGAGGACTTGATCCATGAGATCGTCACTGTCGGACCGAACTTCAAGCAGGCGAGCAACTTCCTGTGGCCTTTTAAGCTGAGCAATCCGACGGGTGGTTTCAGGACAAGGAAGTTCAAGCACTTTGTGGAGGGTGGTGATTTGGGTAACCGGGAAGATAAGATCAACTCGTTGATCAAGCAGATGAACTAGACGCTTCGGCTAGGTGGTTATAGGGATATCACATGGACGTCAGTGCAACCTTTGTGGACATAGCTCTGCTCGTAGCCTTCATACAGGGTGACTAGAATCGTAAGCCATGAAACCCATACCTTGATGTGTGCGTAGCGTAGTCTTCTAAGATCCGTGGTTTCCATCGTCGTCTTCGCGCCGAATGGGGCTAGCACTTTCGCGATCCACTTTAGCGTCCACGGCAGGGGTTCGCGTTTCCCTGGCGTCCCGCAAACGCGTTCTTACCTCTACAAGTCTTCGTAATTGCAACTTTTGCACCTTTGGCCTTACAATGCAACTTCTTATGGCGTAGCTTCGTCTCCTTTACCATCTTCAACGAAGACCAGATTACCGTTAACATGGCTGCCCGCGCCAAATTGGCTGAGCTCCGAGCGTTGCGAGCCTCCGGCCGTAAACGCCTTTCCACTTATGAGGTCCACGACGAAGAAAAGCTTTATGAAGAGGTTGACGACGAAGGCTATAAGAAGGTGGTTCGTGATCGATTGAACCAAGATGACTTCGTTGTCGACGACAATGGCGAAGGGTACGCGGACGACGGGCGCGAGGAATGGCATACAGAGAGAAGGGTTGGTGAGAGCAGCGGGAGCGAGGAAGAGTTGCCTTTGAAAGGGAAAGCGGCGAAGAGGAAGAGAGAGGCGGAGAAAGAGAAAAAGGAGAAGACGAACAACAATATCAATAAGTATTTCAGCAATGGACCTGTCGCTCCGGCGCCGAAGCCCAAGGTATGGGTCTTCAAGCCCTTCTTCCGTTTCTAAGTGCTAATATCACGGTCTAGCCGATTGCAAATGCGGAGAACGAGGCATTCATGGCGAGCCTGCTGGGCGAAGTTGACGTAAATATTCCAGCGCCACGTCTCTCGCCGCCCAGAAAGACTGTCAAATCCGAAGCACGCCGCAAGATCCGCGTACTCTCACCGCCAGTATCTGAGGCAAGGCGCGTGCCGCCGGCAAGCTCTAAAGGCAGGGCTAACGCTGAAGACCTGCTGAGTACACCACACGTAGATTCGACTTACGATGATGACGACGGCTTTTTACGTGGTATGGATGACGACGACACACTCATGAGTGATCCTCTCCCTTCCTCACCTATCACTAGGGCCGTCGAGCGCAAGGGACAAGCACCTCCCAAGAAGGAAGAAGACGACGATGACGATCTCATGGAAGTCTCCCAAGCTGTTGGTCACCATGACATCGCAACTACCAGTATCAACATCTCCGGCTCTCGTCCAGCGCCGAAAATTAAGAAGACAGCCTATCCTTCGCCTGAAGGCTCATCTCCTCCAGGGCCTTCACCGGACACGGTTGACGCCTCTGCGTGGAATGAGGTCACGAGCAAGCTGAACGTGCTGAGCAGTCCGGCGTTAGGGACTGCCAGTTTCGGGAAGCTCAAGGCGCAAGATGCACTGGAGCACGACGGCAGCTTGCGGATGTTTTGGCTCGACTATACCGAAGTGAATGGAAGCTTGTGCTTGTTTGGAAAAGTGAAGAACAAGAACACGGGCAGCTATGTGAGCGCCTTTGTAAAGGTTGATAACATTTTGAGGAAGCTTTTTTTCCTTCCAAGGGAGTATAGACAACGTAAGCCTGGGCAATTGAGTCATACGTGAACCCTGCTGACAGACTCCAGGGCATGGACGAGATACCTCTGAGGTAGTCGAGATGAAGGACGTGTACGAAGAGGTTGACGAGCTTATGTCGAAGCTGCGCGTGGGGATGCACAAAATCAAACCATGCTCACGGAAGTATGCTTTTGAGCTGCCCGATATTCCAAAAGAGGCAGATTACTTGAAGTTGCTCTACCCATACGACAGTGAGTAGACACCGTACCTATATCGAGATGGCACGCTGACAATGTTTGCAGAGCCCGTCTTGCCGACTGATGTAAAAGGAGAGACATTCTCCCATGTGTTCGGCACGAGCACCGCTTTGTTCGAGCAGTTCGTGCTCTGGAAAAACATTATGGGACCATGCTGGCTAAATATCGAAGATGCCGACTATATTGCGGTCAACAACTCATCCTGGTGTAAATTGGAGCTTCAAGTCTCGAAGCCTAGCCTCATCATGCCGCTTGGGGAATCCGACAACATGGAAGCACCACCTTTGACTTTCATGAGTATTGCGCTTCGCACGACGCTTAATGTCAAAGAGAACAAACAGGAAATATTGGTTGTAAGCGCAAGGGTTTACGAAAATGTGTCCCTTTCTGACACGACTTCCCCTGAGAAGCTACCCTGCAAGACCTTCACTGTGATGCGTCCAGCTGATTCATCCTATCCCACGGGCTTCGAAGCAGTGACCAAGAAGCAGCGCGGTACCATCATGCTCGAAAAGAATGAGCAATTCCTCTTGAGCAAATTCTTAGCTTTGCTGGAGAAGTTGGATCCGGATGTACTCATGGGTCATCAGCTACAAGATGTTGACTACAGCATCTTGCTGAGCCGTATGCGGGAGAGGAAAACGCCTGGCTGGCATCGTATAGGAAGAATGAAGAGGAGCGACTGGCCGAAGAGCATGGGCAAGGGTGGAGGGAGCTTTTTCGCCGAGAGACAGCTGGTCTCTGGCAGATTGTTGTGCGACATCGCGAATGACATGGGCAAGGTGAGCATCTTTCATGTGTTTCACTGAGATCATTTACTGACTTCGGCAGTCCTTGATGACCAAATGCCAATCGTGGAGCTTGACGGAGATGTGCGAGCTCTATCTTGGCGACGGGAACCCTCGACGCGAGATTGACAATGAAGCCGCTCTGAAGACCTGGGCCACCTCGCGAGAGGGCCTGATGAACTACCTAAACCACTGCGAGGCGGACACTCACTTCATCGCTGCCGTTGCACTCAAGGTTCAGATGCTCCCTTTGACGAGAGTACTAACCAATCTTGCGGGTAACTCTTGGGCTAGAACACTCAGCGGTACCAGAGCAGAACGAAACGAGTATATTCTTCTGCATGAGTTCCACCGGAATAAGTACATCTGCCCAGACAAGATGTACGGTAAAGGAAAGCAAAAGGTCGAAGAGGAAACGCCCGAAGGTGAAGAGGCTGTCGACGTCAAGAAAAAGGATAAGTTCAAAGGAGGTTTGGTCTTCGAGCCTGAAAAGGGGCTTTATGACAAGTTTATCCTCGTCATGGACTTTAACAGTCTTTATCCAAGTATCATCCAGGAGTTCAACATCTGCTTCACTACTGTAGACAGATCGGACTTGGTAAGGCCATTCTTGACTATGAGAGGTTTGAAATCGAAGCTGATGTGTAATAGTCCGAGGACGAAGAGAGGGTACCTGAAATCCCCACAGACCAGAATCAAGGGATCCTTCCGCGACTCATTGCTACGCTTGTCAGTCGTAGAAGACAGGTCAAGAGTCTAATGAAGGATAAGCATGCCACGCCTGATCAGCTCGCGAATTGGGATATCAAGCAGCTGGCCCTAAAGCTTACGGCCAACTCTATGTATGGATGTCTTGGATACACCCAATCCCGCTTCTACGCTCGACCTCTTGCTATGCTCACGACCTTCAAAGGCCGTGAGATTTTGCGAAGCACAAAAAATCTGGCAGAGAGCACACAGCTACGGGTTATCTACGGTGATACGGACTCGGTCATGATCAATACTAATGCCGACAATATGGAAGAGGCTCTGAAGGTCGGCAATGAGTTCAAACGATCCGTCAATGACCGGTACAAGCTACTCGAGATCGACATCGATAATGTCTTCCGCCGTTTGCTGCTCCACGCGAAGAAGAAATATGCGGCGATCAACATGCTGGAGGTCGATGGGAAGTACGTGGACAAGCTCGAGGTCAAGGGTCTGGACATGAAGAGAAGAGAGTACTGTTCTTTGTCGAAGGAGGCATCATCGAAGCTGCTCAATGAGATCTTGTCTGGTGAAGATCCTGAAGTGGTGGTGGGCAAGATCCATGAGTACCTGCGGGAGCTATCCCAGAAGATGAGGGAAGACAAAGTGCCGGCACAGAAATACATTATTTATACCGTCAGTATCCACCCAATATTCGGTGCAACTTCTTCCGCTGATGAGGGATCTTAGAAACTCGGCAAGAACCCTAAAGATTACCCCAATCCTGACAGCATGCCGCAAGTCCAGGTTGCTCTGCGTGAGATAGCCAAAGGCAAGAACCCAAGGGTTAACGATGTCATGTCCTACATCGTAACGGGGGATTCCAAGACCACTTCCGAACCCGCGGCCAAGCGTGCCTACACGCCTCAGGACGTCCTTAAAACCGACTCTGGTCTCAAGCCAGACGTTGAATGGTACCTCTACAAGCAAATTTTCCCACCCATCGAACGTCTCTGCGCTCCGATTGACGGGACCGATGCCGTCCGCCTCGCCGAATGCCTAGGTCTCGACACGCGGAAGTACTCGATCGCCTCCTCAGCCGCCGCCCAGCAACAAGAAGAGATCTTCCCCCTCGAATCTCAGGTCGCAGATTCCGTCCGGTTCAAAGATGCCGCACGCCTCAGCCTCCGCTGCCGCTTCTGCAAAGACTCTTTCCTCTTCGAAGGTCTCACGCCGTCTGCCGGTTGCTGTTCCCCTAACGGCATCATCTGCCCCAGCACCTCCTGCAGCAAACCATTCACGACACTTTCCCTGGTCGCGCAGCTGGAGAATGCAATACGCCAGCAGACGAGCAAGTACTACGAAGGCTGGCTCACGTGTGACGATCCTTCATGCGGCAACCGGACTTGCCAGATGAGCGTCTACGGACACCGATGTCTAGGTCCCAAGGGGCAGGCGACGGGTTGTCTGGGCCGTATGGGCTACGAATACCCAGAGAAGAAGCTGTACAACCAACTCTTGTACTTTGCCAGCTTGTGGGATGTCGATAAAGCGAAGAAGGAGGTTGCAGCAGGGGAGCGGGAGAAAAAGGAGAGAGTGGAAGCGTTGGCGGAGTGGAATCGGGAGAGGTTCGGGACTTGTAGGGGGGTCGTGGAGGGGTATTTGAGGAAGTGTGGGAGGCAGTGGGTTGCAATGGATAGTTTATTTGGGTTTGCGCTGAAGGGGGCGTGATGAGTGTGAAGCGGGTCGCGGTTGTCTTTCGCTCTCGGGTAGAGTTGCATGGGTCGGCGTTGTGTGCTCGATAGCGTTGGTTAGGGATCGTATACATTTCTATTGGAGACGTACGATCGTTTGGAACACGCTCTGTGGCGCCGATACTGTTCTCGCGCCCGCAGCTGCGCGTAGGTATCAACGCCGGAGAAAGCGGTGATGTACCCTTTGTCCCATCATTCGACGAACGCAAGTATCCACGTCCAACTGTGAAGATCGTGTCAATATAATGGTTGCGGTCACTTCAATACAATGATGCCACGGCACTCCACTGCCAGGTTGGACACATCGATCTCGAAGCTTGATACGTGAATCTGGTCATCGTAGGTGGATGATGGGAATAAGTATAAGTAAGCACCGTGATCGGGTGCTTTGATATGGAGTTTCTCACGAGGATGAATGATTCTCTAAGAGTAAGTTCAAGTCATTCCGTTGAAGTCCTGATGGTGTGTCGATGCATTGCAGGCTGACTCTTCACGAAGGTGGTGGATGCCGCCGTTTCGCCCTCGGAACGTGAGGCGATGATGTCCTTCCATCGCCGCCCCAATGAGACAGTCGATCGTGCTCGTCTTAGATTAAGTACCCACTAGCACTCCCGGTGGAACGAGATGCACCAACCACAAACATCAATGACGTTCCAATGGAGATTCTTACCCCGACCTTGTGTCACAGTCACAACATATGAGAGGCTGCAGGACTGGACCTCCCTTACAGTCCTTGATGGCAGATACTGGCATGGTAATACCAGGTAATCCCAGGTGTGTTTCTCGATGAGTACGTGGACAATCTATTTGTATTAAATATTATTGACCGGAAGCTAAGGATCCGGTGGGAATGCAGCCACCATATCTGCTTCTGGGACCCCAGCATCCCGCATACGACTACCTTATGTACCTTGCTAATGTGCGCAGCGGTAGGGATTGACGTATAATCATAATGTCTTTGAATGTCTCTGAATGTAGTTGTAATGTCACTGTCATCCATTCTTGCACTTTGATTTTGCTGCATTTCCATTTCCATCTTCACTGCGCGGTGTGCTTTCTTCCACTGCTGATTGCCTGCACGACGACACAGTCGAAGCACCCTTCCTGCACTGTCTCCTCAGTCCCACTTCATCTATTGACAGCTTTCATACCTAATCCCTTACGGATTTGTCCTCTCGTTGGAAACCCTACCGATTCATCATGAAGTCCTCGTTATTGACAAGAGCCCTTGGCTTCGGTAAGTCTTTTTATACCGTTGCCTTGTTCATCCTTAGCAATACTGACCTTCCCTCGTAGCATCCCTTGCCAGCGCCCAAACCGTCAAATTCTGTCCTTCAGAGAGCAATCAAGTCTGTTACAGTGTCAACGTCCCCTCTAACACCGCCTCATCCGGCACCGGCGATATCTTCTTCCAGATTCAAGGCCCGTCGTCAAAGCAATGGATCGGATTAGGTCAAGGGGGCCAGATGACTGGAGCCAACATCTTCATCATCTACGCCGATGCCAATGGGAAGAATGTCACACTCTCCCCGCGGTTAGGGAAGGGCAATTTTCAGCCCAATTTCAACACTGATGCGAAAGTGACACTGCTGGATGGTAGTGGGATCGCTAATGGCGTGATGACTGCTAATGTGCGGTGTATGTCCTAACATCATTACCCGCTTTACAAGCAACTTCTAATTCTATCTTAGGTTCGAATTGCGATTCCTGGAATGGTGGTTCTATGGATTTGAAATCTTCATCGTCCAGCTGGATCTGGTCCGTCAAAGATGGCTCCTCCTTAAACACCGATGATCAATCTGCCAACCTTCAGCAACATTCGGTCCAGGGTGCTTTCAATTTCGACCTCACCAAAGCCTCGGGTGGAAATTCCCTCAACCCCTTTCAAGATGCCACCGCCACATCCACCGCAGCTGGGGGTACCGCACCCACCTCCGCCGTATCTGGCGCTAACAGTGGACCCAATGCAAGCAGTAATTCTAGCTCGGATAGCGGATCCTCATCCGGAGGCGGCGCATCAAGTGGCGACGGTGGAAGCAAAGCAAAGGGACATCGCATGGTCATAGCCCACGGGGTACTCATGGGCTTTGCTTTCGTCATCTTCTTTCCACTCGGCGCGATGACAATTCGCTTGCTCTCCTTCACCGGCGCGGTCTGGGTGCACGCCGGATCCCAAGCCTTTGCATATTCAGCAGCACTCGCGGCGTTTGGGATAGGACTTTGGATCGCCGTCAACACTCAACAGGTACGCCCCTCCCCTGTTCTCTCTCCCTCTCTCCCCACCCACCCGTGATGGCTTCCTTTTACTTCTTGCAAACGCTAACGCGCCGACGAATTCATAGCTAAACAACGCCCACCCCATAATCGGCATAACAGTCGTCTCCCTCCTCACCCTCCAAGCCGTCCTCGGCCTCTCCCACCACATCTATTTCACCCGCACCTCACGCCGCACCCTCTGGGCCACCGCACACGTCTGGCTCGGCCGCGCGCTCATCACGCTGGGCATCATCAACGGCGGCCTGGGCCTGCAGTTATCGGACAACACCAGGAGCGGCGAGATCGCGTATGGGGTTGTGGCGGGGGTCGTGGGCATCGTGTATGTCGCGGTTCTGGTGGTGGTTGGCCGGAAAGTGAATAATGAGGCTACGACCCCGGGGAGAGGCACGGGCGAGAAGGGGACGGAGGAGAGCAGTCCGATTGGGACTGCGGATGAGACGAATGGTACAAAAGGGAGGATGGTTTAGTGGGTCTTGCGTTCTTTAGGTGTATGGCTCAGGTAGGTACAGGCAACCCGAGACAGGCGTTTGAGAAAAGACGGGATAAAGCCAATTTTAATTTTTTTTTGGAACTTTCTTCCTTTGACGTCGAGACTCACTCACGCATCTCCATCCCCACACCCGGCTACTGCATTCATTCACACCCGGCGACGAGGACTCTACACTCCTCGATTTTCTGTTCATGCCGCGATAACCTGTGACGAATCCGTAGCTATACTATCACCTTACCGTCTCCTTTCTCCTTTCTCCATTTTGCATTTTGCATTTTGCATTAGAGAAATCACCTGCTCTGTGATCACGGACCAAGAAGGAAATTGACACGTGCAGCGCAAATTCCGCGTTGGTCCCTTTTGCCGTTTTCTTGGTTTTGGAAGTCTGTTTTATTTACTTGTTAGGTTGGATGTTGGATGTTGAGTGGTGAGTGGTGAGTGTTGAGTGGGGTCTAGATATTTTCTTTCTTCGGTTTGGAAAGAGTTTGGTTGGTTTGGAGATTGGGTTGGAGATCGGTGCTTGGACGAAGGACTGTGGTAAGGTCGAGGAGGTGAGAAGTGAGATGATTGCCTTGACTGCTTTGACTTGACTTGGCTTGGTGCGGGTGCAGAGGGGCGGATGGACTTCATCGAGCGACGATGATGGTTTCTGAAGGATTAATGATAGATAGCGTGTAGTGTACAGTATGTATGTACGGAAAATATGTACTGCACGGAGAACGTAGAGTAGTTATGTACAGAGAAGGTGTACTGCACGGGGCAAATTGCGCGATCCACGCCACACAGTTACAGCTACCAGTGCACGTCAATCCCATGCCTCCCTCACAGCCATCCGTCCATCCGTCCAGCCATTCATCCCTGCCTCTCCCTCTAATCGAACTACGTCGTCTTCTCCAAGATCGTACTGATCATCTCGTTGCCGACCCTGGTGGCTTCGGCGAAGCGGGGCGCGAAGTAGGTCTGGGTGCGTTCGAAACGGTCGCGGTAGCTGGAGAAATCGCCGAAGGAGACGCAGTCGGACCAGCCCTGTTCGTCCCGGCGGGTGTGAGGTTAGCTTTGGTATTGGTGAGTGGGGTGCGGGAAGGGAAGGGGGAGAAGGGAGAGGTTGCGGGCCCGACGGAGGGAGATAGGAAGAGAGAGGGGGAGAAGGAGGAGACGGAAATTGGTGGGAAGCGAGGTGTGCGTGTGTGGGAGGAAAGCAAGGTTGGTGCGAATAATGGGGCTTGAGACTGCGGGTATTGAGAATGGTTTAGAGGCAGATGAGACGAGACGAGATGAGATGGGATGCTTGGTGATAATAGTGTGCTTTTGTCGGGTGGAGTGTGGTAACCAGGTACGTAGCCACTGCCATGGCCACAAATTACCACGGTGATGGTATAGTGGAGATGGTCGAGTATTGCCAAGACACTGTAATAACAGATGTTCAGACGACAGGGTATGGAGGGACGCGTATAGAAAGTGAGTGACGGCAAAGAAGCGTCATAAGACCTACCCGTGCTGCGAAGGTAAATTCCAAATCGTCGGAGCGAAAGGTGTTGTCTTCGATAGCGGTGTTGATGACTTCGTCCAGGAGGTCGGGTTTGCGGAAGAGGTATTCTGTTACGCCGAGCCAGAGGCGGAAGAGCTAAGTTAGAAGGGAGAGGGTTAATGGTTTACGTAGTCACCTGGAGTGGGTGAGATGATGGGGTAATTCAACGGCAGGGGCAGGGACATGTGTGCTAGAGCCTCTGTGACAGCGCTGGGCCAATCTTCAAACAAAGCATAGCGGATGGAACTTGAGAGCAGAAAACAGTCGATGAGGCGGGAGGAAAGAGAACGGAATGGAAGCAGTGACGTACCGGAGTAGAGCAAATCATATGATCATAGGGTACAATCCCCAACTTCCACCAGCAATCCACCATTGCCAACAGACTTAGGTGATTGTTAGGTGTCCTCTCCTGCGGTACCTTCCCGAGGGAAAACCGATCCAGTACCTCGTCCCTCAACAACAGATCCTCGTCGTCTCTTTCAGCTTTGAACACAGCAGCCCCAGCCAACTTAATCCGCTTCTCGAGCTCCTCACGATGGCCCCCAAGCATTAACTTGAAAAGGTCAGTCACGGACCCTGCGTACTGGCTGATCTGTTTCTTTGCAGAAGGGTTCAGAATGGCAAGACCGGCGTAGACATGCCATTTGTTGGAGTATATCCGGAGAGTGACGTTAATCTTAACGTTTTCGATGCCGCCAACGTAGCGGTTGATTTCCCAAGGAAATTGATTATTGGCCCGCCAGGCGGTACCCATGCTGAGGAACGCGGCATGTGTGACGGCTTGCGTATCCGCCGTAATTCTGTCGTGTGTTTCCGCTGTGAGGTAGACCCGCTTGGAGCCGAAACAGGACAGAATCTCTTCGACCAGGTCGAAGCTCTTCTGAGACGCGCGGTGCTTGATGATGACCAAAGGTTGACCTCTCGGATCGACGTTCGGCCCATGGAGAGAGTGGCATGATACTATTTCGACGTCTTCCGGCAAGTGTTGCTCGAAAGCCAAGATCTCCGGAGCTTTGCAAGAAGTTTGGCCGCCTACAATAGCGCCTTGCTTCGTAGCTACAACACCATGTTTAGCACCATCAATGACTGTACCGAGATAGAAGATAAGTGCGTACATGGTCCATATAGCGCGACGACTTTGTCAATGGCCTCAGCTTCTACACTGTAGATGATATAGTCGCTGGTCCTCGATACGAGATGGCCATTGGGATAGATGTAAACATTACTCTAAGCATGCCTTAGCTGTCTAACCCATGGAATCTATGTACAAGCGCCATATACACTACCAGCAAAAGATTCCTTCAAAGCGTCGTACTTCTCTACCCTATCACAGGCATTTACCCTAGCAAAGCCACAAATCAGATTCTTCCTTGCCGGTGGTCAATTTCAGCGTTCGACACCTAGATTGGAGCTTTGAATTTGTCAGCAGGGTTCCTGCAGTACAGAAACGGTCGAATTGGAGCTATCCCGGGAATATTGAGAGTATCAGACAGGTAAAAATTAGGTAGCTGAGATTTTACATCATCGACGACCTGCCAGCCAACGATGGTACCAAGATGGCAGCCAGGTTTACAGGCAGGCCGTACTCGAGCCAAATGCACTCAAGTCATCATGTAGAGAAAACGTGTAGTGGAACGATGGAAGGTACTTACTCTACATTCAAGGATAGCTCTCCATTCCAGCAAAGGGTCAAAGCCAGATACGATAACCTACCTCCATCCGGCATCACTAATCCTCCTTGCGTACATCTTCCCCATGTCCCCCATACCTATGATCCCTACCGATATGTGGTCCATCTTTGCGCACGCCTCCCCCTTGGTCCGAGAGGTGCCGATAGGTTCGTAGTCACGCAGACTACCACAGTGGAATCTATTGAGCCATAGCAATCAATGGTGTCTCAATATCGAGTACTGGTTGAACCGAGACCTGCAACTCTTAGAATCATGCGTTGCGTGAGGAACTTTGGGTGAAAAACAGAACAAGAAGAGCGACTTGGAAACAAAATTCGATGCTCGCTTATTCGGGATTCTCCGACGCTAAGGGCACACTTTCGCTTACAATTTCGAGACTTCCAATTATCGACCTTTCGACGACCACTTCCTGTTAACGGCCTTTAAGCAAAGCAGCGATCGACAACTTCAGTATGCCTCCAAAAAAGAAGGTCGAGCGCGCTGCCACCGAGAACATCTCTCTTGGGCCTCAAGTTAGAGAAGGTCAGTTGGCTAGAATGCGCGCTTTCGCCGGACCAGATACTGACTTTTGCTACAGGTGAACTCGTCTTCGGTGTAGCCCGGATCTTTGCCTCTTTCAACGACACCTTCGTCCATGTCACCGATCTCAGGTTCGTACATATATTGTGAATTGGGGAGTTTGGATCAGGCAGAGTGGTTTGAAGGCTAATGTTCTGGGTGATTCCAGTGGCCGCGAAACCATCTGCCGTGTCACAGGTGGAATGAAAGTCAAGGCCGATCGTGACGAGTCTTCTCCGTACGCTGCTATGTTGGCTGCTCAGGATGTAGCTGCTCGATGCAAGGAATTGGGCATCAACGCCCTTCATATCAAGATTAGGGCTACTGGAGGTATGGTGTGACCGTTTCATAAATATTTGATGATATCACCCTGTGTATGAAAATTGCAGCACCACATATGCTAATACATTTGTCATCTAGGTAATGGCACAAAGACGCCAGGTCCAGGTGCTCAGTCTGCTCTTCGCGCTTTGGCTCGTTCGGGGATGAAGATTGGTAGGATTGAGGACGTCACACCAACGCCGTCCGACTCTACACGTCGCAAAGGTGGTAGGAGAGGTCGTCGTCTCTGATCTTTGGATTGGTGTAAATGGCTCATGGAGTGTTGTGGAACAAGGTGAAGACAAACGCGAAGAACGGCTTTTGCCTGGTCTTCTAACATGCTGTACTTTACTATGCCTAAACTAGCAGAAAAAGAATTAAAACTTTACCCGTTTTCCGAAGCTGTGATTATCATGGGTGTCTCAAGTAATAGCCACGTATTCCCTCTATAGAAGCTTGTATATGTGGCACTATCAGAGTCGAGAATAGCACGGGCAGCAACAAGCAGTCTTCTATAGCCCGTTGAATCTTATGCATAGCCATATTAGTTGTCAACTTAACCTTCAAAATATCATCACATTTGCACCAGAGACAATAGTCGATGCCGGATCGTCGCCAGTACCTGAGATTGTACAACCGCGTGGCATCAACCAACATCCCAGGTCTTAGTCTTCATTGGTGGTATCATCAACACTATGCCCATGGCCACCAAGGTCCACGATGACAGGAGCATATTCCCCTCTCTCATCTTCCCCTTCGAGATCGTTGATTTCCATCTCGACCTGCTCTCCATCCTCCAACTCCAGCATACCCCTCCTCACGTACGAGTCACTCAACTCCCAGCCATGCTGTGTCCTCAAGAAACCCTCCAGCTCCTCGAGCTCATCTTTCACCGGCGACTGTTCCTCCTTGATCACATCATCAACAGCTCTTCTGAGCTGCTTCAGCAACTGCTTAAGCAAAGCTCCCCCTTCCTCACTGAGATCAAACAGCCCTCCATCAACGTCATTGCAATGCTGTAATTGCAATTTCAGCACTTTCAACACCTTGACATAGAACTCCGACCTCTCCCTCAAAGCAGCTTTACAAGTAAACACAAGCCCCAAAATTCTCTTCCACTGCTCCAAGCAAGAGTAATTCGCCAGCGTCAACACCATCAAGAACGTAAATTGCATCTCACCCACAATCTCCCGTTCTCCTTCACTTCCACAATAATTCTCAACGAGATCTCCCAGCGCCCAAGATCGATCTTGAGCAGCTTCGGTACGCTCCCTCCCAACCGCGCCTTGCCGCCAAGTCTGCTTCAGATTGACTGGTAAAAACCCCAGCTCTTGCTCCGGCTCGAAATCCTCGGTAGAAAGGCCAGGGATGTCTTCCATATCCTGCTTTGCCGAGCTCGCTGAAGTCAACGTCCAGTGGTCAGACGAACCCCCCGTGATCCGAGAGAGGAGATTTGCCGTGATGCAGTCAGTCAGGTCTCGCCAATCGTGCTTCTCCTCGACGGGCTCGGCTTCGTTGCTTGTGGCCGTCGCGGCGGACTGTCGGTAGGGCGTGAGACCTTCCTTCCATATTGAGCCTAGGTTCGCGCGCCAGTGGAGGAGGGCTGTTTGGTCGGTTTCCGCGACGAGTTCTTCTTTCTCGGCGTTCCACTTCTTGATGATGAGATCTGCCGGAGGATGTGAAAGGGAATCGATCTTGAACCAAACGCCATGTCGAACAGAAAGTGAAGTGGTGGCTCCTGTGAATACGAGATGCCAGCCGGGTGGAAGGTTTTTGATGCCTTGAAAACGTGGTGATGTGGTGAAAGAGAGGAGGTTGATGCCGCAGAAAGCGCCTGCCGGGATGTTGAGTAACAGAATCGCTGGTGTCTTAGAGCCCTCCATGATCAAGGATATACTGTTGGTAGCTGCTGCATCCCGAAAATTCAACCCGCCGCTTTGTGCTTTTCTTACATCTTGTTGCACCCGGCATTTGAGACCGGTTGAATATTTTCATAACAATGTGCTCCAGGCATTTCGTGATAGATGTTACCGCATACAATAACGATGACGGAAGCACGTATAATACAGGCAGCGTTGGTTTTTGGTTTATCAGGGTGTAGAATCTGTATTTACGGGTTATAATCTAAGATCATTTTGTTAATATCGCCTATCACTTGGCGATACTTTCTCATGATGAATTCCTTTCCCCATTTACCAGGCTGCTGGCGCACGCTGACGGAATTAGCATTGAAGTGGCAGCTCACTCGAGTAGACAGCTCCTGTGGATTAGCATTCATTGATTGGACGCCCAGTACACTTTCATGAGCTCCTGCCGGCTGTGCACCTCTTGTAATTTTCAAAATAGTTCATTTTGAAGCTACACTATGACCAGCCCCACCTCAGCATACCCATGGTACCCAGACGTAGCAGCGGTAGCACACCCTTTCCCCCAAAAGATCTGGATCACTCAACGGTACGACTTCTGGTATCTTGATCTCGCACCTGGACCTGCAAGTCTCACAATCTTTGGGCGAGCGAAGCGAGACTGTGGTCTTTTCATCAATTCTCCCGAAGGGCTAATCCATCAATCTTTCGTGAGCGCGGCGAGACTGCGCTCTTTTTCATCAATCTCCCAAAGGGCTAATTCATCAATCTTTGACGAGCGCAGTGGTGGGTATGCTGAGGTGGCGCTGGTCATAGTGTAGCTTCAAAATGAACTATTTTGAAAATTAGTGATCAACGTCCGCTTCTACCAACGGTCACCAATATCCATCGTGTCTGAGGTGCGCTCCGCCAGCATCCTTGCAGCATTGTCCAAAGGATTATTCCCGGTCCCTAAGCCAATGTCCTCATCTTCTTGGTCGTCAACATCTGGAGTTTTGATAACCTCGCGCAAATGCTGCACGCCCAGGCCTTTGGAGGCCGCAACCGCGCGGCGGGACGACGGAATGATGATAGCACGCTCTTCATCATCAGGTCCGGTGAGATCACTGACAACACGCTCTGAGCGGCCTGGAAAATACTTCACGGCGCCGGAAGTTGAAGGGGCCGCGCTTTGCGAAGCCCCCACCACGGCCGAGCTCGAAGAGCCCGGGTTTGCGGAGTCTCTATTCGCTGCCGCAGCTTTCGCGGATGGGACGCGTGTATCTTCGACAGGTACCGGAGCGAGTGGCTTGCTCTCCGGTGAGGCTGCCAGAAGAGAGGCTCCTTTGGACTTGCCCTCTTGACTGGGAGAATGGTCAAAGGCTACCTGCCGCAAGAGCAGCCACACGCGATTGTCAATCTCAGCACGGCTGAGACCCTTGCCATAGAGGATCCCCTCATTACTTCTTGTGTTTTCGTCTCGGACGCACAACAGGAAATACGCGTAATGGTTCACGACTTTCCACCCGCGCTTGTCCAGCCGATGTGCAGAGTACTTGCACGCGCCACCTTTCTCACCTTGGATCAGGGCAAACTGGATGGACCGTAGATCTAGACCCCTGGGCCTGGGCTTCACAGTTCTCTCTGTCTCGTCCTGCGCTGGTTTGATGACGGAAGCATATAGGTCCTCAAAGAATGGTGTGAAGAGGTTGCTTTGAATGAACTTCTCTAGATCTTGTCTGCTGTCCATCTCCAGGTACCGCCAGAGCCTGTCTCAGTCTCGCCATAACATTTTGATTGATGTTCTTTCGTCTAGTGAGCGTCAGCCCGTGAAGTCTTTGACAAGATGCTTATTGGGTGAGATCATAAAGCTGAGACTGAAAGAACGAAAGTTGAAAGGTGAGGTTCAAACAAAGATGCAAAGAAGTACCTTGTAACTTGTTCTGATCAGTTTTGAATGAGCTAACCTCAAGGCCGATGAAGGCTCTTTCAGGTTGATCTGAGTGTGTGTGTAATAGCTTGACTATCTAGATAATCTGCTGACTTGTCTGTGCATCATATATATATAAAGTTGTGGTACATGCAGCTCAAAGAAGTGAGGTGTACAAAGTAAGAGATCAAGAGAAGTGGGGGTGTTGCGTGGTTTCTTAAATAGGGTGTGTGTCAAAGTAACAGGTGAAGTGAATTGAGGGCAAGCTTCGTAATCACCACTAACAGTGCACACAACCATTCCAACTGCTGTGAAAAATAATTCAGTCAATAACCTTATGTTTCCTGCACTCATTTCGCTTGCTATGGGCAAATCTGTTTCATGTAGGCAAAGAGTACTTGGAGCAAATAAAGCCATTAACTGCAGCTAGCTAGATAGGTAGCTTTCCTTCACTCATGAATTCAGTACCGCAATCTAGCCATCCGCTCCACCACTGGCTTAACGGTATGATTTCTGAAATTTACTCCTTGCTCCGACTCCGCCGAACTTTTTTGGCTCGGATCTTCTATTATCCGCCACCAGCAAGGTCCTGTCATACTGCACCAAGGCCTGCTTCAGCTGGTTTTTCGAGTGTTCATCAACATATTTCTGGTAGTAGGCGACGATGGACTTGGCGATAGCTTGTCGGATTGCGTAGATTTGAGAGGTGTGTCCACCGCCCGAGACCCGGACACGGATGTCAACCTGGGCGAATTTGTCGAGGCCAATGATGAGGAGTGGTTCGTAGACCTATTGATGACGAGTGTTAAAGAAAGGCACGACTAGAAATTGTAAGGAGCGGATGTACCTTGAATCGGAGAATCTCAGGTTGTGTGAGCGCCAAAGGCTTGCCGTTGACCTTTACTAGGCCTTTCCCAGCCTGAATGCTACTGTGTCAGTTCCGAAGTGCTTGCGCGTCCTTCAAGCCGTTCTTTAATCGTACCTTGCAGTGAGCGACAGCCGTTGCTATTGAACGTCAGCTTTCCCGATAGTGAGTAAAGCGGTGCTCTGAGCCATACCAGTCTTCTTCTTGCCGAAGCATTGCACACTCTGCGTAGAAGCCATGTTGGACGTATGGCTGGCGTGAAAGGTTTGTTCGTCAATCCGTTGTCGCTGTTGGCCTTTCTACGTTGTGAGGTTGAATTTCGCTGCGGCTCGCTTAGCGTGTGGACGAGGGTTTGACCTCTCCACTAAGCGAGCTCGGTCCTGGAGCCAAAGCCCAATGAGATCAACATGCTGTACGCTTTTGGTTCGAATGGATCTGGACAGCTAGGTCTGCGTGATAGAGAGGATAAATCAAAGCCGGAACCATGTGTCTTTCCTGTGGACTACGAAAGCGAAGTTCCGGTGAGGATCGCTGCCGGCGGCAACCATACCTTGGTACTTCTCCGATCAGGCATAGTCTTGGCCGCTGGATCGAATGAACGGGGCCAATGTAGTCGAGCTCCTGAAGGGAAAGCATCAATTGGCTTTAAAGTACTCAGTATCCCTGGCGATGATCAAAAACATTTCAATTTCAAAGCATGTTCAGCAACATGGGAAGCTTCAACACTGGTAACGCAGGCCGATGATGTCTACACATTCGGCTCAGGGTCAAAGGGTGAGCTCGGTCAGGGGGAGAGCATCACCGTGTCGGCCCCGCGCCAACTGTCCGACTTTCCGCCAGCAGGTGCTACTGTCATTGATATTTCTAGCTGCATGGGCCACACTGTCGTGGTTCTGTCAAATGGAGAAGTCTACGGATGGGGC
>JAABUP010004300.1_pt1 | contig 23504 bp, 21 predicted proteins | sample 5559201 | NCBI WGS metagenome assembly JAABUP01 (sample SAMN10711887, study PRJNA513373) | rock metagenome | isolation source: Antarctica rocks | place: Antarctica
ATATCACAACAACAGGGGCTGAAATGAAACTGTCCTCGCTCTTTATACTCGCTTGCTTGTTGTGAAAAACGAGAGGATGATAAATATGACTCGAGATCTCTGCTGACCAAAAGACCGAGCCATCGCGAAATGAGAGAGGAAGACGCTCTCAAATTTGGAAACTGGAAAAGACGCAGCGAGTGTGTATCACAACCCCCTTCAATCATGCAACCCAAACGCCTTCCTCAACATCGGAAACCTCTTTTTCTTCCCCGTCTTCGCGCTCACCACCACCCCATTAATCACCTGTCCTGTACTCCTGCGATTCCCCAACTCTGGCCTTTCCCTCTGCTTTCCCCCAGCAGTCCCGCCATCACTTGTATTCGGCCTGCCATCTGCAACACTGACAGGACTCTGCGGCAACGGCCAGGAATCCATCGGCAGCCGCATCGGCGTGTTCCTCCTCTGTAGCTTTGGGCTTCTTGGGCTCGCCGGACTCTTTGGGCTTACGTTTGCTCGCTGGGCGGTGGGGGAAACAGCTTCACCGAGCACTCGGTCTGCTTTTGGGCTTGCAACGGGAGAAAGTGGAGATATGGCGCGAGCGGCGCTCTCGACGTCCGATGTGCGGACTTTACTATCGTCGCGGCGTTTGCTACCTAGGGCGCCGAAGAAAGAGCGCTTCTTCTTTTCGTTCTCGGCTGCGCGTTTGGCCTGCAAGCCTGTGCCTACTTCTGTGGGGACGCCGCTGCGTAGGGAGCCAGTGGCGACGGCGGTACCTTCAAGTTTGGAAGGTGGGGCAGTACGTGCGGGCTTTGTTCGTGGAGTTGGGGGGGAGTTCTCGGTGTCACTGTCTTCGAGTTCGGTGGAGTCGCCTTCGTCGATTCGCCGGGGGATCCCGCGGACTGGCGTGAGACCGGTTGGTTCGTCTTCGTCGCTAGAGTCGGCGAAGCGGCTGCGGGCCAACCGCGGGCCATCGTCCTCTTCGTCACTGGAATCGCCGAAGCGGCTAGAGAAGCGGGACTTTGGTTTTGATGCTGCCGGCGTAGGCTTGGAGCCCCTACCGAACCCAAGAGAGCGGACCGGGGACTTTGTGCGATTCTGCCTCCCAGAGTCCATAGAGCTTCGCATGGATGTTCGCATACCTGGGCCGACAGTGCTAGGACCAATAGAACTGAAAGGTCGTCTTGTGACAGGTCCACTTGGTGATGGGGAACGAGCACTGAAAGCACGAATGTTGGCTGACTGAGGTCGAGAATCGACGGATCCACTTCGCATTGATCGTCTCATCGAATAACGGTTACCATCAGCCGTGGTAGAAGACCTTGCCTTCTTGAAACTGCTTGAAGAGTCGCTACCGTTGGAGACGGCACGACGCATTGTCGACTTCTTCTTTGGCTGAGCGACCACAGGAGTTAGAGAACTTTGCTGCGTACCCATGGAAGCGGCACGATCGTGATTTACGGTTGACTTGTCCTGGGGTTTATTATAGTCGACCATAGCTACTGCGGATACGGGACGTTGCTTCTTTTGCAGCGCACCCCTAGGCTCTGAAGATTTCGGAGGTGCGCTCTTTCGCATTGATGAACGCATGTGCGTTTCCGGTGGAGACTCTGGTCCAGAAGCTCGCATTGACTTCTTCATCGCAGGCACAGTGGGCGATTTGGCTCTCACTATGTCCTCGCGATACTGCTTGTCCGGCCAAGGTGGAAATGGTGCATCCTGATTCGTGTCTCGCGGCTGAGAAGCTTGTTGTGCCACTACCTTCCCCTTCTTTTTCGGCTTTGGTCTCAATTCTGTTGGAGGGTCATCAGCCGTGCCCGGGGCAGCTGCTCTCTCCATCTGTTGTTTACGACTTTGACTCAGGCCAGACCAATATTGTTGTGCTCGGTCCCATCCTTCCTCTTGTGCTGGTTCGGAAAGTTCACTCTCGTTCCTGGCCAAAGGATTAGGTCTATTTGGTTTAGCGACTGGTGCAATGACAGGGCTTTCGACAATAGCATTAATGGATCCAAAACCGTCGCCCTCAAGGTCCGATAGATCTTCTGCCGCATCGCTGTAGATGCTGCTGCCCGAATCCTCGGATTCCTCGTCATGATGTGGATCAGTTTGTATCCGTAGACCCTCTGCAACTTCCCCAACAACTGGAGATCCAGGTTCATGGTGAGTAGCTTCAGGCTCGGGCTCTGAGATCCCTATACTGGCGGGCGTTGGGTCTGTCGCATAATGCTCCACGAAAGGGGCTGTAGAATGCTCTTGAAATTGCGAGACGTCGCTCGAAGAAGGGAAACCACCTGGCATTCCAAACCAATCTTCTTGATCTGTTTCACGACTTTCTGTGCCTGGGGTGGCAGGTTGGACTGCAATTGATGGTACGGAACTGATAGTTACCTGCGTTGACGACTCCTCCTCGACTGCACTGTTGGTGGGTGCAAATTTCTGACCAAGGGCGGTTCCGTTACTCGATAAGGACGAGGCCAGAGTAGTTGGCGAATTGTACGATTCGGCCCCATCATCGCTATATGTACTAGGATCTGTGTCGGAATGGTAGCCGGAACCTTCAACGGACGTAACCTCAGGAGGTAATGGCTCATTCGATGCATGCTGGGGTATGCTGATGTAAGGGCTACTACTCTTGTTCACAAAATCTTGATAAAGTACACCGCCTACTATTTGGTCAGTAGAGACTTGCGTCTCGCCAAGCTTTTCGTCGGAGTTGTTCTGGTTGACTGTTGGCCCAGAATCTGGCCTGGCCCGGTCGTTTCGCCCGCGTATACTGCCAAAGGAAGGTAGCATAGGAGTAGGCTTCATAATACTTTCTTGATCCGAGTCTGATCCTGCGACCACTTTATTCTTGTCGCGTCCGGAACCATACCACGCTTTGTCCGAGTCCTCCTTGTTTTGTGGACTCAATATCACAGGAGAATCGGGGCTAGTGGGTGGACTGGCAGCACGACCGACAGCGACTGGCTCATCGTCAAAGCTAACACGTGCCCTTTTCTTCCTAGAGGCAGGCTTCAAGCCTTCATCTGAGATGACTGATGTTGTATCAGACGCCTCGCTTGCTGCCTTTCCATGAGACTGATTCCAACCTCCAGGTACAAACCCGGCCGGCGAAGGCCTACGTGGTGACGGAGAATGTTTGAGAGCAGACTTTGCAGGTGACACTGAGCGAGCTGGCGGTTGATGTCTCAATTCCTCTGGTGTATTTGATATGGGTTGAGACGAGAAGTGAGCAGCTCGTGCTGGGCTTAGAGATTGATGTCGAAGTGTGGATCCTGTATCTAGCGAGATAGCATTGGCCGGCGATTGTGACGATAATAGCTGACTTGTAGCCTTTTTATGCTGTTGGCCGTTTGCAAGTGGCTTTGACATATTCGGAGCTGTTCCTGTGCTAATGTTGCCCTTGTACCCCACAGTCTCTTGCGTCTTCTCTACTAGAATTGTTTCGTCTTCTTTCTCTTCAGCTTCACGGTCTTCTCTCACAACGGAAGGTTGCTTGGCCAGCAGTCTGGCCGCCCTTGTGTTGTAACTTCGGGGTCGCTCCGCCGAACTGCTCACATCAGATACCACCGAGTCTGTATCAGATGCGTAAGAAGACGTCTGCGTGCCTACGGCAGGGGCTATCCTTTTCTTTTTCCTTCTAGGTGCAGTATTTACAGTGTTGTCTAGCCCAGCTGGTTGAGATGTGGGAGCTGAAGGTGAAGGAGTTGATGAAGCACTTGGCGGTTGCCTTCTTGGGGTGGCCTCTCTAGTCTCAATTGCACCAGCCGCCAAATGACTGCCCTCTGTCAAGTCTCTGGCTACCACCGTTTTCTTCTTCTTGACTGGCCGCGCCGCAGTCTCTTGCATTCGGTATGCTATGTTTTGCGCTTCACCTTCCGGTAACCTCTGCGCAGGACTGCTCTTTGCCGAAAGCTGCGCAGCAGTTGATGACTGGCTCAAGGGCGATTGCGGACGTCGGCTGGGCAGTGGTGAGGTAGGCGGTGAATTCCGTGGGCTCATCGGTCGCGAGAAATTAATTGATTCTCGACTCTGTGCGCGTTCCTCATCCAACCTTGCAATCTTCGGCTTGTAATAATTTCGAATATCGCCCCTACCCAGCATAGCACCAGGTCCTCGGTCCAAACTGACACCTCGCCCGGAAGGCCCGGGAGGGGGAGAAAGGACCCTCTCCGGAGGCTCGACACTTGCTGCCCGTCGACCTGATTTTGCCGGCAGCGGTGGGGGCAGCGACGTATATCCTTTGGGGAGGGCAGGTACTGGCGGAGGATCATCGGTACGCATGCTTGCTGAAGTCTTTCGATTCGGTGAAGGATCCCTGAATGACCGCTCGGTCATCGATCCAGAGCTGTTCTGCCGCTGTAACCCTCCACGGAGACTAGGACTTGCGCTCCCATTGGAAGATGTAGATCCCCGTCGCTGCATACGTTTGGTTTGTATTTCCCCCACTGGTGTAGGCGTCGTAGTGTGAGAGCGGAGAGCTGCCGCTGCAGCGGAATTGGAGAGACTTGCATTGGAGGCACGGCTGGCGAGGAAGGCCTGTACGGCTGCTGTAGACGCTGCAGCGGTTGGAGGGGTTTTGACATGCTAAAGGATTGATGTCAGTAGGATATTCTGCTTGTGAGAATGACACATGTATCAAAACGTGGGAAATTTACGGGGTTCGATTGCGCTCTCTTGCGATGGAACATGTTGCGCCGCGATTCGAGACGGACTCGCAGATGGGCTTGCAGTCAATGATTTGGATATATATCCCAAGCTGGCCTTCCTCCTATCGTGACCGGATGCTCTTACGCGAGGGCACAAAGGAAATTTTCCAAAGGCGGAGACGAGCTCAGTTAGTGCAAGTTAGAGGATGAAGCTACCGCGAATGACGTCGGAACAGAACAGCCATCCTGGTGATTCTCGTGGTGTCTGATACAAGTAACAGGTGTACACGATGAGGTAGATTCCGCATGGAATGTTAGGCGATATGTGGCTCAACGCACAGTTTGCGGCTGATGTTGGAAGTTTGATGGGTTTCACTTTCAGGGCAGCGGCGCGGCAGGAGCGGACAGCAGTGGTCTGGCCCTTCTGTAAACTTTGTGCGCGCCTCGAACGTCATGTTGTACGCTACCACTACTGAGGTTTTCATTTGATAGTTTTATAGTTGAATCGATATGACCTATTGAGTTCTAAGAAGATTACTTGGAAGTTTCCCAGATCGAACGAAAGTACCACCACTGCACTTGTTGACCTTGATATATCATTAATCATTCGATCTCGCCTACTCCTTTTTATTTTGAAAGTGTGGACTGTATTCATATTAGGGCAGTTCCTGTACTCCATAGGTAGCACTTGAACGATAGCAAACATGGTTTTCTCATTCGATGACGAGTAATGTTGACTCCTTAATATTCAATGCCATCAACCTTCCCATTCCATGACCATGGCGCCCTCTACTGAGACGCCTCTACCGCAGATACCTCTGCCAGCGGGACTTCGCGAACGACAGGTCACAAGCAGCGCATCCGATCTTTCGTATCACCTAATCGAGGCCGAAGAGCGACCCAATCCCCTTATAATACTACTCCATGAATTCCCAGAGCTCGCCACCTCGCGTATTGCTAGCGTAAGATTATGCCAGCCCTAGCAGCTACTAAAAATTGTGTTGTAGCCTTTGATCAAAGAGGGCACGGAAGAAATACAGGCTGGGACACTTCATCCTTCGAGGACGTGGATCTCCGAAATTTTCCTTAGACGAACCTGATGCGAGATATGGTTGTTTTGGTACAACGACTTGGATACCATGTATAAATTACGTAATAGGCACTACTTTGGCGGAGCGATTGCATCCTTGTGTGGCCTTGCGAGGCCAGACATGTTTTGTAGAGTCGTCTTGATGGGCTATCCGTTTTTAGGGGCTCCTGAGTTGCCCTTCAATAAGAGTGCGGGTCTGGATGAAGAAAAAGGACCCAGTCTGGATATACACCAACAATTAGCCAATCTGCCAGAACCAAGGAAAAACTATAAATGGTATTACTCGACTACGGCTGCTAATGCGGAGATGTCTTCACTGAAGGGCTTAAAGATTTTTTGAGGGGATGCGCCTAATGATCCTCATTCATTGGAAGATTCGACGGCCGAAGAGCTCTCGAAGCTGCCCAATTATTACATGATGCCGTTGGACATGGGAATGCCTGAGACAGTGTTTCAAGCCATGTTTCTCGCAGAGATCCAGCGGGCCAACCGGTCCAAACGGCTTATTGACATTGAGCTCAAGGTTTATACCAACGAGTTTGGCCGTATTGGTTTAGAGGACGCTTGAATTGGTATCGTGTCGCCACTAATTCAGAGCTCATGCGGGACCTCGACATCTTTGCCGGGAAGAAGATGGAGGTACCACTACTGTTCATTGCCGGAACGAAGGATTGGCTGCCCTACCAAGTCCCAGGCTCGCTCGAACGAGTGCAGAAGGCCTGCGACGTATTTAGGGTACGAAATGGATTGAAGGCGCTGATCATTGGGTCCAGCAAGAACAGCCTGAGATGATCGCTCAGAAGTTATTTGACTTCCTGCGGAAGGCTGACATGTAATTACGGTGGGAGAGTGATCAAGAGGCGCTGGCGTATCGTATCTGAATCCTATGTCACCAATCTATAAAGATGATCGAGACTTTCATCTAGCGAGTACGCATCATGCCTAGATCTCATTCGTCACTCAATATGTAATCTTGAGATGGTGACGCCCCATCCTCGTAGAAATGTAAGAACGATTGCCAAGATCCGAAGGCAGAAGAGGTGTAGAATGCGTCTTGGCACAACACAATAGCATATAAAGCAGTGCTGATGATGATCGAAAGGGAAGCAAGAAGGGGAGTGTAAAGCTCGCAGGTCGTCGGATGGCAAAGTTTGAGGTAAAGAAGGCAAAGACAGACCCACGCACAATATACAAGACAACGATCTGCGGCTGATGTGAGAAGGCATCACGTTTATCAGATGTGGAGCGATAGAGGCTCTGAGGTTTGCGGGAGATGAGCGTGCAGTAGTGGCATGCCTGAAAATTGGTGGCGGTTCAAATGACGAACAACGAAGCAATTATAGATTTGTAGTGTCTCGTAAATAGCACAGTGCCAACCTTGTCAACGCCGCATCCAAAGATTTCAACCTGAGCCCTGGCAGCAGGTTTTAGTACATCGTCAAAATACAACATATGTTCCAAAACGCCGAAAATATGCCCTGCGGTCTCAGACCTTATACCATAAATGCCCATATAGCTACTGCGGCGATTGGTATTGATGCTGGCCATGACTTTGGCGTTGAGATGGATGGTAAGGCGTCAGACTTGAGATTGTTCGTACTGAAGACGAACTGGAAACCGATGTCTGTCGAGTTGGAGCAGTTCGTTTCGTTGACTTCTGGTACGTCTTTAGGATCGGCGAAAGTGATGTCGACGCACTGCAATCTTCGAATTAGCGACTGAACAGCATTGCTTAGTCCAAATGAAGCACTCACATTATACAGAGCTGCGCCGTGCTGCGCCGTCTCGATGATTTGTATCGTAGCATTTTGGCCGATTACAGCGGTATAATTGACGGGCAGTGGGACTTGAGGCATGCATACGCTTCCTGGGTATTCATCGTTATTGGGTCCAGTTATCGCAAAGACCGTTTGCATAGGCAACGAGAAGTTCCCAGGTGTCGTGCCGTCGCCGAGGTTGATGTAGATGAGAGCTGACGAGTGACCGGGGAACCAGCCAGGCTGGAAGCCTACGGCGCCGCCGCCCACAGGCCAGAGGGTACGGTTGTTTGAGCGAGGCATACCACCACCTTTGTCTTGTCAGTATCAGGCCCTTGTACAAGTATCGGATTTTGCCATACATGGATATATCCATTGCATGCCATATGGGTAGCTGCCGTTGGGTCCAGCACCCAGACCGTCAACGCCTGGGTCTGTGACATTGCCGTACGAGTGTAGATTGTTCCCTCGCCATCCGGGATACGTTATGACCGTGTGCGCTGAGACAAGTGATGAGAGAAAGAGGAGGTAGATGGCGGCGGTGAGGAGAGGTCTTGACGAAAAAGGCATAACGGAAGAGAGGCAGTGTAAGAGTATAGCTATGCTCTTTTGTTTCGAGTGATGAGGTTCAACTCTGCCAAGTGCCAACAATGATAGAAGATGAAACCCAGCGACAAGAGGAAGCCTTGCGTTGCAAGAATAGACATCTCAAGCTCCGAGGGGGCAGCCAGATCCCTTTTGCTAACCGGCACGCTGGCAGAACTTAGCCGCGCCAGTACAGCGAAGAAAGCCATGTCGAGTTGTCAACCAAGCATTATTGGCCCGTACCACCCCCATGAGGAAACTGTACGGATACGACCCTCGCGCCGTGAATTAATATGGCTGGGTCGAGGGGGGTGACAAGTGGGAGGAAGAATCCATTGGCGGCTGGAAGCACTTACGTGCATGCGGATTGCAGTAGCAGCAATAGTGTTAGTGAAATGGGTGCATGTGCAGCCAGTCAGCGTTGAGAACTTGAGATGTTCAATTTTCAAAAGGGTGTGATTCGAGGGAATCACGGGCGGCTGCTTAACCCCTACGAATCCTTGGCGCCTAGAAGTTAGAACCCGTGACCTTGAAAGTTCCTCTCATTCGTATATGTATATACCTAATACCTTACTTTCGACACGGATTACATTATCTACCTTACGAGGGTTACCTTATCTTCTGACTTGTTTCACTGTGCCGAGTGCAAGTAATCTCCTACGCCTTTGAACGTTGTTGCTGACACTTTATCGCACCGCGAGGATGCGTTTCAAGACTGATGCTGAATTGTTTCGGGTGCGCCTGAATCTACTGCAGCCTTTCACCATTTCCACGCAGACATACAGAGGGACATCGCTATGAAAGCCTAGGCCAGGTACTCCAATCGAACCTGGCTGTGTTTATAAGCCCTTGCTGCTTCTATAAGTATTCGTCACCAGAATTCATCTCACCCACTACGGAGTAGTTACAGAACGGATCCGCAATCAAGATGTAAGCCCTATAGTACGCAAGCCAGTGCGCTCTTCCAGGTCCCGTTCGGCAGTGTCTAAGAGCGAGCCCGAATCATTCTTATCTGGCAGAATAGATCGTGATCTATCCTTCCCTTCAATAATGATCAAGCACCCTCGGTACTATTTCTCAGCAACGGCGTCTCCTCATCCCTCGTCTCTCCTTCACCACCACCCTCTGCCCCAGCTTCTCCTCCGTATTTGGAATAGACCCTACTCCCGTAGTACACCGAAGCAAGTACCGCAGGACTTTTCCCAGAACATCAGCTGCTCTTCCTCAATCTCGGCACACTTGATGCAAAACAAGTAAGACCAACTCACTGCTGAAACACGAATTCCGTTGTGGCAAAATCGCCCACATAAGACCACCTCATCCGCGTATAAGCCGCGATACTCATAACAACCCAGAACACTCCGATCATTGTCGCTTTTGTCCACTGACTAATAAGATAGGTGCGGGTTGCGAGTTTATGTTTAGTGAATAGGATGATTTCGGCAATGTTGATGAGGACGTTGAGTACGGAGAAGACTATGATAAGCCATGTTCTGTACTGCAAGCATTAGTTTTAGGTACAATGGTTCTCCACCAAGAAAAGTGAAGCAACAAATAAATCTTGACAACGAGGAGGCGCTGGGAGCAGAGCACAATACGCACCGTAGATCCATATGCCTGTTTCTCCAATCTGGCACATTGTTCTGGACGATTGGGACGCCGACTAGGAACAGTATTGCGAGGCAAATCTGGATGATCCAAAGGGGTGCAAGGACTGGAAGCTTCCAAGGCGCATGGGTCTTGGGCCTCTCGGGCATCTTGACGCTGTACAGAAATATTGGTGTATCTTTGCTGTTATTTCTGCTTGGATGTGTAGCCCAATCTTCGTATATTCCTGGCTAAACTTTGAACAAGAACCAAACTCTGTGTAGCAGTATGAGTATACTGAAGTCTCTTTCTTGTAATAATTACAAATATAAGTTGGATGAGGCACTCTGGACATTATATCTGTTATCTAGTTGAGAGCATTGCCTGCCCTGGCGCCAGTTGAGGGAGCGCACTGCCTCAATCCTTCAAACGCAGAGTTTCAGCTATATTAATCAACAAATATCTACCTTTTGTCATCACCCATCACTGCAAAATATTTTACTATCAAATAAGTTCTTCCTACTCTCATCGCGAAATGGAAGAATCGAAAGAATTAAAGATTTCTCTCGATCCATAAGCTCGCCCAGCTGCTAGCGCCGTTCAATATTCCAGATTGATATTTATTTATTGGAGCATCACAGGTACATACGACCCTGGAGACCAGAAAGCTAGGCATTCTCCTCACCTTCATATCAAAACATCCAGATATGTCTGGTTCAAGAGTAGCTCCAAGATGCCTTTGTATCATCTCATCTGTCCCTCGCTAAGGGCCTACTTTATACCTAACCCTTTAGGATACACTCACCCTCGCCGTTTTCCATTGAGCTCTTCCTAGACTACGCCGCTAGTGCTTTCATCTCGCGCTTTAGCTATGTCACTCACGATCGTATAATACTGTCATGATCGAGACTTTTTTTTCAATTAATTTTCTTGCTCACTGGGTCTTTATCGGCTAATCAGCCACATTATCATCTACTGGTTTTAATTGTAGCCTCGTAGATCGAAGAGCACATCAACATGGCTGAGCTGACGCGAAGGTTGATGGAGGTTTACAAGAGTAATCATAGGGTAAGGCTCTTTTGCTCTGAGGAAGCCTCCGTGCCGTGATCAGCCGGATGAAGAAAATAAAGAGCCTGCTTATCTTTAATACTGTCTTCATCTCCTCTGACGATGACAACATCACCCTCCAACCTTGACGCCGCGGAGCAATACACTGCGTAAATCCTTGCAGCTGCTGCGGGCACAGGAGACCTCGTGACAGTCAGTGAGATACTCCCACAATGGCTGCTGCAACCTGGTTCTGAGCCAGCTCCCGCACCTAGTAGCCCAGATCTATGACCTTTCGCCTTAGTCATGTACAGAGCCATTGATGAGAAGAAGCCCCAGGTTGTCTCTTATGTGCTCGCTCTTGGTCTGAAGCTGGAACGACTCGCCATTGAGAGAGCCTTAGACGTCAAGTCAGTTGATATCTTCCAGGCTTTCATCGACAATGGCTGGGACATCAACGCTCCACTCGGCGAACTAGAAGCCTCCCCTCTAGCGTACGTATTGCCTTCTGCCTTACTTCCTCCATCCTTCTCATTCCTTCATATATGTCTATGTAACGCACTACCCGATATGCTCACCGAATCCTTAGTCGTGTTATAACCGACAAGCCTCTTGTCTGTTGGTTTCTTTTACATGGAGCATCTCATTTGGACGTGCTTCAGAGTGCTGCAGAGTCGCCTGCAGAGGGGCGACTACAGGTCATGGAGTTTCTTCTGGATGCCGGGGCTGACATTGACGCGGTGAAGTGGAAGCACCACGAAGAGAGCTATACGAGCTTTGAAGCGTTAGGGTTAGGTACAGCATTGCACTACGCGGCTAAAAATGGTTACGCATATAGGGTGGAGTTGTTGTTAAGGCGGGGGGCTAACGCTGACGTTCTTGATTCGACGGGGAAGACCGCGTTGGATCTTGCACGAGCATATGGGCGAGACAATACCGCTACTCTGTTGATTATCCATTCGCCCACATAACGATAACCAGGAATAGAATAATATAGGTTGCTAGAGGTCGGAAATCACTGCTATGTAGGATGATACAAAGGATGCTGTGTCTGGGTTTTGCAGACATTCTGCTAGACTCTCCATAGTAGTGCTAAGAAGTCATATATGAAGCAAAGATTCTTTTTCCTTAGGATCGATGAGGTTTGCACTCCGTAGCTCAACCTTGCGCTAAACCTAAATTGGCGATTGCAATTCTCCTCAGCGACCGCCGACTTGGACTCCATACTCAAAACATCGATTGAACAGCTTTTATTCGAAGATGCAAGCCTCACTGAAGGCAACCAGAGTCTCTCCTCATATGTGCCTTTGTTAGCAGAAAACCTACAGTTTGCTTGAATGACCAACTAGTTTTGCACCAACGAATAAAACAACCCATGCCATTTATATTGGTAAGAAGTAGAAGTATCGGTGGCCCAACTTCATACATGATGCTGAAAAATATCATATCAAGACTATAGATATGGTTACGGGTGGTCGTGTTAACACATCAGCATTCTTGATACTCTTCGCTTAGTTCTTGTGGAAGAGGATTGCTGTCTTCATATTGAAATCTCGATTGCAGATAGAGTCGAAGACGTCAACGTCGTCTCTTGATCCCTTCACTGAAGGATTGGTTGATGGCTGCTGGCCTAGCAAAAAAAAAACTTCATATCCGCCCATAATGTCCCGGAAAAAGCACAAGAAGCAAAGTGAACAGCAAAAGCGTCTTCGGGTGACCGACGCATCTGGTTGGACACATATTATCAAGGGATCTCGGGGTCAAAACCACCAGAGATACACCAACATGCATGAAGACGGCAAGCCCACGGAGGCTCCTAGAGATCTTACCGTTGACAAGGTGTTGGAGAAATTCCAGAAATATTGCCAGAATTGGAAGGAGTCTGTTTCCTTCAAGGACTTTCAGCTCATTGTAGAAGAGGACGTCTTGGCTTCGGAGAAATGCAAAATTACTCGATGTGTGTGCCTAGGCCTTGGCAGCTTCACATCTGAAGATGGCAGAGAAGCCTCAATGTATGAGCTCGCCTTCTTGTCCACCACGCTTGAGATACTCGGTTCGTCTGTTAGCCTGCTAACAACATTGTCCCTCCACTTATTTGCTTGCAGGGAGGAAGCACAAGATCGACGATATCTACCTCCAAGACCCAGCGTTCAACCACTTAGACGAAGAAGTCATCCAATCACTCGGCTACACGGTCCTCAAGACTCCAGAAGCTTTCGAAAAGATTTCCACAACCACCTTCCTTTTCGTCCCACATCTAGAACCGCAATTCTACGCTATGGCACTGGACGCTGCTCACCCCTCACTATGTATCGGTAACGACTTAGAAGTCTGTGGGTAAGTTCTGCAGGCGTTCCCATCCACCAACGACGACAATTGCGAGCTAATACCACGCCCAGAGATATATATCCCAGAGACCCAAATTGGATGGTAGCAGCTCGCAACACCTTCGACCGTTACATGGATACGACAGTGTCGAGACCCATGCCTCTCTTCGATCGAGACACCTGGCCATATTTCATGCGTATATACTGGCCTCGACCGAGCGACGACCTTACTACACAAAACCTCCAGCCAGTTCCCCAGAAAACCCCCGAAGACGGATTCGAGATTGCCAAAAAGCTCAACCGGCTAGAATTAGAGGAGCGAAACCCAGGAACCGGCCATGTTTGACCATCACAGGGAGATCACGTCGACCTCGGACAAGGCATGGGACCTAGCACACTGACTTTGGCCAGTGAATCCCCAGAACAATTACCCCCAAGCATATCCCCACAACAGCAGAAGAAGCAAACACATCCTTCGACCACACTCAAACTCTTCCCACAGTCAACAACCGTTCAAGCAATCCAATCGCAGTATAACGTACCTGTTCCTTCCCACACGCAGCAAACAACCCCCAAAACGAACTCACAGCTCCTCTCTATCAAAATCTCCCCTAGCCTACAACAACCTCATCAGCGCAGTATCCCCCTCATCCAGTACTTAAAAGTCCTTCCTGCAAAACCGGCGCTTTAGAGTATATACAACGACGACTGCAGAAGAGAGGCAAGAGCGCCTATCCAGGAAAGAGAGCTGTCCTGAATGGAATCACATAATTCAAGAGCGAGTCCTGAACAGTGGCTCTCGCTGTGGTCGTACTTTGGTATCAATCACGGCCTATCCTCAGCTACCATGAGCAGAACGTCACGATTCTGTCCGTAGAGCCAGTCAGCCCTTTGAGCTACCCGCGTCATAGTCCTTTTGAGAGCATCAAAGACAAGGTTCGGCCAGAAGCATAACATTAAATCAGGCTCCCGGATGTTCAGAAATCAAAAGCAGCCTGAATGGTATTCATATTAGCCTATCTAACCACTACAAAAGTACGCCTATGCCGCTAATGCTCCCTATCCACACCTCCCCTCGTGCTAAGAGGACAAAATACCACCATCCCCCTGAGCCATGTGTCATGTCCCCAAAACATCTAGCCATACTCTCCATACAACAGCCTACCTGCCTTTCCTCGATAAAGCAAACCGCCACCCCATAATCCCATTGCCACTACCCTCCACCTCATGCGCGACAAGCATGTCATCATACTTTACCTAGCCGAACATTACCCTCCTTTTCTTCTTGGTATTTGTTCCGACATTCCGCTCTAATATCTCATACTGTAATGCCCCAACTCCAAAACATAGACACCTCCCCCTTTCGAAGCCATTCGATCAGACAGTTTTCCCTCCACAATCAGGAATCTTCAGCCCGGGCTTCAGATTCCTCGCCGTATCCATCAAACCCCATTTGTCTTCCCACTCCCTGCCCGGAGAATCGAGCATGATCTTCCATGGCTCGTCGAAGGCTTCGAACCTGCTCGCATCATCAGTCACCCCTCTACCATGAAATGCCCATGCCCTGGCCCCAAAATCAAAGAAAGCAAGTACCAACTTACCAAAAATACTCTGTCCCATTCGACAAACTCTGGCACACAAAATCGCTCATAAATTTATTCATCTCATTAATCCCCGCCACACTGCTTTTATCCACCGCGATCGCATCCGTGCAATTGGAGGGGCCGCAATCTCTTCCTCCGGAACTCGGCCACCCAACTTCAGAGATGATGTTCTTCTTATTCGTACCTTGTGTCAGTAACACATCTTTTGTTTGCCAAAAATTCCATGTCCATGCTGCTGCGACGTCGACGTTGACACCGGCGAAGAAAGGGTGGACGTTTGACATCACGATATCGGTGTCAGCCGCCAGACCCGGTGTCCATTTGTCTCCAAGATCGGATGTTGCGACCGGGAGGTCGTATTTCTGAGAAGTAAAGTTTTGCCTGATATCAGACAATACCTTGCCCAATTGGGTTTCAGTCATGTCCTGGCGGTAAAGTACCTCATTGCCGACGATAACACCTGCAAAGGGCCCCGCACCATTTTTTGAAAGAATGTCGTACATGCCATTAAGGCCGCGGTCATTTGTAGTGGTGTTTGTGGCAAGCCAAACGCCGAGCCAAATTTTCATGTTTGTTAGGCCGAGCTTGTCGATGGCATGGAGAACCATTTCGGTTTGGTTACAGTCGGTGCCGTAAAGGCGGACAACATTCGTTAGTTGGGATAGGACTGCCATGTCTCGCGTAACATTGTTCTGACTCGGGGGCCACTTAAGGCAGTCGGGGTATTGGACGCCCCATGGTGTATAGTCCATTCCCGGAAAAACCTTGTGGAGGTTTGGATTTCCCATCAGTGCCTTGATCTCTGCTGAATCTTTTGTCAAGTCTCCATGACCGTCGTCTTGTGCAGCAGTTTGTGACTGTGTCGAGTTCGATGAGGCTGCATTCTTATTTTTCTTTGATGCTTCAACGCCCCCTACTATTCCACCAACGATGGCCGCAAGGACCAGGATGACGATAATGGTGCCTACTATCCACCTCATCCTGCTCCGGCCTGAGGTTTGTCTGGAAAGCCATTCGCTTTTCTCGACTCCAGCATCATCAAACCCTTGCCTGGCCACAGGACCATATTGCCCGCTAGGATCTCTCGCCCCGTTGCTGACGACGTTTTTCTTCCCTACCAAACTTCCCAGCTTTCCGAACACGCCTCCTGCGGCTGCTCCTCCAGCTACAGCGCCCACGGGAACGGCATGCTCCGAGGAGGAGGGTGTCTTTAGACCTAGTATCGATCTGCTTCGTGTGACTGGTTCTCTTAGACCGTCATCTCCATCATCCGCAATATCATTGTGATCTATTTCGCCGCGCGCTACTCTTGGATCCCACGCTGTAGAAAATCGCTTGTAAGGATTATCGGAATAACTATTGCCACCTTCGTACTCCCCTTGTGATGGATACTGAACCAGTGGTATGCTGTCACGCGAGGAGTAAAGTCGTGGTGTAGACTGTGCAGGTGAGGGAGCAGCGGAGATGTGTTGATTTTCATCGTCGAAGGGATCGCTCCTCGATCGTGCAGGTGAGGTATACGGATCTCGTTGTGTTACCCGACTTTGAATTGGAGGCGGGACTGGTATGTAGGGTGTGTCCGAGCCAACTGTGTCAAAACCACGTTCGGGTGGTATACCCGAGCGCCCTTGGGAAATCCTGTTCAGGTCTCGCAGAGCTTCCACTCCGCTATCTCTTTCATTGGTATTTGCTACACCAAGGGCAACTCCAGCAATGCCACCTCCAGCAGCTGTTATGCCCATGTTGTCAGCACCTGGCGTAGTTGTTGATGCAGTCCGGTTGGAGGTGGAATGGTCTAGTCCACCGTCTCGGTAGCCTCTAGTTTGAATCGGTGGAGGTTCCCTTCTTGAGTAAAAAGGCTGTGGAACAGGTTGTGAGTCCGAGGAATCTGTTTGTTGAGGTAATTGAGGGACTCTGGAAAGGTAAGACTGATGAGCTGGAGGAGATGGTGGGCTAACGTCGTGATTTCTGGTTGGGGGAAGTGTGTATGCGGGTGCAGTGGAATACTGCATATCTCGGAAGCCAGTGTCTTGTGAATGGGGAAAGTGGTCCTGGCCGCCCCCTCTTAACGACAACTCGTCATCGTCGTTGAATGAGAAGGTACGATCTGGCATCGATCGCGCCATGGCAACGAATGAATATGGCAAGAGGAGCTCAGGAGAGTTGTGGGACTGCAAAGCCGTCTCAGATGAGGCACGAACTGCTGGAACGGTTGGGTGGTGCAAATTCCCGTGTGCCTCGTATTCGCCGCTGTACACCACCGTGATTCTCAAGGGGTTGATCACTACTCGACCGGTTTCTGGCTCTGACCCTTTTCCTCGAAGTTCTGTTCAGTGCAGGGACCAGCTTCGGTACGTACTCTTTGCTAGTTTATCTGACACTTTATCGAAGTTTATTCGAAACGGTAGAATATGTTCCAAGAATAGAATTTAATGGATTGGCGGGACAACAAAGCGGCTCTTCGACACTTCGACAAGCCCGGACACAATAAGTACGGTACCTACATGAAGAAAGATATTGTGCAAGCTGTCCAATGCTACGCGTTCTATCTAGATCAACCGTGATGGAGGTGTCTAATACAGGTTCAAAGCAGGTAGACGTACTCAGTACAGGGTCGTCAGGCTCCGCCGGCTACGATAGGAGCATTAGCTTGCAGATACGGCAACAGTTTTACAACGGTTGAGGCTCCTACGTGTTACTGTCAATTGAACTGTTAGGATGAGTACGGGCAAAGCTCGTTACACCACTGTTTGCAATCTGAATTCTCGCTGAGGGGATATGGAACAGCAAGCAAACAACAACATCATCTTCGAGAATGACAATAAATCGGAGCCGCCGTCCCAGCTGAGGACAGGAAGTGTGACTGTGTTGGACCTCGCATCTTCGTCACCGTCAGACAACTTCAACCCAGGATGGCGCTTCTATGCTTCATTCATCAGTCTCTGCATAATTACTCTCGCAGTGGCCTTGGATGCCACTTCGCTTTCTGTCGCTCTTCCCGTAATAGCCCCCCTTGCCATCAATAGCCTTTTGAAACCCTCCATGGTTCCTGATCGGCGTGGTACTTCTGAGACCCATCGACTGGTTTGGAGAGGAATACAAACTAAACTAACGCTCAAAACTAGATCATCGCTGAATCCCTCCACGGCAGCGCCATCGACGCCTTCTGGTGCGGGACATCCTTCCTCCTATCCTCCACTGTCTTTCAACCCACCTTTGCTTCGCTCTCCCACATACTCGGCCGTAAACCTCTCCTCCTCGTCGCCCTCCTTTTCTTCACGGTAGGTGCAATAGTCGGTGCGCTCGCCCAAAATTTCACCTCTCTTTTGATCGGCCGCAGCATCCAGGGCGTCGGTGGCGGCGGTATCATCTCTCTGACTGAAATCCTCATCACCGACCTCGTCCCTCTGCGTGAGCGCGGCAAGTGGTTCGGTTTTCAGAGCCTAACATGGGCGCTTGGATCAGTCACCGGTCCCTTGATCGGCGGCGCCTTCGCCCAGGAAGCCACTTGGCGCTGGATCTTCTGGATAAATCTGCCCTTCTGCGGCCTGGGCTTCCTCACGCTCCCCTACTGCCTACGACTACACCACCCTCCAGGTCGGCTTGCAAGCAAACTTCTGCGCTTTGACTGGGTCGGCGCCATCCTCCTGACTGCGTCCACCACCTCGTTCCTCATGCCGGTCCCTTGGGGCGGCGTCATGTTCGCGTGGTCCTCCTTTCGCACTCTGGTACCACTTATACTTGGAATCTGCGGCCTCTGCGTTTTCGTCATGTACGAGACCTATGTCGCAAAGACGCCATTGATCCCTCTACACATTTTCTGCAACCGTACTGCAGCCGTCAACTACATTGGCACGCTTGTCCACGGCATGGTCCTTTGGTGTTTACTCTACTATCTCCCGCTCTACTACGAGGCCGTCAAGGTCTACAGTCCCATCATCGTCGGCGTCGCCGTCTTTCCCGAGACTTTCACTGTCGCCCCAGCGTCTATCTTCGTCGGCGTCGCCGTCAGTCTCACGGGTCGCTTTCGCTGGGCTATCTGGTCCGGATGGTCGCTGACGGTGCTGGGCATGGGATTGCTGTACTTGCTAGGCCCGGAGACGAGCGTGCCGGCATTTGTGTTTTTAAACCTCATACCCGGCTTGGGAATGGGCTTACTGTTTGCGAGCATGAACTTGGCCATACAGGCAGCGACGACAGAGAGGCATGTTGGGTTTTCGGCGGCCATGTATATCTTCATGCGCTCGCTAGGTCAAGGCATCGGCGTTGCCGTCGGCGGTGTCATCTTTCAGAGCCAATGAGATCGCCGTAGATGCGCTTAGTCATACACGCTGACCTGCCTGCGCCTTTTCCACTTTCCTTAACTTCCATTGATTTGGCGTTGAGTCGCAAATAGAGAGACGAAGATGGTCTTATTGAATTGGCCCCCAGGGACCATAGATACATTGCAGAGTGGTAGTTGATACCCCAGGAGCGTCAAAGAAGTCCTATGAAGGGAATGGAGTAATTTGCTACGTCAAGAAAAGCCCAAATGGCCACACGTCGAAGGGCTCCGTCTAGGACTCCGTCACCTCTTTCACCTACCTCGCCCACGATTGATACCGCCGTCAAATCTCAATTCCCCCCAACGCCGACAACCCCAGGACTTCCACTCTTGCTAAAATGGACAGACCTTCCTTCATGGCAGCAAGATAATCACTACATCTTAGGTCACTACCGACCAGCATCGAATTCGTACCTAGGCTCGTTTCAGAGTCTTTTCTATCTTCACAATGAATCCGTTAATATTCATACACATCTTTTGGGCGCATTCCTTTTTTTCTTCATGTCCTTCTCCATTTACGCATTTGATACCCGATCAATCACTACTCAAGACATCGTCGCTTTCGCATGTTTTTTTGCAGGTGCCGTAAGTCTTTGAATTTCCTATATACCTTTTCTTGCTGTTCCTGTCAAGCCAGTACTAAGTTATTCATCTTAGATCCTGTGTCTCGGTATTAGCGCAACATATCATACCATATCAAACCATTCCCCCATGGTGCAACGCTTGGGCAATCAGCTAGACTACGTTGGTATCGTCGCTCTTATCACTGGGAGTTTTGTGCCAAGTATTTTCTACGGATTCTATTGCGAGCCAACATTACAGAAAATCTACTGGGCAATGGTAAGCTGTTAGTGGAAACCTATTCAGCAACAAAAGTCTAAATGGAACCTCAGATATCTACATTCGGAATAGGATGCACCATTGTCTCTTTGAATCCCAAGTTCCGCAGTCCAGTGTGGCGACCTTGGAGGGCGGCAATGTTCATTGGAATGGGCTCATCGGCTGTGGTTCCTGTCCTGCATGGATTGAAGATGTACGGTATACAGCGGATGAACTATCAGATTGGCCTCTTCTGGGTAGTACTCCAGGGGGTTTTTTATATTCTCGGGGCTTGCATCTATGCTGTGTGTAGCCATGCATACATTTGTTTTGTATCAATGTCTTGAAAGTAAATGGCTGACTGAGTCGCAAGGCACGCATACCAGAGCGACTTCATCCCGGGAAATTCGACACATTTGGAAGCTCTCATCAGATTTTCCACGTATTGATCTTAATGGCAGGGATGTCACATCTGGTCGGCTTGTTGCAGGCTTTTGATCATGTAAAACACTACGCACGATGCTGATAGCCCTTAATGCATATGGACTTGCAGGCCAGGTCAATGCTACTATACGTTGATTTCGATACCGGGCACTGTTCGCTTCTGAAAAAGCGTTCGCGGATTCAGTAGGACCGAGTCAGTTCAATTTTTAGTCGTCCCGAAGACTTGGAGGGTGCCAATAGAAAGACAACATGCTGGAAAGCGGGTCGTACGCACTGTTCCGTGGAGCGGCGGGCGGGCTTGTAGGGAGAACGGCACATTGGGAAATTCGGATGAAGACTCCATGCTGAAGGGCTTTGCTTTTTGATCGCCATTTTAAAGTCGATTGGTTGCAGGCGAAGGGGCTTTGGGGTTTGAGGCGCATCGCGCGTTTCCCGTTGCAATAGGAAGAAACCCTAACACTAGGCCCTTTTAGAGTGCATTGAATCTTAGCCGCTACATGCCCAAAGCCGTGTGTTGATGTGTCTTTAAATGATTAGACAAGCAGCATCTCCTTTCTATCATCGCCTCGGAGGGAGTATAGTAATCATATCATGCTTAGCTGCGTTGATACCGAACCCCCGTGCTTCTCGACCTCAGCCTCACCGAAGGCGTCTTCGTGTCCCACCAATATCATGCTTTACATGTTAACACTCCAAGCTAGGTATTACTGTACGCGAGTTCAAACCTCGAGAGTACCCCCATTGACGACTTAAGACTTGAGCGAAAGAAACGATGCCACAATTAAAGCATGTTGGCGACTCATGCTCACTTGTTTTGGTGGCCAATGTTAATGCAATGCTAACAGGCCTCTCTCGCTTCCGCAAAGACTCCACTGAGATGATCATGCGTGTAGCTAATCGTAAGACAACCAGGCGCAGGCCTTGATGAGTGATGATGATATGACAGCCGCTTTATGTCCGTGCTAACTTGAGCCATCTATCCGCTCGTAGTTGCTGACCGCTCCATCTCAACAAAAGATAGCAAGATCTCTCACAAAGTACAGCTTCCAGCTTCAGTTCCATCATCGCTGCAACCCATATAGCTAGGACTCTTTATGGCAGCTGCACCCTACCTCCTCCATGTCCCTGCTGAGATCCGCCTCGCCATCTACAAACTCCTCCTTTCCAATCACGACGACAAAACCCTCTCCATACGCACCGAGGATCCTACGTTATACGAACAACGGAAACATCAACTAAGACTCCGTACTAAGTACCATCACATCTCCGATCGTTTTCGCGGCCGCAGCATCAGATCCTCGTATCATCTCCGGGAGAACCCAGGCATATATCCGTCAATCTTAGGAGTAAATCGACAAACCCACGCGGAAGCGGGCCATGTACTCTATTCGCAGCATATATTCGACTTCGGTATGGATATCGAGAGCGCGGTCCCCTTTCTGCAGGATCTGACGCCGAGTTCTCGCGAGTCTGTGAAAAGGATAGGGATTGTGAAACGCGCCATACCCTACAGCAAAAGCTTCGATAACTGCGAATGGCAGACTACATGCACCTATATCTCTGAAAACCTTCAATTGGCGCAACTTGACCTAGGAGTGCTCGGAGGAGTACCAGGATCAATATGGGGCTCGCCGCCGGGGCAGCAGGAACCCAAGGAATTCTCCATGTCGGACTTTCATGTAATCACGATGTTTGAGAATATGGAATGGGCCAGACAGCTTGCGGCAATTAAAGGATTGCAGATGCTGAATGTGAAGGCTATCATGGAACACTGTCCGCCGCCTCAGTCGAGTACGATGACGTTCTTCGTGAATTTTTCTGCGAGCATTGAGAAGGGGTTTAGGGAGTATATGAGTTCGGTCATGGTCACCTGAATTTCTTAATATATCTCTACTTTCACTTGCTTCACTTGCTTCACTATTAACCCCCGGTATTAGACAGCGCGTTTGCCGTTAGGCGTATGTACAGCACCTGACGTTTTATTATTAGGAGACCTACAACTACAATTTCAAGATGCAGAGGATAGAGCGAGGCATTTTGGTTCTACGGGTCTCGAGATTACATTATCAGAATACATTATCTTTAAGAGAAGGAGGCTTGAGAAATTCCCCTCCTTTCCATATTGCCTCTGCATATTTCATCTTCCCCGCTATCTACAGTTTTCTTGCCAACCATCATAACCACTCCTGGTCAAACTATCCGTCAAGCTCACGTCTAAGCATCATCCGCTCATCCCCCGCAACATGACGAGAAACCCCCGCTACAGATTCAATACCTTTAGCAGACACTCTGAACCTCCAGCATGCTTGCGTCTATCTGTTGGTTCCTAGTGCATCTGATCCGTGCAGACCTAATTCTCTTGCTTTCCGCAATCGACTCTGACCTGATTTCCTCGCGGGACCACAATCAAAATATTCTTCCCATGTGCCTTTGTGTTGTGATGGCGAATGAACCCCTTTTCCTAGAAAGTGATTCCGGGTTCAAAGATGGACCACGGAAGTCTCGAATGTGCTCTTTCCTCCTTTTATACTAGGAAGATGATATTCGTTCCGCGTCTTTCATCTCCTCTGCACTCGAAAACCAACCCTCCATATCCACTCGCCTCTGACCCCCACCATTCTCATCATCCCCAATTCCACCACTACCCCAACAAAACGTCCTTACTAACCTAGCATAGCCCAAACCTCGACCATTCCATCATCCGTCTTCTCATCACCATCACGTTTACGAACATAACCACATCGAATTCATTGGCTGATACAGACAACCGACCGGGTGTGACAGAGTACTACGAATCAGAGTGTGAATGAGTCCGAGAAAGTAAGGAAAGAGTGGAGGAAACGGTTTATCCTGCCTTCGTCTACGGTTATCGAAAAGAGCTTATAGCTCGGTTTTTATAAGGAGTGGAAAACATTCACCCAACAACATCCCACTTCAATTACCAAAGGGGCCCCCAAAACGCACTCCTCCTCCAATACCAGCATCTACCAATCTAAAACGAAACGCACCCCTGGCCCTTCTCCTCCCCTCTTCATATCGGGCCCCATATCCCTTCAAAACACCACCCCGCCTCCCCAATCATCTTCCACCATTTTTTCTCTAAGCTGCCAACTCACCCGAGCCACATGGCTTCGACAAGCGGCGTGTGCTGTAGATTCTGGCGGGAGCATGTCTACATGGCCGCTACACATCATGCTCACTTCCAAACCCAACCCAATCTAGCGCAACACAAGCACTCCATCTCCGATTCTGCCAACCTCTTGAGGTTTTACTTCGTGGAGCTTTGACTTGT
>JAABUP010004301.1_pt1 | contig 23501 bp, 33 predicted proteins | sample 5559201 | NCBI WGS metagenome assembly JAABUP01 (sample SAMN10711887, study PRJNA513373) | rock metagenome | isolation source: Antarctica rocks | place: Antarctica
AGCTCTCCAGGCAGTTAGGCAGCGGTATGCTCCTTTGTTTTCCACGGACACAAACACCATGAGATCCTTTTTTGCGCAGCAAGATCATATGCAGGTTTTCAAGTTCGTTCTAGACTGTCTTGATGTCCACATTTGACCTTCGTCTTCTTCTATATGTGATCAGACTTGCTGGCTGGCTAAAGCATTGTAATCTCTCTCTCTCTCTCTCTGTCGGTCATGTTCTTGAAGTACAGGCATTCTCCCCGCTTCTCATTGCTGGCATTGTGGAGCACTTTACAACCATAAGCAGCCAGTTGTCCGCCGTGCCGTTTGCGTTGCGTGGGTGCAAAGAGCACCTTTTCCCGTCCGCCGAGCGTGCAAGAAGATCTCGTTCCTGTTTTGCCTTCGGCAACATGTTACGCTGTGTCCCTGACGGATCATCACCTGCGGCTTCCACTGCCTTGGCAGCATTACCAGTTGGTGTGGTACCAGTTTTTACAGAAAGTGACCTGTCAAACGATACTCACTTGCACGCGTACCTTGCCTCCCAGTTGTTTGAATTCGGTGCTGATACTACCAATGGCCCAGACAAAAATAAAGACACTCAACAGAGTCATAACAGCTTGAGTTGGCGACCTGTTCCCTTCCTCCCGGCTGCCTACCGAAGCGAGGCGCTCTCTTTGTTTGAAGATCAAGCTGCTGTAGAATACGAGGATGCACTTTCACCAAGTAGATTGTGTGACGGCGAGCTTGCTGTCAGCACTCTTACAGCAAGCAGCGAGTCTCAGCTAGTAAAAGATACTGCCTCCTCGTCAAACCAGGATGCAGCTGTCAGACAGGAGACAGGCAAGAAGCGAAAGGCCAACATACCGCTGGCGCCTCAGGTACATATGAACTGCAGGCCTCTGAAGCTGTAGACCTTCAGCTGTCCAAGTCAGATGCTTGATGGCAAACATGCACGTCCGTGCAGAGTTGCATTGAAATTGGTAGCCAGCTTGCAGCATGCTTCCATATACTTTGATAATAAACAAAGAACATACTGAGACTCTGCTCATGCTGCTGCAGACAAGCTCAGCAGCACTTGCAGAAGAGTTGGCCAAAACAGTTGCTGAGCTGGAGCAGTTGAAAGAGCAACAGAGCACATTGGAAAACAAGAACGCGTTGTTAGAGAAATGCTTACACCTGAATGTTGGTCAAAGGAAGCATCAAGCAATATCAGAGGTGTGTGCAGAGCAAAGGGTATCATAGCACATTTTGAGAACTGCTTGCTTGCATGAACACTTGCTATTGCGATCTTCTGATGCATCTGTTGATGCATTTGTTTGAGCACTCTTGAATGCCCTTGCTTGTTGGCCCTTCATTGGTCCAGCACCTTTCATGCTCTTGTGCAGCTGCTGAGCAGCATCAAGTTTGCACTTGTTCATTACATATATACAAAAGCTCTTGCGCATGTTCAGCAGACATACAACAATAAATCAGTGCATTGTGCCACAGGATGCTTCAGCCAAATCTGTGAGGCGTTATATCTCACAGGAGATCAAAGACTCAGAGCAAGGACCTTTGTTGGTATTATCAGTGCGAGGTCAAGCCAACAGCATCACTGTCCATGAAATAGCTAAGATGGGAGTGCCAGAGTTTGCTAGTTTGTGGAAGGTGAGATGGCTAAACTGAAGTCAAAGGCTGCCTGTCTGCATCTGCACTTGAGCTTGTCATTTGCCCACCCCAATCGGTGTCTTTGCCTGTTGATGGTATCATTTGCACACTGACATATTAGTATGTATATGTACAGCAACAGTAGGGATGCATGTGCTGATCACCAAGGTTATGACATGCTCAGTGCTTACAACTAGAGATGTGTCATCTGTCTGCTAAAGCTGACTCATGTACACTTCACCAGTACTTGCTTACACCAAACATGCTTACGGTGCTATGGCCCATGATTCGCTGCAACTGCCAGCACATGCTCTGCTGTTTGCATGCCAGTTGCTGCTCATGCATGCTTGTGTATACTCCTCTACATTTGTTTTCTGTGTCAGTCATGAAACCCACAGTCTGGACTCTGCAGGACAACTGAAGTCCGCATATGGCTGCATAACTCTCATGGCAGCGCATGCTGACTGGCATACACTGCGTGCTTCAGGACTACATTCAGAGCATCGGATCTTGCCTGTTACAAATTGGAGACGCAACGGAAGGCCCCCTTGTCGATATGATGCACAAGCTGACAGATGAGAGCAGTCAGCTACTAGGGTGCATCAAGCTGCTGAATCTAAAGGTGCATGAGGCCATGCTGCATGGCGAGCTGGATCCCACCCTGGCCAAGACACAGTCCATGGCACACTACTATGCTTCCTCAGTGGTGGGATTGCTTGCCACTTGTCTGCAATCTTCCTCACCCTCCACTTCTTTGCGTTTGTCTCTTTTTGACAGATCTGCACCACTGTTTGCACTAGTTGATTTGTGATTTGTACAGACCCAGATCTGATCTGGGCACAGTTGGAAGCTTCCTCCGTAATAGGAAAACAATTGCAGTTGTTCTTGCTCTCTGCCCATAACTCCTCATCGGACTTTATGTGTTTGTGGCGTGGCGTCTTTGATGCAGTACATAGCCCTACTGCAGAAGAGCTCTAGTACGCCAGCTACATGCAAAAGCAGTGCTGTCATACGCCTGATCAATCAAACCCCCCCCTGCAGAAGCCATTGCAGCACACAAAACTTGCACAGGCCTTGAGTTCACAGAGCACTTTGTGTTCACATCTCAATGCCAAGCTTGCCTTCCAATTCCTACTTTATGTATAGACTGTCTGCTGTGTTGCACGTAGGCTCTGCTGCAGCTATCAGATGAGCAACTGGATGACCTGGAGCACCTGAGGCGCATCTAAGTCACCAGGCGCGCTGTGTTCGCCCGGAAACGGGAAGCTCTCGTTGCGCAGGCTGCAAGGTGCATCAGCAGTGGCCAAGATCAAGTCCCTCTGCCTGGCTCCACAAAGGTCTGCCCATTTCCTCCATGCTGCACTTCCTCCTGTTTTTGTCTTTTGCATGCTCTCATCAATCATCCCAACAGGCATCTGCATCAGGACCAACAAGGTCCTTTGCCTGGCAGATTCAAGATCACTAATTTACGTTTCTTGCCTTGGCATCCCTTCTGCTCCCTGTCCTGCTTTTTAGACCCTTGCTCTTCCCCCTTCCATTCACTTGCCCTTTCTTTCTCCCTTGACTCTTACTTGTTCCCTTTTCGTCTGTGTGTGGTGTCTTCTGGTTGCATTGTTCTGTGATTACCAGGGTCCATTGTGTCAGCATTGCACATTGTGGACAGCATGGCTGTGGCTGTTTGAGCAACCCCAAGTCTGTCTGTGAAGCAGATTTGTCAGTGTAATGTCACAATATGTAGCGCTACATGTTGCTGTTTTTATGGTGCCTTTTACACTTAACAGTAATAACAAGAATTAAATCGCTTTCCAGCTCATGGTGAGCTAGCTACATGCAGGACAAGTCTTGTCTCTCCAGAGCAGCCTGTCCTGTGCATCCCTGTAAGGCCTATTGATACAACAGGTTGACAATCAACAACAAAAAAAACACGTAGGGCAGCCAGGTGGGCGAAGCCCCTTGACTTCACCAAACAAAAGCTTCCTGGGCAATCTGTCACTAGGCATGCTGAAAACATCAACTAGCCACCTGAGTCTTTTGCCTTGCAGCTGAGACTCCACAAATAGGGTGTTGCACCTATTCAGTATGACAACATTTTGTACATGATTGCATGATGCATTTGTGGCATATTCTTGTGCACTTGTTGATGTCAACAGGGGGTTTCCTGTAGGATCTGTTTCATTTGAGATAGTGGTGTGCAGATGTCTCTTCTAGCAGCGCAGCTTCAGCAGAATGCCCAGGAAGACTACAGAGTGTATCACAGGATAGCGGCAGCCTCAAGGCGAGGGGTAAGGCCAGCCACGCAACACCAGACGTCAGACTGTTGCTCATTGATCATCAGTTCTCAGTCATCTGTCCGCATTAGCTTGTCTGTCCACAGTTGTTCTTTCGTCTGTCATCAGGCATGGCTCATCACTCATCAGGCATGAAGGCAAAGAGCATGGGTTGTCAGTGGGATCAAGTTTTGTGGATGCATGTGCACACAACACACACATCATCAAACAACACCACTCTGTACAGCATGATGAACAACGGTAACCATGTATGCATTGTGCTGTGCTGATGGTTTCTCAAGCGCTGCTTTTGGGGCTGATCTGTGCACCACGACTGTTGCAGGTTCTGACAACAAGACAGTGGGCAGCAATGATAGTCCATGCCTACCCTTATCTGATTACGGTAGAAGAGTCTCTGGAAGCGTCTGCCAAACACAAAGGCAGGCAACCCAAATTGGCCATCCTGAAGGCAGCCCAGACAGACAACATGGAATCTGATTGGCTAGCATTGCAGGAGTACATTGAGCTGATCAGTCACAAGAACCCACATGATCATTTACCCCTGCCCAAGTGCTCTGCATTCAAATCTAAGGCAAAGACACAGGATGGCTCAAAGACTTTCATGCCTTTTGGCACAGAGGCAGCCATCAACTTGCATTACCGTTTGTAGTATTTGGACTGGGAGTCACAGATTGTGCTTCTTCCCCCTTGAGATGAAGTCTCGGCGCTCTGTGAGTCTAGCCAATAGTTCGAACGCTAGCCGGCAGTCAGGGCACCTGAAACACACCTCCTGGTATAATCATTTTTGAAGATTTGCTCTTGCAAAGCTACTCTGAGATTCTGCTTGGTCCAGAGTCAGTAGATTTTCTGTTGTTGTGGTACTCATGGCGATGCATCACTCTGCACTCTGCATTGACAGCTTTGCTCTATCTGGATGTGAGTTAGTCTCTCTGTGTCTATGATCTGCTCAGTGCACTGAGCCTTCTTGGTAGTTTTGTAGCATCGTGGTGTTGCATTCCTGGAGTTGTATACAGACACTCCTGGGATAGATACATACATTCCTGGACTGGGTACATACATTCCTGGGATAGGCACTTACACTTTTGGGACAAGTAAATACAATGAGGGGCTGATAGCATTACAGGGCTGGACAGGGCGATACTGTGCAGGCAGCTTTTTGGGTTGTTCATAGCTTTAGATGTCACGGTAGTGTCAGTACTTGATCACTGATTGATTAGCTGCTAATTACTCAGTCACCAAGTATTTACAACCATGCTGCATGTGACTGCTATGGGTGCTGAATATGTTGAGCATATGCAGCACCACTGGCCTGTGCACATCACGTGGGGTAGCAATTTGGCAGCGCTCAAAAAATTGAGAACGCGTCTCAGAGTCTTGACTTTTGGTGATTTAATTGAACACATCTCAAGCTGAAGCAACAGATGAAACAGGCCCTGTGGTCCTGAAGCACGCTTTGACATGAGATTTTCTGAAAGTTTCGGCCTTTGTCTGCAAGCAACAAAACTGCTGCGCCATGTTCTTGCCTTCAATTGCAAACGAGTGTAATATAAAATTGTGTATAATTGCACACGAGTGTGCTGTCAAGACCAATGAACTGAATTGTGAGCGTAGTTCATGAACTCTGTTAATTCAACAGTGTTTGCAATTAAGCTTCGCTACATGGCATTTCAGCAGTAGATAACTCCTAACGATAGCTGCCTAAATCATATTGAATATCCAGCCAGTCACCTTCCCATGACAGACTGTCAGCAAAGTCCAACACAAAGTACAAGAGACAGAATTCAGATCATGACCAAGCTTCATTCAGACGATCACACTACTTGCAAGGAATCTACTGTCAGCAAGTGTTGGGAAAGCTCCTTTGACGCGTTGTGACCTTTTGTTTGCAAAATTTGTTGTAATCAGCAGCAGAAGAAATGACAAGCAGCAGCTGTTTGCTGTGGTATGTTTTTGTTTGAGTGTGTAAGCTGGACTGGCCATCAAATGCGGCAGGCATGCCTTGTTTTGCAGCTAGCAGTACCGCTTACAGAAGATCAACAGACACAATGCAATGACCTGATCAGTGACCCTTCACAATGCGCAGGACACAATCCACCAACTGCACCTCTTCTTGCTGCTGTGGAGACTGCGTTGCTGTTCTTGCTGCCTTGCGACTGCAAGCTGCCCGGATGTCTTGCCCAAGGAAGGTAGTGTGCGTTCTCAGGTGACCAGCACGGCATGACAGGCCTTCAGGAGGGCGGTGCTGGAGGGGGGGCCCCATCTGGTGGAGGCCATGTTCCTGTGTCAAGTCTCAACTGCCTCTGAGGCCCTCTCAGGTGACTGTCTGTGCACTTGTCCGTCTGTGCGTATGTCTGTCTATGCAGCTGTCTGTCCACACATGCCCGCTCCGTCTGTCTGTCTGTCTGTCTTTGTGTTTGTCTGTATGTGTGTGACACAGTGTGTCTGGCTCTGGCTTTGTTCCTGTCTGTTGGCCTCACACATACAGGTCCACCCTCTGTTCAAGTACGTAAGATCTCCTTCGTACGGCAGTATGTCACGCTCTGTCCCCGACGCGTCATTATATGCTGCTTTGCGAGCATTACCAGTTTCTTCCGCGACAGATGAATTCACAGGAAGTGACCTGTCAAACGATACCGAACTGCACGCGTACCTTGCCTCCCAGTTATTCGGTGCTGATGTCAGTGGCCCAGACAACAGTCAAAACGCTCAACAATGTCACAACAGCTTGACTTGGCCGGCTGTTCCCGTCCTCCCGGCTACCTACCGAAGCGAGGCGCTCTCTTTGTTCGGAGATCACGCTGCTATGGAATACGAGGATGCCCTTTCCCCATTTATGTTGTGTGATGGCGAGTGTCCTGTCAATACTCCTACAGCAAACAGCGAAAGTCAGCTAGTAAAAAGCGCTGCCTCCCCATCACGTCAGGGTGCAGCTGTCAGACAGGAGACAGGCAAGAGGCAAAAGGTCAATAAATCCCTGGCGCCTGAGGTACATATTCACCGCAAGCCTACTTACCCAGCGCATTTCTGAAGCTGTAAGCCTTCAGCTGTCACAGTCAGATGGTTGATGGGAAACATGCACATCCATGCAGTGTTGCATTAAAAGCGGTAGCCAGCTTGCAGCGTGCTTCCATATATTTTGAAAATCACACTGCGACTGTGCTCATGCTGCTGCAGACAAGCTCAGCAGCACTTGCAGAGGAGTTGGCAAAAACAGTTTCTGAGCTGGAACGGTTGAAAAAGCAGCAGAGCACATTGGAAGACAAGAATGCATTGCTAGAGAAATGCTTACAACTGAATCTTGGTCAAAGAAAGCATCAAGCGATGTTACAGGTGCGCGCAGAGCAAAGGGTATCATCGCACATGTGAAGGATTGCTTGCTTGCATGAGCCTTTGCTATTGTGGTCTTGTGATGCATCTGTTGATGCGATCTTGTATGTCATGGCTGGTTGGCCCACTATTGCGCATACTCAGCAGGCATATCACAATTTATCAGTGCATCCTGTCACAGGATGCTCCAACCAAATCTGTGCAGCACTACATCTCACAAGAGATCAAGGACTCAGAACAAGGACCTTCGTTGGTATCATCAGTGTGCGGTCAAGCCAACCGTATCACTGTCCATGAAATAGCCAAGATGGGAGTGCCAGAGTTTGCTAGTTTGTGGACGGTGAGATGGCTGACATGCAGTATAAGGCTGCCTGTCTACCATCTGTACCTCAGCATGTCACATGCCCAATCCAATTAGTGTCTCCGCATGATGCCGTCCATAGCACTTTGACACATCACCATATATGTATGTTCAGGAACAGTAGGGATGCTTGAGTTGATCACCAAGGGAATCAGTGGCCCAGTGCCTACAAAGAGAGATGCATGATATGACTGCGGAACACTCATGTATGCTTTATCTGCCCCTGCTAAACACTAGACACACGGTGCTGTCACCCATGCTGTGTTGCAAGCGACGGCACATGCACTCCTACTTGTTTGCCAGTTGCCACTCACTTGTACACTGTTTTTGTTGGCTTTTTTTGTCTTGGTCATGCATCCACAGGTGGGACTCTGGAGCGGGCATATGCAATGCACATCTGCAGTGCGCATATGACTGCACAACTCTCCAGCAGCAGGCTGCTTTGACGACTGGCAATCACTGCATGCTTCAGGACTACATTCACAGCATTGGATCCTGCTTGCTAGAAATTGGAGACGCGACGGAAGGTCCCCTTGTGGACGTGATGCACAAGCTGACAGATGAGAGCAGCCAGCTGTTAGGGTGCATCAAGCTGCTGAATGTGAAGGTGCTTGAGGCCATGCTGCGCGGCGAGATGGATCCTACTCTGGCCAAGACACAGTCCATTTCGCATGCTTCGTCAGTGGCAAGTTTGTTTGCCACTTCTTTGCAATCTTCCTCCCTGTCTGCTTCCTTGCTTTTGTCTCTTTTGGTTGAACGCCACTGCTTGCACTTGCTGCTTTGTGACTGCTGCAAGCAGATGCTCCTCTGATCTGGGCACACTTGTAAGCTTTTTCTGTAACAAGGCACCACACTTGGCTTGCAGGTCGTGCATCTGCTCTCTGCCCACGACTCCTCATGGAACTTCATGTGTTTGTGGCATTGCGTGTTTGACAAAGTACGCAGCCCTAGTGCAGTAGAGCTGTAATGCACCAGCTGGATGCACAAGCAATGCTTCCCTAGCCGTGATATGCCTGCGCTATTATTGCACCTGCAACAGCCATTGCAGCACTCACGCCTTGGTCTTGCACTGCACTATGTGCCCATATCTCAATGCCAAGCTTGGCTGTCAAAGTCTCTTATGAAGTTCATGTACAGACTATAAAACCTGCACCTGCTGTTTTGCCTGTAGGCTATGCTGCAGCTATCAGATGAGCAGCTGGATGACCTAGAGCACTTGAGGCGCATCTACCTCACCAGGCGCGCTGTGTTGGCCCGAGAACGGGAAGCTCTTGTTGCGCAGGCTGCAAGGTGCATAGTCAATGGCCAGGACCATGTCCCCTTTCCTGGCACCACCAAGGTCTGCTCATCTCCTGCATGCTGCTTTTCCTCTTGATTTTGTCTCTTACATGCTTCCCAAACATCTCCCCAATGAAGATGTTTCAGAATTAAAGAGAGCTCACTGTCCATGCCAACAAGCATCTGCAGTAGTCCAGGACCATGATTTCTTTGCGTGGCAGAGTCAAGATCAGCAGTTTGCGCTTCTTGCCTTTGCATCCCTTTCTCTATCCTCTTCCCCAGCCCCTTGCTCTTTCTCACCCCCTCCTCTTTACTTTTCCATTCACTTTCCATTCACTCTTCCTTGGTTCCTTCTCCTCAGTATGCGAAGGTCCATTTTATTCGAGCAAGTGGTCTGGATATGCATCGCGGTGCTTGCCACATCAACTGCACACCCTTGTGTGGTGAAAAATTTGCCTGCTGTATGGCCTTCTGTTCGGGTTGAGGCATACCTGATACCTACCTGGCTGATGCAAGAGCAAAGGCTGGCACAAGTTCAAACTTATCAATCAATAAAGTGGTCTGGCGGTGATGTTTTTGGCGTCTGTAGGTTGGCCTCTCTTGCCAGTCGCGTATGGCAGCATATTGTCTCCTGCATTGTTTTATTCGAAGGGTGTGGCGGTGTGCAGGTGTCTCTTCTAGCGGCGAAGCTACAGCAGAATGCCCAGGAAGATTACAGAGTGTACCACAGGATAGCAGCAGCAGGAAGGCGAGGGGTAAGACCACCTATGCCACACCAGATGTCAGACTGTTGGCCATCCATCATCAGCGTTCAATTATCTGTCCATATCAGATTGTCCATCTCCACTTGTTCAGTCAGGCTTGGCTCGCCACTGATAGGGGGCAATGACAAAGATCATGGGTTGTCACTCAGATCAAGTGTTGCAGATGCGTGTGTGAACCACATATCATCAAATGACAGCACCCTGTATTGGATAGTGACCAACTGTGGCTGTAGATGCATTGTGCAGTGCTGCTAGTTTCCCAGGCGCTGTTTCTGGGGCTGATGCAACCCCAACATTGGCGCAGGTTCTGACAACAAGACAGTGGGCAGCAATGATAGTCCATGCCTACCCCTACTTGATGACATTGGAGAGCACATCGGAAGCATTTGCCAGCCAGAGAGGCATGCAACCCAAGTCAGCCATCGTGGAGGCAGCCCAGACAGACGACATGGAGTCTGACTGGCTTGCGTTGCAGGAGTACACTGAGTTGATCAGTCAAGAGAAGTCACATGACTATCTGCCCCTGTCCAAGTGCTCTGCCTTTAAATTCAAGGTGAAGACATAGGATGGCCTGAAGACTTCGATGCCTTTCGGCACAGAGGCAGCCGTCAATTTGCATCACCATTTGTAGAATTTGTACTGGGAGTTGCACAGTGTGACTGTTACTTCTATTCACTCTGTGAGTCCGGCCAACAAGTTGAATGCCAGCCTGGAGTCAGGGCAAAGCGTATACCCTGGTGCAATCAGTCCTGAGATTTGCCTATGCACCGCTACTTGCTGGACTCTGAGGTGCATGCCCTAACGTCCACAGGTGTTGTATTGTAGTATTCATGCTGATACGTCACCCTGCAATGACAGCTTTCTTCTATTTGCACACAAATTACTCTCTCTGTGTCTATGATATGCTCAGTGCGCTGAGCCTTCTTTGTAGTTCTCTAGCATTGTGGTGGTGTGTTTCTGGAACTGGTACATACACTCCTGGGATAGATACATACATTCCTAGGATAGGCACTTGCACTTTTACAACAAGTATGTGCAGGTGTTGATAGCGTTACAGGGCTGAGCAGAGCATTACCTGTCAGGCAGCTTTTTGGCTTGTTCGTAATTTGCATGCGCACAATATTGATGTTATTATTTGAATACAGGCTGATCAGCTGCTTATCACTCAGTAACCAACCATTCACAACCATGCTGCATGTGACTGCTATGGGTGCTGAATATGTTGAGCATATGCAGCACCACTGACCTGGGATAGCAATTTGGCAGGGCTCAGGACTTTCAGAATAAGACGATTGGATTTTACGAATTAGTTGCACACAACTCAAGCTAAAATGATATATCTATATAGATCTACATGGAACAGGCCCAGTGGTCTTGAGAACATTTGACTTGAAGTTGTTGATAGTTTTGGCCTCTGTGGCACAAAACTGCTGCGCAATGTTCTTGCCTTGCTGAATCAGTACTGTGATACATAATTGCAGACGAGTGTACTCTCAAGACCAATAGAACTGAACTGTGAACGTATTCCCAATTGCACAGCATCCTACGGCAGGCCAAGACGGTCTACATCATACGCAATGCCCTGTGTCAATGGAATGGAGCATGTCAAACAAAGGCAGGTTTGCATAAGTCAGAATCCTGGTCCGACAATATTTCACCAGTCTAGGCTGATATGCACATAAAACGTACTGTTGCAACGAACCATGATATACTCAAACACAAGGCTATGACGGGTGTCAAAACAATGGCAGCACGAATATGTGCTCAAGCAATAATGTCAGATTATGCTCAGTCAATTGATATTGTCAACTAACATACATTCAATCATGTAATCCCTGTTCAGCATGATTGGAGAAAACATGCAGGCACCGGCACAGTTCACAGGCAATGTACACCGCAACCCCCCCCCCCTTTCCCCCCCCCTTCCCGCTGCTGCCTTAGGAGGCTCCCTTTATGATCGCTGAAAAGCGTAAGCTTTTTCTATCTTACACAGGAGATACATGTTATTTGCCTGAGAGAAGGACCAGGCTGTGGGTGTTGTCACATGGAGCTCCCATGGGTGCTTGGCCAAAACATGAAGACTTCCCTCTCTTTGTTTGACCAGGTTAGGCTGACCCCGTTGCAAGCAGCAAATCATATATGGGGTCAGCAATGGTGCAGATCAGGATCAAATTTTGAAGCTTTCACACATGTTGTACAACAAGATTGAATGGGATCGCTGATGTTCTCTCAGACAGCAAATGCATAGGCAGCCGTTCAGATTGCTGCCTATGAAAACTTGCTGACCTGGCCTATCTTGTCACAGCCAACGCTTTGGATAGCCAATGTTTGGGTGCAGGTTGTTGACAATCAGCGCCACCAGGATGATGACAACATGTCCAATAACTGTGGACAAAAGGATCTTGCAGCCGTCTGTGAATCTCAGCAGCAGACTGTGCTCCAGCAGAGTGCGGATGCACCAGTTGTATGTTACATTGTTGCCGATGGACACTGGCTGGAAAGTGCTTTCTGGAACAACAGTTGACAGCAGCAGTGATGTTGTGATACCTACACAGACATGCAACCTTTTTTCCTCAAGCACACCTGTCAAAGAGACGTCAGCTTGACTGTTTCTGATAGTGCGGGATGGTCTTAGCTTTGTGGGATGCCATGCGATCAGAGCAGACTGTGGTGTGCCAATGCAACAGCATGCCAGGGATGATGCATGCCATATCAATTGTAGTGAACACTATAGCTTGAGGTAACAAAGCAAGTGCAAGGAGCAGCATGAGATCCTCAACTTTGCACAAGTTTATTAGCATATTCTATGCAGTGCAGTCCAAGCACAGTCTTGATTTGGGGTCAGAAGCAAGACACACACTTCCTAACAGTATGTGTGTGTGCAGGATTACAAAATCTACGCTCTCAGGCTTCTTGTATCTAATGCCAAAAAGCTTATTATGCTCTTTTCAACTATGGGCAGCCTACCAGGAGGATATTGTAGGGAGGTCATTTCCATAGCTGCTATTGCTGTGGAGCATGAGAGGGCCATGGCTAGCCAGGCTTGGCGCCCCACCAGCACCCTCCAGAACAGCCCAACAATGCCACCCACCAGATTCCCCCCTACAATGCGCAGTCACAAAGCTTGTGTGGCAGTCACAATCTGTGTGCGACGGCCACACAGCAGGCAGGCTACCAGCACATCGCTGCGTGTCTCTGTTCATGTCATGAACACCTCTCTAAGTCAAACTTGTTGTGCATACAGACCGAGTCAGCGTTGCCGACCTGGACTGTGTTCATAATATGAAATCGCCGTGCACATGTGGGAAGATTTGGCATGCAGCACGACATGCTGCCAAGCTATACAACTGTAAGCATCAGCTGCAGCAGCAAATATGCTATAGTGATAGACTAAGAACTGTGACAGATTAGCTGTAGCAGCATATATGCTACAACTACAGACTGAGAACTGTGACAGACGCAGTAACATGAAGCGAATACTGCTGTTGGAACATGGGGATAGCAGCATGAGGCAACCTGCTCAAGACAGCTAAGTGATGCTGTCAAAAGCAACAATTTCAGCTGTTGTACCACTCAAACTTACCCATGCAGTTCATAGGTTGAGATGCAGGCAGTGTTGGGAGACCAAACACTAAAGCACAGGCTGGTCCAAAGGTGGACAGGAGCAGTGGCAGCGACCACTGGGTGTTGATCCACTGATGCATGCCACCAATCAGGAGAAGAGATAGGAAAGATCCCAGCCAGGCAAGCACTGTCTGCAATCACAGCCTAGCTAGTATCATCAGGAATGTAAGCCATTGCACTCATTGCACACACACAATTCCAGAGCAGCACATGGCGACCGGAATGTGATATAATCAGCACTTACTCGGTAGATGGGAGGTGGTGGAGGATGCCTCTCACCATCTCCTTTCCACCTCAAAAAGTAGGTCTGTACTGTACCAAGCAACGCCCTACAGTCATGCATCGTCTTGAGCACTGCATAGGGTAGGCTTAACTTCTGGCACGGAAGTTGCGTATGACTGTTTTGCTCAGGCATAATAGTTCTGGTGAAACCTGCGGCTCAACGGTCTAAACACTCCCGCATCGTCTTTCGGCCAGAGCGACCTTCCGTCCGGATTCTGCTTAAGCCAGTCGCGCTCCGAAGTTTCGTGAGGGGAGGTTGCAGGTCTACGTTGTGGTTGACCTTCGACATCGTCTGTCGTCATCTCAGAAAAGGCACAAGTTGTTTTGCAGCTCAGCAGGGGTTCGTTCATGAACGCTGGGGATTCCAAGCTGCTGCACTACTAATGTTGTCGACCAGGCCCTGATTTGGCTGGTGTGCGAAGAAAAGTGCTCAGCGCACGAGTATGGTCCGGGATCCCTGCTGGTCTGTTCGCGTGTCTAGGTCACCTTGCGGGCGTTCGCACCAGGTGTGGCCAAAGATGTTGACATCAGTCTTGCAGCAAGTCATACCTTTGTAGCTCAGGGTGATACGCCGGGAATTCCCTGCAAAGGTCGCGTTGACCGCATCTGCAAAGGTCCAGCAGCTGTCGTTCAACTGGATTCGGAGCAATGCAGAATTACCTGAGCTTTACCGCAACAATCGCGTGAGGCTCGACGGTCTATGGCGGGCAGGCTCGAGGAAAAACATAGTCAAAGACGCCTTATGGCTGTCATGCATGTCACGACATGTCCCTAGCTGTCTTGGGCAGCAGCTACTGGAGACTGATCAGTCCTCTGGAGAGTCACAGTGGCAAACTGCGCGCAACACGAAGGGCTTGCGACGCCAGTACTCGTACCGCGCGCCCCGGGCGGTCATGCTGGACTGGGCACGAATCCGCGCTGACACACCTGCAGCAGAAAAGGTGCTGCATTTTAACAACGCAGGTGGGCGTCGAGCTGCCCTCTCTGTGCGCACTTATGTGACAAGATAGAAGTGCAAAAACTCTTGAGTGCTTTGTGTCTTACAGGCAGTGCACTGCCAACACAGCAAGTCACGAAGGCGCAACATGAATACCTGGAGCTTGAAGCATCCACTGGCGGGTAATAACACCGTTCAACGCTCACTTGTAACCTTATGGTTCAGCATGCAGTCTGTTTGTCAATGACTGCAAGCACTCCTCCTGCACAGCATGTGACAGTGCATGTTGAGTTGCAGGCAAGTCACCAAAGCATGAATGCCTGGCCCTACATGAGCATTAATCATGTATTTAGTGGCATCAGCATGTGTGTCAGAAAATGGTTGCAGGTACGAAGCCCTCAGCCAGGAAGCTGAAGCTATGGAAAAACCATATACAGCGCTGGCACAGCTGCTAAACTGCCATCCTGACGAAATTGCTATCACAACAAGCTCAACCTCCTCCTGGTTTCAGGTATGGACTCTTTGCTAACGTGATACAACTGCACCTGCAGTGACTTTACTACAATTATAGTCAACTACTCAGGGTTGTTCTCACCAGACTCTGAGGGAAGAGATTGGTATTGTCAAACAACAGATAAATGTTCATGGAGCGTTGATGATTCATATTGATCAAGTCTTGCATGCTGGAACAGCAAGCTGCCATATACAAACGCCAGCTTGCTTTTGCAGCCAGCTTGGCATCTGTTTGGGTACAAAGCAAACTTTGAGCATGACATGTCACGCAGGTGTTTGGCGGGCTGAATCTGAAAGCAGGAGACCGCATTCTGACCTCCATTTCTGAATATGGCTCCAATTTCCTGGCCTACCTCCAGGTAACACTTACCTGGTAATTGCATGACGTAACATAATTATCTAGTAATTGCTTACTCACTGCTTGGACTGCCCTGCATGCCTGCAGCAGCATACCCATCAGCTTTTGAGCTACATAATTCTGAGGGTTCAGGCCTTTGCTGTTTGGCTGTTACATGTTGTTTTCCATGCATTGCCACCATCAAGGCCGATGAATCCCAAGACTGCACAGCTCAGCATGACATGTCACCGTACTGCATTGTACAAGACAGCATAGCCGCTGTCAATGTCAATGCGTATCAACTGCACAGCTTGGCACAAGGTTTTATTGTATATGTTATGTACATGCCTGCAACATGCATAGTGGGCATGCTGCAAAATGAAGTCAGCTTGTGGGGTCACCTTCTTTCATAGCTCTTGGTGGTCATTGCAGGCAATCAAGCGGCAGCAGGTTGAGGTGGAGATTATCCCTGAAGATGCAGAAGGTGATGTGGACATTGAAGCTCTTGAGAAGCTGGTAGCAACTGGCACATCCAAGCCAGCCCTCATTGCTATAACCCACATACCCACCAGCTCAGGCAGGTGACACTCACTCACTCACTCACTCGCTCGCTCTTCTGATTTGTTGCGCTCTTCTGAGCCATGTCCAGCCTTTCTCACATGCTTGATCGCTCATGTCAGCACCACCGCTGCCTGCTTTTTCTGCTCTGTTTCTTCTTCATCTGCCTCAAATAGTACTTCCCTCTTCTTCTTCTTGCTCCTGAGCTCCCTTTTATCCCCTCATCTCTGACAGTTTTGTCTTTTCATCACAGCGCAGTATGGACGCCTGCAAGGGAGCTGATCATAAAAAGTCATTGCAGAGGCAATTAGCAGAGTCATATAGTTGCTGCCGCTGCCTAAGAGGCCTCCAGATCACAAATTACATCATGTTCATGACCTAATGCCGTGCCAATTACACCTGTGCTTTCAACCAGGTTATCTGAGTCACAACTGGCTCCACACCCCAGACTGTAAGGTATCATCCCATTTTTTGTCCATTGACTCCTGTGATGCGTCCTAAAGACAAAAAATGCAATTGATTGTAATTGATTGAAAATGAAGATGGAAATGGAAATGGAAGTGAAAATGAAAATGAAAAGGAAAATGAAGATGAAAATGAAAACGAAAAGACTATGACCTCAGAGGAATGTGAGCCACCTTGTGAGGGCGAGCCTTCTGGCCTTGATGCAGTGTCAGGGGGACGATGAGTCCTCCTCAGAAGGGGACAGCGACTGCTGCCCTTGCTGCTTCTTGGCCTCCAGCAGGCAGCATCCCACGGCAAAAAGTGCCCTCGGAACTGGCTAGCAGCGACACAGATCATCATGCTACACGATGGGGAGCAGGAGACACCATCATCATGATCCCTTGCGCGAGATTGATGTCAATAGCGGTGTGTGAGCTGATTCAGCTGAAAGGTGGCTGGCCAGTTTTGAGCTAAAGTACTGCAGACTAACCGATTAAAAAACAGAAACTCTCACGACACGAGCCATTACTAATCACGTGGGACAGGTCGTGGGAGGGCTTGCTCTGTGTGTCATGCTGAGAGAGTGGGCCAGCGCACCACTAGTCTCAAGCAGTCATAACACAACTTGACGGGTGCCTGCACACTTGCCAGACTGACAATAGAGAACAGGCTATTTGCAGCTTTGCTTTGAATCAGAGATTGCCTGCCTATGACAGTCTGGGTTCAGTGCTACGTTGCCTCACTACTGTGCTGGTGAAGACTTTATTGACATGTTATGTGAGCTGTAGTCAACAGATGCAGTGCCTGTCGCGCGCAACAATGTAGTCTCTTGCATTGCATTGTGGAGCATATATAAATACCTCTTGGGGCAAGTATGGACATCATTGCGTCATGCGTGCTGTCAAGGGACTCCTTGCAAAGCATGATGAAGGCATTGTAATCTGCATCATGGACCATCAGGTGTAGTCTGCTGGAGTTATGCAGGATGTCCAAATGATGGTTGAAGCTGAATGATTGTACAACAGAAGCGTTCACTGTAAGCGTTTTGGTAGGGTACGTCATGTTTGGTATGGAGTGTTAGCACAACCGATGTCAGCACAACCGATGCAGCAACTCCCGACCTTCTCTTTGGCGGATGATGTTTTCACAGACAACTTGTGCAAGCGATTCAAGAACCTCTGTCGAAGACACTCCAGTGTGCGGCGTCGCAATCACATTTGGATGTTGGTATACTTTGTCAGCAGGGTTTGCTGGTTCCTGCATGCGGCAGTCCCAGCTTGGCAATGATCTGATCAGGAACGTGCTGAACAAACACTGCAAATCAAGTGGGTTGCTGAACTAGACTGACAGGCTTTGTTGCAAGATCAAGGTGCTGTATTCAGGAAGCAAATGGCCATGAAAACATACCACCCAGTGAACATCAAGACCAGCACCGCCAAGATGTCCTGATGTCAGGGCTTCTGTAAGGGCCTGCACCCAACAATGTGTGCTTTCCTCAAGCGGAGCCTTAACAGTGCTCAAATCAGACTCAGATTTGTGCAGCACTGACAGAAAAGAGCATGGAGATGTCATTGAACCTGCTTGTCCTGGGAGATGACATGTCATCTGCACAAAGTTGGGTTACGGCATGGACCAATGCAGTCAGCAGAAAGGAAGGCAGCTCATCCAAGTACCTCTTCATGTATAACATCTCCTCTGGCGTAGTTTATGATGAAAGCTCCCTTTTTCATCATTGCTAACTCTTTCTTGCTGCAGGAACAATCAACATCTGTGAGAGTGCTCATGCCTGCTTGCAGTCCCCTCCATGCAGTCTTGCAGTCCCCTCCATACAGTCTTGCAGTATGTCATGTCAAACATACTCAGCTTGCTGTAGACCCTGTTTTGTAGCAACCTGCTTGCGAACTGTCTTGTTGAAAGCAGAGCCTCACCCTATTAGATGATGTGTCTTAGGTGTCAAGGAGCAGTGCAAACTGACTACATCAGCTACTTGAAGCATATCTTCCAAGTCAGAACGACTGCTTTTGGAGTTGACTCCCATCACAGTCATGCCTATGGCTTCCGCAGTTTTTGCCAACCTTGTACCTGCACTACGTATCACAGTTTCACATGCAGGCGCGTGTCCAAATTGCATCACAAGGCGTTGCCGCTTTCTGCGGATCTCTCAATACCAAAACGCTTTGCCCTGCTTTGCTCATGAAAGGCAACTGCTGCTGCATATTGCAGTCAGTTACAAATAAAGAATGATCAAGGCATCAAGGCATGCTGAGAAGGCAAACAGAGGGCTCACCAATGGCTCCCATGCCGATGATCCCAAGTGTCTTGCCATGCAGCTGCATGCCAAAGGGGTACCCAATGCCGCACTCTTTGAATGTTCGCTGCAAGCAAAAAGCAGAAACATGAGCGCCTACAGTGCAGCCTGTGTGGCCGGCACCTTGCAAACCCTTTTGGGTCATCATGTACTATCAGCTTGAGATTGACAGTGTTGCATGCAACCGAACACTGAAGGGAACAAGTGCAGGTCCGTTGGAAATTGCAGACAAGGGCAAACCAGGAATTACCTCTTGCTCATGGACTCTACGTGCCAGCATGAGCATCATCATCAAAGCACCCTCAGCTACTGAGGCTGCATTGTACCCAGGAGCAGTGCAGACTGGCACCCCTCTTGCCTTTGCTGCCTCAATATCGATGTTATTGTAACCTGCATTCAGCAAATGCAGCTTGCATCACTTACAACAAATGCTGCTGCTGTGTGTATCAATGTTTGAAAACTGAAAGATTGAGCAACAAGTCAGCTGACAGACCTGCTGCAGGATTTGTGATGAGCCGTAAGTCTTTGACAGCATTGATGTCTTGCGCTGAAACAAGTCCTGTGGTTGGGATCAAAACCTTGGCGTCTGCCACCTGAAGCGTCACAATAGAAGCCCCTGCTTGACTTGACTCTTGTCTTGACCTGACTGCTGCTAAAGCTTGCGCAGTCAGCTCGGGCCGGCTTCTGACATACTGCGATTATCGCTCAGAACTACCTGCGTGTGAAGTGGTTGAGAAGGGTCCATGGCGCGGAGTTTGGCCCAGCTCGGCAGAATTTCCTGTAGCCTGCATGCATGCAGCAAGTTGTTTGACTTCGCAGGACCACGGCGAGAGGCTCCAAAAGCTGACGGATCACGCATGTCACCTGTTACAATATGCATGCCATCCGTCATAACACCACACCACCTGCCAGTCCTCCTCTTTGGCCATGCCGCTGGCGGACTTCAGTGGTAATCAAGCAAAATCGTGGCCAAGTACCACGAGCGCAGGCGGAGGACTAGGCAGAGGAGGGGCAATATCCGCTTGCCAATATGCGGCGGGCGACGGAAAGTTTGCAGTGTATGTGATCCCCTAACTGTAAGCTTACTGCGGTGTGACTCCAGGATGAGTCATGCTAGCTTCGAAGTTGCAGCTGCCAAAGTCAAACCTGCGAACCTGCGAACAGGACAGTTCCCAACAAAACAAATGGAGGAGAGTATGGAGGATACCATGACCGTGGAAGATTTGACAGACTCGCAGCAGAGCATGATCCGCTTCAATCAGGTAGTCCCAAGTCAAACTTGCCGAGACATCGGCCTCCACTGATCAAGCAGCACTGTCACCTCACGCTGACCAGCTGCTAGCAAGAGCAGGATCCACCGGTGCTGTCATTTCACAAGATCTGAGATTCTTTTACTTCAGTCTGCAAGCGCGGCTGTCCCCTGGTTGCAGGATTGTGGGAGATCCAACCTGCAAGCTGTGACAGAATACCTGGAATTTTCACCGCCTCGTCAAAGAAAAAAGCAATGGTACCATGTTCTGTGCAAATCATTGGTTGCTCTGTCTGCGAGAAACACTATGACAGTACTCTTGCTGAACTGTAAATATGCAATGAATTCAAAGGACGATGCCAAATTTTGCCACCACCTGTTGGTTTGCTTAAGCTATACACATGTTACTTTGTTCTGCAGCGACCTGCTGTTCAACGAAATGTGTGACTACAAGGACTGGGACAATATCCATGTTGAATCTACCAGAGTTGCCAGGGGGTTTTATGACTTTGACCCATGCAGGAACTGCACACAAAGTATCTCTTTTCTACCATATGCTTTGTACATGTTCACATTGCGCTAGCATGTGCCAGTTGTTGTATGCTTACCCCTGCCTCTATTAGTTACATCAACATTCTCAAGACAAAACCTGTACATCAGGGTATCGTCTCTGTAGTTCTCCCAGCATGATGCATTCAGAATGGGGATTGTGCATGTGTCAGAGCTTTCGATCTGCAGGTAAACGCTACCGGAACCAAACACCTTCACAGAACCACAGCCGCAGTTACAGCCCTGACCATGATTTTGACACCAGTGACAAGCCCATTGCATACTTTCCCGGGCAGCAGCAAAAGGTAGCCATACTCCATATTGCCTCATGCTGCTTGCTCAGACACAGTCTGTCGTTTTCACCACCCACTCTTCTTGCACAATCACTCAAACACTGCTGCACAATGCTGGACCCCACACTGCCAGTCTCAAGTCATGCATCAAGTCTTATCTCCACACTTGCTAGAGTGATTGTGTTGATGCAGATGCTCAGCACATGCTCTGGAAGCTACATCTGACACATACAGAATCTGCACATTCTACATCAACAGTGAACGCTGCAGGGTTCACTTTCTTCCACAGACGGCAGATCCTATGGCTACCACACCTACTTCAACCCTCACGGCGTCTTTGCCAAAAAGCCAAGTGCCCTTGTCACACCAGTGACAGGCCTCCCCAGAGATAGCACCCTAATGACCCCCAACTGGGTGCACATGCAACCCCCTGTTTTTGTCCCAATGTATGACTCAGCTCAAGGCGCAATTATCCTCAGTCAAGTTCATGACCCAGGCGTCATCCCTGCTGCCAGAAGCATAGCAGCTATCAGTGGTCATCCAGTATATGTACAGAACCACCATGTACCCCCGGGGATGTTTGCAGCTCCTGGGGGCCCAGCAAGCACCCCCATCTATGACCATGAGTACTGGCCACAGCCTTTACCGCAACCTAGGTTGCGGCCTAGGGTATCACGGCATAGGACGCCGCCTAGGGTATCACAGCTTAGGGTACCACTGCCCAGGTCATCACAGCCCAGGTCATCACAGCCTAATATAGCACAGCCTAGGGTAGCACTGCCCAGGTCATCACAGCCCAGGGTAGCAAGCAGCACGCCTCCAGGTCAGCTTGCATCTTCACTTCTCTTCCTGAGAATGCCTTTTGCATGATGTCCATCAGCAATGCATCAGCTTCCATGGCCTGGCCTCAAACAGAGCTGCAGGCATGGAAACAGCATGCTGCAGCTGGCAGACATCTTGTTAAGTGCACATGCATCGAGATGCAGTGCAGGTTTAAATGCACTAGGGATGTATATTCTTGGCACTTGATGATGTATCAATGACGACCTGCTGCATCATGCTGAAAAGCAATCAGGTCTTGTTCAAGCAGCAAGCCTGAATTGCAACATGGCTGCAGCAAAGCCCACAATGTATGCTTGTCATGTGTTTGTTACCCATTCCCCCATCATGTCCGGTCTAGATGTATTGCACACAGGTGACCCAGCTGAAGACGCACGTATTGGTGCTGTTTATTGTCAGATGCATAACATGTCCATTGCAGAGCAGCACCCTCCTCTGACTGTGACAGCAGCTGAACAGCTGGCTCATGACACAGCAGCAGCTCACCACAGCCTGAACAGCCTCACCATGTGACTGAGATTTGCCAAGATCAAGCACCACTGCTGCTGATGTACCTGTTTAGTATTGCCAGACGATATTGATCCAGATGTTTTAGGGTCGCACAGAAGAACAATCCAGGCTCTCCGTATGCACTAGCCTTGCACTAGCGTTTGCTGACCCTGCTGTATGTCCCTTCCTGTGAACCATCTGCTCAATGTCTCTTTGTAAAGCACACTTCGTGGGCCATAGATCAGTATTTACCACTGGTAGTGCTGGCCACGAATGCAGCAAACGTTGGAAGATCTGTCGGCAACAAATCCCACAATGTGTGCTATTCACATCATTAAAACGTATCAAATTTTGTGGTCAGCGCTGTGTTTTGTGCTGAAGGACAGCAACAGTTACTGCAGCTCAGCTGCTTGCCGCTGGCATGCATGGGCAAGGTGATGAAGCAACACATATAGAAGTCAAGAAGTCTCCTAGCAGCCCTGAGTTATCTCAGTTGAGCTTCGTGCATCAATGCTGGCGCTAGCAAATGCATGCACACTGGGTCACTAACTTCACCACATGGGTCACTACCAGGAGTTGAACACAAAGATGATGGTCGACTGCCAGACTTCAACTGCATAACAACAACTGTCAGAGAGCCCGCAGCAGTCTTGGCAAAGGCTTCTACATTGCGTGCTGTCTGCATCCTGTTTGATCATGCCCAATGAAAGAATTAGCTAGATTACTTGGACAGGAAAGCGTCAGCTTTAAGACTCTGAAACTCTGGTGCATCAAGCTGCTTCGAAGCTATGCCTGCATCTGTCTTGATTCTGGCAATCAGCGCTCCAATGCCGTCAAACTTCATCTCAGGCCTGCAAAACAAACAGCATTGCTGTACTGCAGCAAAGGATGTCAACAGAGCTACATGTTGAGGCTCATGTCAGTCACTGGCAATTCTGTTGGGTCACATAAGCAGGCTGTAATTTGATCTATCAAAAGCGAACATGACTATGGAAAACAGCAGGGGAGAGCATGCAAGCAACTGCTGTCTTGCAGCTTCTTCAGAATGGCAACAAGCTGGCAGTTTTGATGTGACTGCACACACCACATATGCTGCAGCTTTATGCCAGATTGGCACCCTGCCAAAACTTGACATCCTGACCTAGTCAAATTCACAAGGGCATCACAGTGCCTGGAATATACACACCTGATGAAGCCACAGGCTATTGCACGCATGGGCTGCCCATAGAAGTCTTTGCTGTACTTGTGCAAGACATGGATTTCTACAGTAGTTTCTGCATCAGCTGGATTCACTGTTGGGTTCTGGCCAATGTTCACGACCATCTTGTGCACTGCAGCGTCTTCCTCTGGGTACTCTTCGCTGCGCAGGCAAGCCCACCTGCAGTGACAAAAGGGGAGGGTCTGCATTTACATGATGTAAGACAGGGG